>Ga0233403_10000892_pt1 | contig 14262 bp, 16 predicted proteins | sample Na_oxic_1_MG_FD_179866 | JGI IMG/M metagenome (GOLD analysis project Ga0233403, IMG submission 179866) | Seawater microbial communities from Saanich Inlet, British Columbia, Canada - Na_oxic_1_MG | ecosystem: Environmental > Aquatic > Marine > Inlet | place: Canada: British Columbia | collected...
ATTGTCTTCGCATCGTCCGAGATGCTGGTAGCAGCGTAAGTCTTCTTTTGCTTCATGACGGTAGAAGGTTGGATTCGTGGAAAGATATTTAAGTTTACTATGGCGCAAATTCAATGGGCGTTGGGGAATGAGCCAAACTTAGGTTCAGTTTTTGAGGCTCTTTTGCTCGTCACCATTCTATTAATTTCGCGTAAACTTATATCAAAATCTTCAGATGGATTATTGGATACATCTTTAGTTTTTTGAGCGATAAAATTCACATCGTATGTTGCTGATATATTCATTTTCCACACCTCTTTGCGTCTTTAAAGCCGCACATAATCATTCTTATAACGTTAGTCAATTGTCCACCTACCATTAACGATAAGTAGGGCTAATGCCAGATGTTAAGCGGCACTTTTCATGGACGTTAATTGTCCGCTCCAACGCCTTGTTATTTTGAGTGACAACCGCCCGTAACTTCTCTCTTAAAGCTCAAAATTAAATTGTTTAGAACTCATAATACACTATAAATTGAATGATGTATTACGCAGAATCCTCATGATCAAATACTTGAAATTTTTCAGGCCATTTTGTCGTCAATTTGCACAGTAACTTTAATTGTAAAGGCGCATCAATATTAATTTTTTTAACAAAAACATGGACATTTTTACTACCATTTAATTTCATGAGTTTACTGAAGTCCTGAGCAAAAAATGAAGGACAATATCCTAATAATTCTATTGGCTTATATCTTGTCCTTAATACTAAAGCATGAGGATCAATTTCATTTTGTACATCTTTTAGAAGCAATAATTTATCATTGGGCTTTAATTGATGTAATCTTTCAAAATGTGTTTTATTAATATGACTGACTCCATGTGCAAAAAATAAGACTTCATACTGTCCAACTTCATTTTTTTGTGGAATAGGATACAACTGTAATTCATCAGTGGCTCTTATTCCTCTACTTCTTGATAATTCTAATAATTCATGGTTAAGAGATTTATCAATATCTAACCAACGTAAAAAGTCTTCATATTCTGGTCTTGATTTGGATAATAATCTATTTTTAAAAATAGGAAATAGTTCTTCTGAAACGTAGGTTTCGTTCAAATCCGACATTTTTCCAAAAGTGATAAAATTTTTAACTTTTTTTATATTATCAGTATATTTAAAATAGTATTGATTATCTCTATATTCTAAAATCCCTACTGGAATCCAGATAGCATCTTTTGAATTTTTCCAGGTTAAAATAAGCTTATTGCACATTTGTTAAAGTCTTTTTCATGTCTAGTAATCTTTTTTTGTTCTCTTCTAAAATTTTTAAAGCAAATTCTATGGATATATCACTAATTAAATGGTTTGGTATTTTACTAAAAATATTTTGTACTACCTTAAAATTCAAACTTTCTAACTGTTCTAGCCAATAAATCGCCACTTTTTTATCAGATGCAGCACACATTTCAAACGCTTTTAATGTCGTTAATTTTTCATGTTTATGATAAAAAGGTGTTTTTGCTTTTTTTACAAAACTTGCAACTTGAAACCCCTTATCTTTTGAGGCTAACCGTTTTTTTTTATTTGCTTCAGTTTCCCTACAACCTAAGCCAGAAGCATGATCGTAGGTTGGAGATAAATATCTTTTATTATCATACACGATAAATCCCCAATTTTCATGATGTCTATCAGGATTCGATATTAGACAATCTAACATAATATAACTCATAAATACATCAAATACTCTTTTTAATTGGGTATTTCCGTAACTAATTGGTAATTTAAATGAGGGTTGTTTCATTAAAGTAATAATCAATTTTAATTTATATTCCCTTACTTTGTAAAAGCTATCTTTGGGATATTCACTATTACTTATTTTAGCAAGTACTTCATTACCATGAACGAGTCTGCCTTCTTTTGGAACAAAATTTTCAGTAATTGTACCTTCATAATTATTCCATTCATAATTATTCCATTTTGCAAACTGGTATTTTGCATGGGGAATATTTAACAATGTACAGAGTTCAGCAACAACAACTTCAACCCAATCTTCACCAGTATTAGCTCTTCCGATTTTAAATAATTTTTTTAAACCATCTATATCATTCTCAAACCAAAATTTACGCTTAGAACCTAATTGTTCAATTGAATCATGTTGAAATATAGGAATTTCAATTATTTCAAATTTTTGTGTTGCCAATTAGTTTCCCTCCATTTTTTATATTTTTTATTAGAGTTGGAGTTTGCAAGCTCAATTCAACCTATGCGCTGTTAAACGCTAATAATTCCTTCAGTAGTTCATTGGCAATTTGCACACTATCTCGATAACCTTCACAATCTATCAAAAAGTTATAACGGTATTCCTCTGCACACACAGTGATGACTTGTAACGCCATGCTGTATTTGGTTTTATCAGTTCTGAATGAAAACAATGCAGGGAGCAATCCTTAATCGGCATTTGTTCTATCAAATCGACATTCATTGCATGTTGCCATGCTTTACCACCTAGGTTTTCAACATTTTCAAAGCTCTTAAAGTATTCTGCATACATAATTATCAATTTAACATGAACGTGAATTGTCCTAACGCATGGTTATCCTGAGCGACAACAACAGCCCGAAGCGATTTGGACTAAGCGCACTAAGGGAACGTTTCATCAGGATAACGTCACACATAAGTTGCCGGAGCGAAGCGTAGGTCAGCATTGATGTGTTTGTTATGCGAATTCAGCTTTAGCAAACGCTTCATAAAGTTCTGCGTTTTCCTCTTGCAGTTCTTTTATCTTTGCCTGTAACCGCAAACATTCATCAGGAGAAAAGCATTTCACTACTGCCGCATCTACATGACGAGTAATACCCTGTTTCATGGGGTAGAGGTTGTGTGCAGGATCGAACCATACAATATGGAAAGTATTATTCCATATAAAGCCATGAATACGTCCATAATTTTTCGATAAACTTATCTCAAAAGCATTTGAGGTAATTTCTTTCGCTTGAGATAACGAGCTTTCATCGTCTCGCGTTTGAACGAAAAGCTTGTTTTTTATTTGATTTACTACCGAATCAGGAAAAGCTGATTTTATGGACTTGCTTGTATTGAATATAGATTTCGGGTTTAAACTTGGATGTTTACACTGAACTATGTCGGCTTCTTTGCTTGATTTTATTGTTGTTAAACAATTGAAAAATTTTTGATAGTACTTTTTCTTCATACCGTGAAAGAAAAATTCTTCGGAATCCCAATCTAAGTATTCAAAAGAAACTCTAAGATTCTCATTTGCTACTTTTGTAGCATCCTTATCCGCTATTTCAGCAAACTTGTTTTTAGCCATTTGCAGATATCATTTTTGCGGCAAAGAAACCCCGCATAGACTCTTTCGTGATGATTGCAGTGCTACCTTGAGATTCATCTAAATCGTCACGAGCATCTAGCCAAGGGCTTTCACGATGTGTCATTGTGCTTAAAGCCGCACCATCATATCTACCATAAGCACTAACCACATCAGTAATGTATTCCAAGATACTAGGCTCAGACTCTCCTAGTTCTTCGGTGATTTGATGCCATTTATAATCCCTGTATTTGTCGTATAAATCATATACAACTGGGCCATGTTGCCACGCTTGGAAATCTTCTTGGAATAATTCATTTCCTTCCGCTAATGAATATCCTTGTGCGTAGTAGCACAATTTTTGCACTTTCATCGGAGACGGGCTTTCATCAAAAAGTTCACGATGAACATTGATAACTGTTCTTTGTACTTTATTTAATTCTTCGGAAATCATATTTCACCTCACGTATAAACGGTGGATATTTTTAATAATTGGGGTCAGAGTAACATTCATTCTTCAAGTTGAGTGGCTTATCGGAAAAATTGTCCGCTCCAACGCTTTGTTATCCTGAGCGACAACCGCCTGAAGCGATTTGGACTAAGCGCACTAGAGGCGCGTTTCATCAGGATAAGGTTTTAGCACATTATTAGGTCATTGGTACGTTTAATTTGATGTTAAAAGGCTTTTCTTGTCCAAGCTGTTTTAAATCATATAATTGAATGGTGGTACCGGGTTTGGCTTGTAAAATGCCGTTGAAGAGTGTTTCTAAGCTGATTTGGTGATGAAAACGAACTAAGCTATATTTTTGAGTAATTAGCTTTTCCCGTTGTTTTTCTTCTGTCACATCGTAATAACGGTGGCAATAACCGTTGCATTCTAACACCAACATCAATTTGGCGACAAAAAAATCCACCTTGTATGGACCAATGGGGTAGTTAAAATTTAAGTCAAAACCTTCAAACACGGATGACAATACTTTTTGCCATTGAACTTCGGTTGAGGTTTCTGGTTTAACAAAAGAACCAATCTCACCAAAGACTTGTTTTTTGAGTTCAATACCAATCACCGAGTCCATGCCCAAAGCAATTTTAGTCACCTCATCAAGATGATAGCCATTCATCCGTGAAGCTTTACCACCAAAAGAGCGAATTGTTGTAGCATCCAATTTAATGGGTTTAATGTCAGTTTGATGTTTTCTAAGGAAACTATTGAGGGTGCTTTCAGGCACATTAAGGAATTGGGTAATGTCTTTTTTGATAGCAATGTCATCATTAACGGAACAACTAAAGCCAAAATCTTTAATGAGTTTGACGGCGTCTATATAATTCTTTTGGGCGGTTTGCTGAATGTTGGGGGAAAGTCCACATGCTTGCTTGATGGCAATCTCTAAAGCACTACGTACCAAAGATGATTGTAAAATTGCACATCGTTCACCAATATGTTTTTGGTTCTTACGCAATTTGTTATTAGCAAGTGCAAGAACATAAGCACGAATCAAATTTTCAATCGTTAACGAATCGTAAATGGAGATTTTTCGTCCTTGATAAGGGCTATTTTTAGCCACAACTTTTATCCGGTTTGTCGCCATGCTCCAGCCCTCGTCAATAAACGGTTTGAGTGTTTTTGAGGGCAAGTTTGTCGCCATGCGATTTAAGAGCATGTGATCGACCCCTAACAAATTAGCAGTCCCACGTTCACTCATCACAGCAGTATCGTCATCCAATACATAGCCATCACAAATAATGCCGGGTATTAACTCGACTTGTCCATAATAAACCGCTTTTTGCTCTGTCATAATATACCTCGTCTATAAGATATACGTCTAATTTAATAGGAAGTGAGGCAGACCGCTAGACGAATTCGGCTTTTCGGGGTCGACTTCCCTAGCCTCACTACTTGCACAACAAAATATCAAATATATTTTTATATGTCAAACTGTTGTGTGCAATCAAGGGGTCAGAGTAGTTGATTCTGTAAACTAATTATTAAGTCAAAATCAACTACTCTGACCCTTTGATTTATGTCCCCTTTTTTAAGGTATGGTGTTTGGTGCATGACGCTACCGCTTATGCACCCTACGCTCGCTATGTCATATTTTGTAGAAAAAAGGTGGCAAAGACACTGCCAGGTTAATAATTCAATAAAATTAATAACATTATATAATAGATAACAACAAAATAGAGGAATCTTTATTCTTAATTAAGGACGTTGGGAACGAGAAAAACAAAGAATCAAAATTTATGTTGAGGCATTGGCTTTTTCGATTTTTGCCCAAGAATCACGTAATGTCACAATACGATTGAAAACCAATTTTTCTTCTGTGCTATCAACGTTATCAAGGCAAAAGTAACCTTGTCTTTCAAATTGGTAACGTTCTTCTTGCTTAGCATTGGCTAAACTCGGTTCGAGTTTGCTATTCGTCAAAACTTCTATTGAGTTGGGATTGAGTGCGTCGGTAAAATCTGTGCCATTTGCGCCGGGATTGGGTTTGATAAATAAACGATCATAGAGGCGAACTTCAGCCGTTATGGCATGAGCTTCTGAAACCCAATGGATTGTGCCTTTGACTTTACGACCATCGGGTGGCGTAGTACCGCCTCGCGTTGCTGGATCGTAGGTACAGCGTAATTCGACAATTTCACCTTGCTCATTTTTGATCACAGCTTGACAGGTGATGAAGTAGGCATAACGCAATCTGACTTCTCGCCCTGGACCTAACCGAAAGAATTTTTTCGGTGGTGCCTCCATAAAATCATCCTGTTCAATATATAAAACTTGTGAAAATGGCACTTGACGGGAACCCATACTGCTATCTTTGGGATGATAGGGTGCGTCTAACATGTCAACTTGTTCTTCGGGATAGTTTTCAATCACCACACGTAAGGGTTTTAACACGCCCATCACTCTAGGTGCTTTTGATTCTAAATCACTGCGAATGCAATCTTCTAATACGCCCATCTCAATTTGGGTGTTGTTTTTGGTAATACCAATGCGTTCACAAAAATTTCTAATGGACTTTGGTGTATAACCTCGTCTTCGCATACCAATGAGCGTTGGCATACGGGGATCATCCCAACCGTTGACATGATGATTGGTCACCAATTCATGTAATTTGCGTTTACTCATTATTGTATAATTGAGCGATAAACGAGCAAATTCTATTTGTTGTGGATGACAGGGTGTGTTTAGGGTATCTAAGAACCAGTCATATAATGGGCGATGATCTTCAAATTCTAAGGTACATAGTGAGTGCGTAATGCCTTCAATCGCATCAGAAATGCAATGCGTAAAGTCGTACATGGGATAAATGCACCACTTGTCGCCAGTCTTATGATGCGACATTTTTTTAATTCGATAGATGATGGGATCACGCATATTAATATTCGGCGAAGCCATATTAATTTTGGCGCGTAATACATGTTCACCATCAGCAAATTCTCCGGCTTTCATGCGTTCAAATAATGCGAGATTTTCTTCAATGGTACGATCACGATAAGGGCTATTTTTACCGGGTTCACGCAAAGTGCCTCGATATTCTTTGATTTGTTCGGTGGTTAAGCGACAAACGTAGGCTTTGTTCATTTTAATCAATTGAATGGCATATTCGTAAAGTTGATCAAAATAATCTGAGGAATGCCGTAACCGTTCTTCCCAATCGTAGCCCAACCAATGCACATCGGCTTTAATTGATTCAACATATTCAATGTCTTCTTTGCTGGGATTGGTGTCATCAAAACGCAGATAAGTGTGTCCGCCTTCATGTTCTGCCGCCACACCAAAATTTAAACAAATGGATTTGGCATGACCAATGTGCAGATAGCCATTAGGTTCTGGCGGAAAACGGGTGATGAGTTGCCCGTCATTTTTTTGTGCTTTCAAATCTTCGTCAATAATTTGACGAATGAAATTGTTCTGAAAAGATGATTCAGATTTTGTACTAATGTTTTGTATTTCCATTTCAGTTATCAGTTATCAGTTATCAGTTATCAGTTATCAGTTATCAGTTATTTCTGTGGATACGCATAGTGAAATCCACCCTACAAAGCTAAGGAATGTGCATGAAATAATTTATCCAAGTGTTGAGTCAAACCTGACAGGTTTTTAAAACCTGTCAGGTTTAGTTGTCGATTTTATTTCATGCACATTCCTAAATCACCCCACAAAGCTTGACAAACTGCCAGTATGGCTGTTGCTGCCGTTTCAGTACGAAGTATGCGTGTTCCAAAACGAATTTCTTGATAACCGACTGTTTTCGCTTGCTCTATTTCAGTTTCAGTCAAACCGCCCTCTGCACCAATCAATACGGTTATGAAATCCCGCTTAATTTCATTCAAAGCTAAAGCTTTGGACTCCAATTCATTCAAAGCTTGCGCTTTGGACTCCAATTGAAATTCAAGCAAACTCTTGTTGCCAGTTGGTGACAAAACCAGAGATAAACTAGATTGAGGTTGAGATAACCAGGCATTGAGCGATAGCACTTCATGTAGTTGAGGCAAGCGATTTCTGCCGCATTGTTCACAAGCGTTGATAATAATTTTACGCCAATGTTGTTCACGTTTGCTGATTTTAGATTTATCAACTGGTGGGCTACGTTCAGTGATGACGGGTACGATACGTTGTACACCTAATTCGACGGCTTTTTGTAAAGTATAACTAAAATGTTCTGGGCGAGAAATCGCTTGCACTAAGGTCAGTTGCAGGTTCGATTCTCTTTCAATAGCATTATATTCAATGAGTTGTAAAGTAGCCGCTTTTTTAGTAGTGGCTATTAAATGCGCCACATATTCACCACCTTGCCCATTAAATAAAGTCACCGATGTACCAACACGCAAACGCAATACATTCAACAAATAATGAGCAGATTCTTTGGGTAGGAGAATTTCTTCTCCCACTTTTAGAGACATATCAACAAATAGACGTGACATAATGATGAATGATGAATCGTGAATGATGAATGGGTAAAAAAAAAGGTTGTCATTTCTCGCTTCGCTGTGAAATCGTTTTATATATAGCAATCCTCAATGAGTTATATAGACTTTGTCATTTTGAAAACCAGAAAAAAAGGAGTGACGCGGAGCGTCACATAAGGATTCCAACGTCGGAGCGTTGGAACCAGAAAACGTGATATCATTCTCCATTCATCATTTGTAGCAAAGCCATATCAACATAACGCGCTTTGCCGGCATCACCGGCTAATACGGTAAAAGGGTGATCGGGTTCACCTAAGTTATCCAGTGCTAATAATGCGCCAGTAAAATCTTGATGGCGTGTATAGTCGCTTGCTGTAATTAAGGTCGGTATATTTGCACCCATTGCAGATTGAAGTCCAATCTTAGAATCTTCAAAAGCGATACATTGTTCTGCGGGTAGCCCTAATTCTTTGAGTGCATACTGATAAAGATCGGGGGCTGGTTTTTTCGCAGAAACCATATCACCGGCGGCAATGACATCAAACCAGGTGACCGCATCAGGGGCAAGACTTGATTCTAGTAAATTGACTACATTCTGTAGGCTTGTTGTTGTAGCGATCGCTAGTCGTATTTTTTCTCGACGCGCTTCTTCTATTAAACGGCGCACGCCTGGGCGAAGTGGAATCGGGCGGTTTGTGATGATTTCATTATAACGCACTGTTTTCTGTTGATGGAGTTTTGCAATCCAAGCAGTCAAATCATCAGGGCTTTTTAAATCAGCGCAATAGCTATCTAGGTAAAATTTGATACGTTCTTTACCACCAGCAACTGCTAGTAATTCACCATACAATTGTACATTCCAATCCCAATCAAGATCATATTCGTTGAAGATTTCATTAAAAGCAACTCGGTGAGCTTCTTCGGTTTCTGCCAAAGTGCCATCAACATCAAAAATTAAAGCGTTTAATTTCCTCATAAAAATTTCTATTCGATAAATTTAAGGTATAATTTTTTGACTATTCAAAGCTAAAGCTTTGAACTCCAAAGCAAGGTATCATTTTTTGAGCCAAAGCTAAAAAAGTCTGACGCTTTTTCATCCATTGCGAAAGAAAGCGCAGGGTTTGATTTGGCAAAACACGAAGTCTACAATTTATTTTGGTAAAATAAAATGGTATAACATCATTTGACAAATGCTATTTCTTTAAAAAATAGTATTTGTTGGTTAATCCAATAAAAAATAATATGATGAAAGTCGAATGCCCCTACTGTAAGGGGAAAGTGAAGCCAAACATGGCAAAAATTAAATCATCACTAAAGGGCACTGCCATGATTTCTGCCATTGCATTTGCATTTGGCTTGGGGATTATGGGTTGGTTTGGTTTAGTGAGTGCGGCACTTAGCGGTTCGACATTGGCAAAAATATTACTTCAAGTCAAAATATTAATGTTAAAAAACCGAAAATCTAGCGGTTTTTTTAAATGCAGCAATTGCAAAAAAGATACGCCGATTGAACATGTTTTTAATCAACTTTTGGCAGATGGAGAATTTCATAACATAAGGTTTGAGCATAATGTTGAGAAAAATGATCATAAGGGTATGAAAATTTATTCCAAATTCAGTGTTGAACATTTAAAAGAGGTTAATTGTCGTGCGATTGTCTATTTTACTGAGCCATCGGGGGACTTGATAAAAGATTTCAATGGATTGGATTGGACTATGGCAAAAGATTTTACGCCCTCATCTGATAATTCCATTTATAACAATTTTACTTTATTTGTAGCTTATGAAAAGTTGCCTTTCTCTTTAGTTGAACATGAGTTGAAATTACATATTAAATTATATGCTGACTCAATAGATAAGCCTTTTGCAATTTCAAAGGATTATTTGTTTAAGATGATTCAAGATTAAGTTATAGCGTTTTCTAGTTTATTGTGTTACCGAGTTATAGTGTTTAATATTTAATTATCAATGATTTAAATAATATTAAATGTACTTAATTCAATCGAGAATAGCTATATTTTCAAAATCAACTGATTTCCAAAGCTAAAGCTTTGGACTCCAAAATCCCCGGTTGGAGTTCAAAGCTTTAGCTTTGGTGTTTTTTATTGGAGTTCAAAGCTTTAGCTTTGGTGTTAAGACACCGGGCATAACCACGCAGCACCACGCACTCCACTTGAGTCGCCATATTTAGCGGGTTTCAATACTGTATCGACACGATCTGAAAACACGTATTTTTCCCATAAACGAGGTACTTCAGTATATAGGATTTCAATATTTGACATGCCACCACCTAAAACAATCACATTTGGGTCTAATATATTGATTATAGAGGATAATCCTCTGGATAAACGATCACAATAGCGCGATAAACAAGCTTTGGCAGCACTGTCACCGGCTTGTGCTAAAGCCACAATCTCAGGTGTTTTTTTGGATTGTCCGGTAACCGTATAAAAATCTAAGGCCATGCCGGGCCCTGATAAAAAAGTTTCAATACAGCCCTGTTTGCCACAATAACAAGAGGGCCCTGGTAATTCTTCTGTTTGGGGCCAAGGCAATGGATTATGTCCCCATTCACCCGCAATGCCATTAATGCCGGTTAATACTTGTTGATTAATGACAATACCACCCCCGGTGCCAGTACCGATAATCACACCAAAAACCACTTCTGCGCCAGCCGCTGCACCATCTATTGCCTCAGAAAGTGCAAAACAATTAGCATCATTTGTTAATTTAATAGGGCGTTGCAAAGCCTCGCTGAGATCACGATCCAATGGTTGCCCAATTAAGCAGACTGAATTAGAGTTTTTTATTAAGCCAGTGGCTGGAGATATTGCGCCGGGGGTACCAACCCCAACAGTACCTTGGGCCCCTAAGCGTTGTTCAACCATTTGGACTAAATTAACAATGGCTTGTACAATCGCTTTATAATCATTACTGGGAGTAGAAACACGTTCTCTTGCTAAAATTTCTCCCTGTTCAGTAAGAGCAATGATTTCGATTTTAGTACCCCCTAAATCAATACCGAGGCGTAGGGGCATTAATATTCTCCTTTTTTTTGGTCTAAATTGCCTTGAGGTAAAGCTCAAATCGGCTTTAGCCTCCTATCGTTTTGAGACAATGGCTGAAACCGTTGGCAGGGATTCTAATTCCCCAAAATAAATTTTGGACTCCTACTATTGCGAAACCTGCCAGGTTTTTAAAACCTGGCAGGTTTAGAGCGAAAAATGATTTTTCTGAAAAACTATAGATTTCTCGCACATCGAAAAATGACATCTGGTCACTGATAATTGATAATTGATAATTGATAATTGATAACTGTTAATGTCTGTGTGGTGTATAAGGATCGCCCCATTCTGTGGTATATTTAATGTCAAAATCAATCGTGGCACCCGCCAATTTTCGATTGATTGGCAAAGGGGTAATTTTGTCACTGTCGTTAGAAGTAACACAAGTTAGGGCACGTTCAAAAGGTAATTGAGAAATTTCGGTGGCAACATCTTGAATATCATCAATCAGTTCATCCAAAGTCGTGTTACCCATAATCAGTGCTTTTTCTATATCGCCCAAAAGTTCGTTACTTATCGTGGCTGAATGCTGGTCTCCATTCACCAGTATAATGACCTCAATTTTAATCGTTAATAGTCGTACCGTGCCACCATAACTATTGCGTTCACGGCTTTCGACTAATTCCCAAATGGAAATGGCTGGCGTATAGCCTTTATCAGTAACGGCTTCTTGACGATAAATTGGACCGGTGCCAATATCGCTATGATAACCATTGTCCGTTGTGATGGTTTTAAGTTGATTAATAATCCGTTCAATAATTTGTTCACGTATCGTTTTCATCAGTTATCAGTTATCAGATATTCAGATATCAGTGATCAGATATCAGATATTAGTTAAATGAGATTAATCGTCGCAGTTTCTCGCTACGCTCGTAACGAAGTTATGCTGAGATCAACGAAATCACTTCTCATATGCCACGAACAATGACAAAAGCGCAAATGGTGACTATTAGTATGAACACTGTCACCGTTTTTTCATCAACTGCCATTTACTATTCATCATTATAAAGGATATTTTTATATGTCAAAAATTCAACGTGCGCTCATAAGCGTCTCTGATAAATCAGGTATTGTGACATTTGCACAAACTTTAAGTAAACAAGGAATAGAAATTTTATCAACCGGGGGCACGGCAAAATTACTCGCCGAAAATGGCATAACGGTTAAAGAAGTTTCTGATTATACAGCATTTCCTGAAATGATGAGCGGACGTGTCAAAACGCTACATCCCAAAATTCACGGTGGATTATTGGGACGACGCGGGGTTGATGAGGCTGTGATGACTGAACATGGCATTCAACCGATTGATTTATTGGTAGTCAATTTGTATCCATTTGAACAAACCATTGCTAAACCGGATTGTGATTTAGCCACTGCGATTGAAAATATTGATATTGGTGGTCCAGCCATGTTGCGTTCTGCCGCTAAAAATTATCAAGCGGTTACCGTTGTGGTTGATAGCAAAGATTATGAGACTGTGTTAAATGAAATGGCTGCCAATCAAGGTGCGGTAACGAAAAAAACTCGTTTTACTTTAGCCCGAAAAGTTTTTGCACACACTGCCCGCTACGATGGCATGATTGCCAATTACTTAGGCAAACTAGACAGTGATGCCGATGAATTTCCGCCTAGTCTCTCTTTACAATATCAAAAAGCCCAAGCCATGCGCTACGGCGAAAATCCCCATCAAAAAGCCGCTTTTTATGTCGAATCCAATGCACAATCCGCCTGTATTGCGACAGCCATCCAATTACAAGGCAAAGCATTGTCTTATAATAATGTCGCAGACACTGATGCCGCTTTAGAATGTGTGAAATCTTTTGAAGTGCCAGCTTGCGTCATTGTTAAACACGCCAATCCTTGTGGTGTCGCCATCGGCGATACTATTTTAACCGCTTATAATCGGGCTTTTAAAACCGATCCGACTTCTGCCTTTGGCGGCATTATTGCCTTTAACCGCACTTTGGATGCAGTCACTGCCAAAACCATTATTGATCGTCAATTTGTTGAAGTCATTATTGCACCAGAAGTCGCTGAAAATGCAAAACCGATTTTAGCGACTAAAAAAAATGTGCGTGTGTTAACCACTGGTGCTTGGGAAAATCAATTGGGAGAAAATCGGGATGGAAATTTAGACTTTAAAAGAGTTAATGGCGGACTCTTAGTACAAGAACGCGATTTAGGCACCGTGACAGCATCCGATTTAAAAATCGTTACCCAGCGACAACCAACAGCAGAAGAATTGCAAGACTTATTATTTGCTTGGAAAGTCGCCAAATTTGTTAAATCCAATGCCATCGTTTATTGCAAAGAGGGTATGACGATTGGCGTAGGGGCCGGACAAATGAGCCGGGTTTACAGTGCGAAAATTGCTGCGATTAAAGCAACCGACGAAAAATTGGAAGTCAAAGGCGCGGTGATGGCTTCAGATGCCTTTTTTCCATTTAGAGATGGGATTGATTCTGCGGCTGAAGTGGGGGTTACCGCAGTGATTCAACCGGGCGGCTCTATGCGCGATGATGAAGTGATAGCGGCTGCGGATGAACATAATATAGCGATGGTATTAACGGGTATGCGTCATTTTAGACATTGATTCAGTTATCAGTTATCAGTTATCAGTTATCAGTTACCAGTTACCAGTTATTACCAGTTATAAGTTATAGAAATTCCCGATTGAGTAAAATACATTTAATATTCTTCAACTAATTGATAATTAAAATATTAACTCAAAAACGCTATATCAGCCCAGGTCAGTCGAGTTAGCGTAGCGTAACACGACGATTAAGAAATCTCATTAAAACATACGAAACACAAAAAAGCCCCAAGGCATAAACACGCCAAGGGGCTTTTTTTTATTGTCTGAATCAGGATGTGTGACACGTTGGTCACCTAATAAATAAGTGGTCGTAAATTTTATTTTAAAATTTATAATTTTGAATATTGGTGTAGGTAAAATCCTACTATCTAAGGGGGTTTGAA
>Ga0233403_10000893_pt1 | contig 14242 bp, 10 predicted proteins | sample Na_oxic_1_MG_FD_179866 | JGI IMG/M metagenome (GOLD analysis project Ga0233403, IMG submission 179866) | Seawater microbial communities from Saanich Inlet, British Columbia, Canada - Na_oxic_1_MG | ecosystem: Environmental > Aquatic > Marine > Inlet | place: Canada: British Columbia | collected...
TACCTTCCTCAATTTTACCACTTTTAATATCCTTTATGGCACCCGCAACTGAAATTGCTGAGGCTGGCTCACAAAAAATACCTTCCTTTTCAGCTAACAATTTTTGGGTGGCTAAAATATCGGCATCGGCAAACTCATCAAACCAACCCCCCGATTCTTGTTGGGCATTAACAGCTTTATCCCAACTTTGCGGATTGCCAATGCGGATAGCAGTTGCTACCGTTTCCGGTTGTTCGATGGGATGCCCACGCAAAAATGGAGCTGCTCCACTGGCTTGATAACCACACATTTTCGGTCGTTTATTGACAATGCCAAGATTAGCAAATTGAGTATAGCCCATCCAATAGGCACTAATATTCCCGGCATTGCCAACCGGTAAACAATGATAATCGGGTGCCCTACCGAGAGCCTCAATGATTTCAAAGGCAGCAGTTTTTTGTCCTTGTAAACGATATGGATTAATAGAATTGACAATTGTAATCGGAGCATGTTCTGCCACTTCTTTGACGAGCCGCATACCATCATCAAAGTTGCCTTGAATTTGAATTACAATGGCACCGTGCATCATGGCTTGGGCGAGTTTACCTTGGGCAATTTTACCAGAAGGAATGAGGACAAATGCAGTTATGCCGGCTCTGGCACTGTAGGCGGCAGCACTAGCAGAAGTATTACCAGTTGAGGCACAAACTGTGGCTTTACTGCCAGCTTCCACGGCTTTGGTAATTGCCATTGTCATGCCACGATCCTTAAATGAGCTAGTGGGATTAAGCCCTTCATATTTAACATAAATATCTATATTTTTTTGTAATAATTTTGGGATATTATGTAAGCGTATTAGTGGCGTATTACCTTCAGCAAGGCTAATAATGCGGGTGTCATCATGCACTGGTAAATAGTCACGATATTTATAGATAAGCCCGGTGTAACGGAAACGAGATGGCATATAGGAAACCTCAAATTGTTTGCTAAAAGGATTGGATATTACTTTCTAGTCTGCGAATGAATTATAACACTCGTACATCGACATTTTATCGTTACCCAAACTTAAGAACTACAAGAATTGTATATAAGAAAGGATTTCAAAACTGATTATTCGTCATTCACTTTTTCGATTATCAATAACGGAAATACTTAGGTGATATAATCAAGACATATCTTCGATATTCTTCGATAAATTGATAATAAATCCCTTCTTATAAATCCCTTCTTATATACAATCTTTGTAGTTGTAGTTATTGTGGTTCGATAAAATGAATTGTAAATTGTAAATTGTAAACTTAAACTTTTTATGTAGGGTGGGCAAAGTCTTTTTTTTGCCCACTAATAAATCCCTTCTTATATACAATCCTTGTAGTTGTAGTTATTGTTATTTGATAAAATGAATTGTAAATTGTAAATTGTGAACTTAAACTTTTTATGTAGCCCACCAACCTCACTCTTTATACTCAAATATACATTATTATGTCAACACTTAAATCTCTTAAAACAGAACTCCAACAACTTGCGAACCCAAACCAAAAAGAAATTTTGCAACGTTTTTTTAAAACCGCAAAAGGAGAATATGGTGAAGGTGATATTTTTTTAGGTATCAAAGTACCCGTATTGCGAAAAGTGGCGAAAAAGTATCCGGCACTATCACGTACTGATATACAAACGCTACTTAAAAGCAATATCCACGAATACCGGTTCATTGCACTCGTTATGCTTATCAATCAATACAATAAAGCCAATGATAAGCACAAGATATTTGAGTTCTATCTAAAAAATACCAAACATATTAACAATTGGGATCTTGTAGACATTTCGGCTCCCAAAATTGTCGGTGATTACCTACTCGACAAGCCCAGAGATATACTCTACCAATTGGCTCAATCAACGAATCTATGGGAAAGAAGAATTGCGATAATTGCAACCATGACTTTCATTAAAAACCAAGACTTCACGGATACCCTTCAATTAGCAGAAATCCTGCTCAATGACAAACATGATTTAATTCACAAAGCGGTGGGATGGATGTTACGAGAAGTTGGCAAACAAGAGCAAAACATTTTAGAAATATTTCTCAACCAACATTACCAACAAATGCCCCGCACCATGCTTCGTTATGCAATTGAGAAATTTGCGGAAACAAAAAGAAAATTTTATCTAGCGAAATAGCAAGCTTAATCTTTTTTTGGTAGGGTGGGTAGAGCGACAGCGAAACCCACCACTTTAGAGACTCGGTGGGTTTCGTTATCACTCTACCCACCCTACTTTTGACGATTTTTTACTTGTTCTTTAGAGACTCGGTGGGTTTCGTTATCACTCTACCCACCCTACTTTTGACTGAACAAGCCATTGCTAATTTACATAATTATTTTATTTTTGTCAGCATTCAGGAAAGATTTAATGAATCTGCTATTCTTTTGCAAAGAATAATAGGTATTAAACGCCTACCTTTATACAAAAATGTTAATGTCACCAAAGACAGATTGCCTATCAGTGCGATTCCCAACCATCTCATTGAAGAAATTGAAAAACGCAATCAATTCGATTTTCAAGTTTATGCGTATGCACAAGAACGGTTTCATAAAGACTTGAGCCAAATGGGGATAACTGATCAGGAATTGAAACGTTTTATGATGCTTAATAATTGGTATGGTATGCTCACCGGTAGACAAAATATCTCAACCAATTCAAACTATTGGGAGGCAAGTGTTTATTCAGCTAAAACATTTGAAGCATTTGTTACAATTCAAAGAGTGATGGACGTATCATTGTTTTATTTTTATTAATCACTTATTTTTATTAATAGCCATTCTTTTTACAATGTGGGCTTCATTCTTTGCCGTATGGTTTTCAGGGCTGTTTTCATTTGTTTTTTAAGAAATCATCAATTGGTTAATATTCGGCTGTTTGATAGCTATTCTATTCTCAACATTACCCGATTGGTTGAAAACCCTATTGCGGATCGAAACGCCACGAGAAGTCTTTTAATACCAGTAAAACTCAAAACTGGCGTGAACAGTCACTGTTCAATTTTATTTATGGTTTTGTTCAGAAAACCGTTCATCAGTTCATATTTTTTAAGGTTCTGACCTTTTTTTGGGCAACTTGGGCAACTTAAATTGCATTTCACGCAAAAGTTTTTGCGTGAAATGTGAAATAGTGCATGGCACGATTTATCGCTGCCCTTTTCAGAAATTAATTTAATTGCCTGACAAATATTTAATATTCGTTATTTTGAATGTGCATAAAATCAATTTCTTAATTAAAGGTTTATAATTGGGCAAACAGATGATATCAAAAAATAAATTTTGCGTAGTCGTGACTTCTATTAATTATCCAAATATAGTATTAAAAAATATTGCGGAGAATTGCCTAAAAGCAAAGCGTGATTTTTTGATCATCGGAGATACCAAAAGTCCGGCTGATTTTGCTTTGCAAGGATGTGAATTTGTTTCTTTAGCTTTGCAAAAACAATTACCTTTTCGTTTAGCACAGCACTGCCCTGAAAAACATTATGCCCGCAAAAATATGGGTTATTTGTTAGCCCTGAAAAAAGGGTATGATATTATTGTTGAAACCGATGATGATAACATGCCTAAGCCAGATTTCTGGAAACAAAGAATCCGAACCCAAAAAGTGAACATGATAACGGATAGTCAGTGGGTTAATGTTTATCGCTATTTCAGTGAAGAAAATATTTGGCCCCGTGGCTTTCCTTTAGAACTTTTGCAGCCGGATACTTTATTTAATATCCAAGCATCTATTGTTAAAACGTGCCCTATTCAACAAGGATTAGCAGATGATAACCCGGATGTCGATGCCATTTATCGGATGACCATGACATTACCAGTGACTTTTCAAAAAAGAGAAAATATTGCGTTAGGTAAAGGCAGTTGGTGTCCTTTTAACAGCCAAAATACCACTTGGTTTAAAGAAGCCTTTCCTTTAATGTATTTACCGTCTTATTGTAGTTTTCGCATGACTGATATATGGCGTAGCTTTGTGGCGCAACGCATCGCTTGGGAAAATGATTGGCACATACTTTTCCATCATGCCACCGTTTATCAAAACCGCAACGAGCATCAATTGTTAAAAGATTTTGAAGATGAAATACCGGGCTATCTCCATAATGCCAAAATAGTTCAAGCACTTGAAGATTTAGAACTCAAATCAGGGCAAGAAAATCTCTTTGACAACATGGAAAAATGTTATAAAATGCTGCTTGAAAACCATTGGATCACGCATCAAAAAGAATTAAACTTATTAAAAGATTGGTTTGAAGATTTAATGGCTTTGGGCTTTAGAGGATAATCTTCTAATCATCTGATATGAAAAAATACCATGAATCCGCAAACCAATATTTGTTTCATAACTGTATTTAATCATAAATACGAAGATAATATAGAAAAGCTAGATAAAATCTACCAAGAAAAATTTAGCAATCGGTATTATCTAATGCCTTTTTATGAAGGGCATAATCCCTTTATTTTTTCGGTTTATGAGAGTTCATATTTTTTTCAAGGCTATTTTAGCCAGAGTTTACACAGATTCTATAATGAAAAATATACACATTATATTTTTATTGCTGATGATTTAATTTTGAATCCCAAAATAAATCAGGATAATATATGTCAACTCTTGAATATTTCCTCACATAGTGCTTATATAAAAAGCGTTTTTACTTTGCATAACATAGAACGTTATTGGGATCATATATTAAGGGGAATAGATGCATTTTATAATTCTGGGGGTGAATATCAAAACGTACTACCCACTTATGAACAAGCTATACAACGATTTCAGAGACATGGTATCGTATTTGGCGATTGTATGATGAGCTTCCAAGTCAAGTGGATGCTTTCAACTTATGGCATGGGAATCATCAAAAAAATATTTCAAGCTTTGCTATTTTTGCGAAATCATCAGTATAAAGCTGAAACTTTACCTTACCCTATAGTGGGTGGATACTCTGATTTTGTTATCGTTCCAGCATCATCTATTAAAAAGTTTTTACATTATTGCGGCGTATTTGCGGCAATCAATCTATTTGTAGAAATAGCCTTACCAACCGCTTTACTTTTAGCTTGTGAAAATGTTGTTTTCGAGCAAAATGATTTTCAAGGTATTGAGTTTTGGGAAGGAGAAGAATTAGAGTTAATGAAGGAATGTCATTCAAATGTTAAGGAAATATTTGAAAAGTATCCATCGAATTTGTATTTTCACCCCATCAAACTGTCAAAATGGCATGTATAAAATGTGTATTACCTCATGCTTATGAAGCTATAACACTATGAAATTGATATATTTAATTCAATCAGATACTGGAAAAATACATTATCGTATTCCATCAACTTCTGATGTCCTTCTTCTTAGTATCACTCTTATCACTCAATGTTAAAGTTTTTTCCAAAAAGAACGGAAAGTGATTACTTATCTTAAACGCTATCAAGTTTGGTATTAGAACATAAAATTCAAAAATCTTTGGATTTTTGAGGAATGGCATGAAGCTGAACAATATTATGAATAAAAAAAAAGCACTTATAACCGGCATTACCGGGCAAGACGGTGCTTATTTAGCCGAATTTTTAATTACCAAAGGCTATGAAGTACACGGTATTAAACGTCGTGCGTCATCATTTAATACCGCACGTATTGATCATCTTTATCAAGAGCCACATGAAAAACAGCGACATTTTATTCTTCATTATGGAGATTTGACTGATTCGACTAATTTAATTCGCATCATTCAAATGGTACAACCGGATGAAATTTATAATCTCGCGGCGCAAAGTCATGTGCAAGTTTCATTTGAAACGCCAGAATATACCGCGAATGTTGATGCAATTGGTACACTTCGTCTTCTTGAGGCAATTCGGATTCTGGGATTAGAACAAAAAACCCGTTTCTATCAAGCATCTACTTCAGAATTATTTGGTAAAGTCTCGGAAATCCCGCAAACTGAAACGACACCCTTTTATCCCCGTTCACCTTACGCCGTTGCTAAACTTTATGCCTACTGGATTACCGTGAATTATCGTGAAGCGTATGGTTTATATGCCTGTAATGGCATATTGTTTAACCATGAAAGCAAATTGCGCGGTGAAACGTTTGTCACCCGTAAAATTACACGCGCCTTGGCACGTATTAAACTCGGTTTGCAAGATTGTTTGTATCTTGGTAATTTAAATGCGCGACGAGATTGGGGACATGCCCGTGATTATGTCGAAATGCAATGGCTTATGCTCCAACAAGACAAACCGGAAGATTATGTGATTGCGACGGGTATCCAGCATACTGTCAGGGAGGTTGTCGAATTAGCCGCTCAACAGTTAGAAATTGCACTCCAATGGAAGGGTACTGGTATTAATGAAAGCGGTACTGATAAAAATACCGGCCAACGCATTGTCATCATCGATCCCAAATATTTTAGACCCTCCGAGGTAGATCTTCTAGTAGGTGATGCAACCAAAGCGCGGGACAAATTGGGATGGCAACCGCGAATATCCTTTGAACAATTAATCACCGAAATGGTTATTGAAGATTTTAAATTAGCACAACAAGATTTACATTATCGACAAACCGGTTTTGATACGTTTAATTACCATGAATAATAGATTCTCTACTTCCTCACCTATTTACGTTGCCGGTCATCGAGGGCTGGTGGGTTCAGCGATTGTACGATATTTGCGGTTTGCCGATTTTAAGCATTTATTATTGCGTACTCACGACGAACTCGATCTCACTCAACAAACTGCCGTCAGAGATTTTTTCCATGAAAAACGACCTGAATACGTTTTTTTAGCCGCTGGAACGGTAGGCGGTATCCATGCAAATGACACTTTGGCTGCTGATTTTATCCGAGATAATTTACAAATTCAGACTAATGTGATTGAGGCCGCTTATCAAAGTGGGGTGAAAAAACTACTCTTCTTAGGCTCATCCTGTATTTACCCAAAGTTTGCTGAACAACCCATAAAAGAAACTGCGCTACTTACCAGTGCATTAGAACCCACTAATGAATGGTATGCCATTGCTAAAATCGCGGGTATCAAGATGTGTCAAGCTTATCGTAAACAATATGGTTTTAATGCTATTGCTATTATGCCAAGCAATCTATTTGGCCCTCATGATAATTTTAACCTTGCGAATGCTCATGTTTTGCCCGCCTTAATGCGTCGGTTTCATGAAGCCAAAATGCAGTATAAACCGGCTGTTATCGTTTGGGGAAGTGGTAGGCCACGACGAGAATTTTTGCATGTTGACGATTTAGCCAATGCTGCCGTATTTCTTATGCAAGATTACGACGAGGCAGAAATCATCAATGTGGGTACGGGGAAAGATGTCAGTATTCAAGCACTTGCTGAGATGATAAAAGAAATTGTAGGCTATCAAGGTCAAATTAAATTTGACACTTCAAAACCAGACGGCACACCTCGGAAATTATTGGATATTTCACGTTTAAGCGATTTAGGTTGGCAGCCACATATCTCACTACAAGAGGGAATTGAGTCAACCTATCATTGGTTTTTAGAAAATCAGGCGCATTGTAGGCAATAAAAAATACGAGTTGTAATGGGTTTTAATGAAACTAATGCTGAATAAAAAAACAGAATATCGAAGTTCAAAATGATTGGAACCAAAAAAATCAACAAGTTACCACATACTCAAATTTTACCACCCAAAGGTTGGGGAGAATTTCCATTACGGGAACTCTGGGAATATCGGGAATTACTCTGGTTTTTGACCACACGCGATATTAAGGCTCGCTACCGACAAATGGCATTAGGACCATTATGGGTTTTACTCAATCCAGTCGTCCACATGATCGTTTTTAGCGTTATATTCGGTGGTTTGGCACAACTGCCCTCGGATGGCTTGCCTTACCCGTTATTCACTTATACCGCTTTATTACCTTGGAATTATTTTTTAGGGACGACTAATGGTTCAGTTGGTAGTTTGGTTCATCAGCTTGGGCTGATTTCAAAAGTTTATTTTCCGCGCATCATCATACCTATTTCCGCACTCTTCGGTGGTTTGATAGATTTGATGATTGCCTTTCTCGTGTTAATTGCCATGATGATATATTATGGTATCACGCCTTCGCTCCATCTATGGGTATTGCCATTTTATGTACTCTTCGCTAGTGCCACCGCTTTAAGTATTAGCTTGTGGTGTGCGGCTATTGTGGTACGCTTTCGAGATATTAAAGATATCATTTCGTATGGTTTGAGCATTTTAATGTATGCGACTCCCGTTGCCTATAGTGCTTCTTTAGTGCCAGAACGTTGGTTATGGCTTTATCAATTAAATCCGATGTATTGGGTAATTGAAGGGTGGCGTTGGGGATTATTGGGTTCTGGGCAACCACCACAACCATTTATGTTGGTTTCTGTAGCAATCGTCATTATCTTATTGATTTCTGGCATCTGGATATTTCACCGTGAAGAACGCACGATTGTGGATTGGTTATAAATTTATCTTGTCGTAGGGGCGAACCTGCGTGTTCGCCCAGTATTCGCCGTTTTGAAACCTTCCACCATTATTTTTTTCATAGTCCTATTGGCACCCTTCAAAAGTAGTTGACAGTTGTTTCGGGAATGGAGCGGAGCGGATTTCCCGAAACCCACATTTGGCTTTCGTTTCGGGAAATCCACTTCGTTCCATTCCCGAAACAACTGTTCACTACTTTTATAGGGATATGAAGGGTGTCGTCCTATTGGAGGAAATTCATGCTTTATCACAAGATAGTGGACTCAATATTCAGACTAATCCCTACAAATTTACAGGTACGATTACTTATCCTGAAGCAGAGGAATTTTCGTGTCTTGAGAACAGCCAAACTCTGCGATGTGTTTGCATTCAAACATCATCAAGAAAAAATAGACTATACAAATAAAACAATTCTGTTCGTTTTTGCCGGGCGAGAAGATAGAATGTCGTTGCTGTTAAGTTACTTGAAAGAGTTGGTAGATAAAAAGCTCGTTGATTATGTTCATATCTGGAACTTTGCTAGAAATAAAGCCGATTTTGAATGGGTGAAAAGTATAGAGGATAAAAGTAAACAACTTTTTGTCTTTTCTCCCCAAAACTTTACGAATCTCGCAAATTACGCCTATACGCTGTATAATGCCGCTTATCGTTATTACGACTGTCCACAATTTAGCAAGAGCCGTTTTATCAAGTGTGATGATGATATAGTTTACATAGATACTTCAGAGGATACTTTTGGCTATTTTTTGAAAATGATCAAAGAGATTGATTCAGAATCTCCTCAGTATTTAGTTTCTGCCAATGTAATAAACAATGGTGTTTGTGCCTACATCCAACAAAATGAAAGTCATTTAATTCCTAAGGATGTTGGCTATTTTGATTTTCCAAATGATCGCTGTTGGGGAGGAGCTCATGCAGCATATTGGGATGATGGAAAAAAATCACAGTTTTTACATCAGTATTTCATACTGAATAGAGACAATTTTATTTCACAATCTAAAGTGTGTGGATGTAAGGAGGTCGAGATGGGAGTTCGCTTTAGCATCAATTTTATTGGCTTTAATAGAAGGGTTATATCTTTATTTGTGAAGGATCGCGATAATGATACAGATGACGAGCAATGGCTAACCGTAGAACTTTCAAAGTTGCTCCAAAAGAAGGTGATGATTTGTATGCCGTTGGTTGTCTCGCACTTGTCATTTTATACACAGAAAAAAAGCCAAAATGATGATTTTTTGTTGGATGAGTACAAAAGAATCTTGAAGCCATGAAAAGCTAAAATGACTATAACTTAATGAATTATTTTATCTATAGACAATACCTTCGCCAATTGGATAGTTGTTTCGTTCATTGCGCGAAGCGGATTTCCCGAAACTCTTATCTTGGTTTCGGGAAATCGTACCTCATTCCCGAAACAAATGATTTTGATGTTGGCGAAGGTATTGATAGAACAAATGAATATTTTATATATTAGCCCTACTCAAGAAGATAATCCTCTATTTAAAAAAATAAAGTCTGCTTTTTCAAAGAGTAAACATAATTTTACGTTTTTTTTAATTGATTATACAAAAGTTAAAGGTTGGAAATGGCCATTTTGTAAGCGATTTCTTATTCCAAGCTTTATCAATTATTTTGAATTTGATTATATCATTATATGGGATGATGATTTAGATATACATCATTTTGATATCGATATATTTCTAGAGATATGCATAGCTTTTAAGCTGGAAATAGCACAACCTGCTTTAAGTTATCATTCATACTTTTCTCATCAAATCACGCTTAAACACCCAAATCCCAATGTTTCTATTAGAATGACAGATTTTGTTGAAATCATGTGTCCAGTGTTTACAAAAGAAGCATGGTTAAAATTTTATCCCTATTTGCAAGATGATAATGAACAGGGATGGGGTTACGATCATGTGTTCAAATATATTGGTAAATGTGGTATTGTCGATTCACAACCTATTGAGCATACCAGAAAAATTAACCCACATGGCAATAAAGTTCAGATAGAAATGTTGAATTTTTTAAATAAATATGGAATTAGTCAACATTATAAGGGAAACCTAGAAGTCTATAAAATGAATAGTGATCGACAGCATACTTTACACACGAAGCATTTTATAAAAATGAATAATGAGCAACAGCATACTTCACACACGAAGTATTTTATAAAAATTATAGTAAGAAAGATATTGATTTTATTGAGTAGACCAATATGTATTTTAGGTAAAATTCTCAATTGCAAATAATCTAGTATTATAGATTCCCTTAATCTGGATATTCCATCAACGCACGATTGTAGATGTGTTATAGGTTAATTGATTGACGATAGAGCAAACAGACGATAGGGCAAACACGTTGGTTTGTCCCTACGATAAAATTGTAGAGGCGAACCGGTGTGTTCGCCCTTTTTAAAAAAATAAATGAACGATTTAAGCATTCGAGTTGAAAATTTAGGTAAACGCTATCGTATTGGGGCACACCAAAAACGTTACTATACGTTGCGTGAAAGATTGGTCAATTTGATGACATCCCCCTTTGATTATCTGCGTACTACACTGACACCGCCGTCAGATGAAGAAGTGCTTTGGGCTTTGCAAGAGATTTCTTTTGAAGTTATGCCGGGGGAAGTCCTGGGTATTATTGGGCGCAATGGTTCTGGCAAAAGTACCTTGCTCAAAATTTTATCGCGCATTACTTTGCCAACCATCGGGCGAGCGGATATTTACGGGCATGTAGGCTCCTTACTAGAAGTAGGCACCGGCTTTCACCCGGAATTAACCGGGCGTGAAAATGTTTATATGAATGGCATCGTCTTGGGCATGTCTAAGCAAGAGGTTAATCGTAAATTTGATGAAATTGTCGCGTTTTCAGAAATTGACCAATTTATTGATACCCCGGTAAAACGTTATTCCAGTGGGATGCAAGTGCGTTTAGCCTTTGCTGTCGCTGCCCATTTGGAACCCGATATTTTGATTGTGGATGAAGTATTGGCTGTCGGCGATGTCGCCTTTCAGCAAAAGTGCTTGGGCAAATTGGAAGAAATCACTCAAACAGATGGACGCACTGTCTTATTTGTCAGTCATAATTTAGGGACAATGTTGGAATTATGTTCGCGGGCTATTTTACTTGATAAAGGTAAGTTGATAACCTCCGGTACCAGCAATGAAGTGGTTGAAACGTATTTATCCCAATATGCCAATCAAGCAGCAGCCTTTGTCACTCAAAAATACCATGAAGGGGCATTGATAACTCAAGTCGCCCTTTTGAATCATCATCACCAAGCGGTACAAGTCATTGATTATGATGTCCCGTTTTATATCCAATTTGAATTTGAAATCACCGAACCCATTCATGCGCTTTCCCAATGGGTACGTCTGGAAAATCAATTTGGCGTTCATGTTTTATTTGCGTGGCTGGCTTATCAACAATCCTATCAGTGTGGTACTTACCGGGCGATTTGCGAAATACCAGCCCAATTATTAACGCCCAGTCGCTATCATGTTGATATTGGATTGACTAACCATCGCATACAGCCCTACAATGAGGCACATAAGTGTTTGTCTTTTGATATCATTTCTAAAGATCGGGCCTTTGATCCCAATGATCGTAGCTGGGGTGCAGTGTATCCGCGATTGGCTTGGCATATTGAAAATCAATGATTAAAAAATCATAAAATTATGAGCTCTCATCAACCCATTCCTAAAATTATCCATCAAACGTGGAAGGATAAGCATGTACCGCCAAATTGCATTCCCTTACAACGTACATGGCTAACCCATCATCCGGATTGGAAATACCGACTGTGGACAGATGTAGATAATCGCGCATTTATCAGTCAATATTATAACTGGTTTTTGCCAATTTATGATGGCTATCCTGAAAACATTATGCGGGTAGATGCTGTCCGTTATTTTATGCTTTACCATTATGGGGGGTTGTATGTCGATTTAGATTTTGAGTGTTTGCGCCCATTGGAACCATTACTTATTGGAAGGCAAGTTGTTATTGCACTTGAACCGCCGGAACATTTGGAAATACATTCTGTTCAACAGCCTTCATTTAATAAACTCATTTGTAATGCTTTGATGGCTTCTCAGCCTAGACATTTATTCTGGGAATGGGTATTTCAAGAATTGATAATTTCTCAAGACGCAAGCTATCCTTTAGATGCAACCGGGCCATTTATGCTAACTCGTGCTTATGATTCTTTTTCTCAGCACGATACAGTGACTCTGGAATCTTCTAAACGGTTTTACCCCATCACTGCTGAACAAAGTTGGCATGACATACTTAAAGACAAAGCAACCCGTCAACGAATTGTTAAAACGGCGTATGCTATTCACCATTGGCATGCGACTTGGCTGAGTAAATCAAATAATTTGTCTCAAAGAATCTTTCAAATCATGGGAAAAATAGTTGATGTTTTATCTCAAATAAAAACAATTGGGAAACTGCTGGAGTTCATGATGCAAAAAAAGGGCTTAATAAAAGCTCAAATGAATGCGTATAAACGTTCATTACGTTTACGAATTGCTTCTGAAATCCCTGCCCAAATGACAAACCCTTGCGCTTCTAATCAAGTTTGCCTTTCATTGTTGCTGCAAGGCCAAACGATTGCCCGTGTTATCTTAGATATTAAGCAGACTCTAATCGCTTTTGAACAAGCGGCTGATAGGCCATTGGTTTCATGTTTAATGGTGACTTCTGGACGTTTTGAAATGGCTAAACGTTCAATCCATTGTTTTTGCAAGCAAACTTATCCTAATAAGGAACTGGTTATCATTGATAATGATGATACGGATAGCCTAGCAAACTGGGTAAAAACATTGCGAGATAGCCGTCTCGTTTATATACATCTACCCAACGAAAGGAAACCGCTAGGTGAATTACGTAATATAGCCGTTGAACGGGCTAACGGTTCCTATATTGCTCATTGGGATGATGATGATCTCTCAGCAACAAAAAGGTTGGCTATCCAAATGGCGGTGATTCATAGTTTCCAAATGGATGCTTGTTTTCTACAACGTGAACAACTGTGGTCTCTTCAAGAGCGTCGTTTGGCTATTTCATGTCGCCGACTTTGGGAAAATTCTTTTGTCTGTGCAAAAGATAAGTTGCCACCCTACCCAATACAACATAAGGGAGAAGATACACCGGTAGCAGAACAGGTTGCCTTACAAGGACGTATTGCGTTATTAGACTGTCCAGAACTTTACACTTACATCTTCCATAACGCGAATACCTTTGGCAGTCAACATTTTAAAGGCCTTTTAGAAGAGGCTACGGAAACATATACCCAAAGTGACTACGAGGTCAAAGTAAAACAGTTAGAAGCAGAATTAGAATTTGATTTGTCACCTTGGATTACAGCTCAATCTTCTACTGAAAAAACCGAGCATCAATCCCTTGCTTCTAAGAAGCGCCGCACTGATTTTCCTAAAATATTGATTTTAACGCCGGTAAAAGATGCGGAGCGTTTTTTGCCAAGCTATTTTAACCTATTAAAAAATCTGAGTTATCCGCACGATTGCCTATCGCTGGCTTTTCTGGAAAGTGATAGTGTTGATAATACTTATACCTGGATTCAGGACAAACTACCAGAGTTGCAATCTGAATTTGCTAAGGCTAGACTTTTCAAATTGGATTTCAATTATCATTCCGATTTGCCACGCTGGGAACCGAGTCAACAATTTAAACGGCGTTCTATTTTAGCTAAGAGCCGCAATTATCTGTTATCTCAGGCCCTTGAATCTGA
>Ga0233403_10000894_pt1 | contig 14239 bp, 9 predicted proteins | sample Na_oxic_1_MG_FD_179866 | JGI IMG/M metagenome (GOLD analysis project Ga0233403, IMG submission 179866) | Seawater microbial communities from Saanich Inlet, British Columbia, Canada - Na_oxic_1_MG | ecosystem: Environmental > Aquatic > Marine > Inlet | place: Canada: British Columbia | collected...
AAAGATTGTTCCACCGTAACATATATTTCTAGCCAAGGATTCAGTAAATATATCATTCATAATGGTTAAGGCTATTTTGTTAACAAATTGAATTATACCTGATATTACGCATTCAGGTGAAAAACCCGGAACTATGATTGAATGATTATATGAAAACTATGAATGAAAAACCCAAAACTATGATTAAATGATTATATGAAAACTATGAATGCAGTTTTTACTGGCACTTTGGTGCCAGTGCTGAGTATAATTTACAAATGGGGCAATGGGTAGAATACTGCTGTGATGGGATTTATGGTTATAGCATGTCACGAAGAAAGAGAAGCGGTTGTGGGACATAAAGAAACATGTCCTGGGCATCGCTTTGGGCTCCAAAGTAACCGGTTTTTTGGGAGTCCAAAGGTTGTCGTTGTAGGCAAGCACCCTATTATTAAAATAAGCCAGACACCGAATCTGTCATAGACTTTAATTTAGGATGCCTTTCCAAAAAACTTTTGGTCAAAATGTCTCGTGTTTCTGCCGGAATTTGTAAGGTTAGTTGAGCATCTTTTCTGACTAAGTTGATATAATAAACCAATGCTGAAGCAAATAACTCGACGTTTTCGGTAGACAATTTAGACAAAACAATCTCGTACTTTTCATTTTTATTCAGTCTGAGTTTCCACCCGGTAAGAGACGAAAAATCAATCTCATGCGCTAATGTCACACTAGAAATTTTATCAAAGGGCAATCTACTAGCTGAACCGGTAAGATTTTTCCAACTAATTTTCGAGCCGGTAAAATTTTTCCAAAGAATTGCTTTGTCGGTTAACGCCACTCCTCTTGAACCACAAGTCACTGTTCCGTTGTCAAAATAAAAAAAATATTTTTCATCTCCTCGACGAGTCTCTGGAAAAATGTTTGCCTGAATTTGACCATCAAGATTATTTTTGAATTTAAATTTCAAGCCATTAAAAAAGTGGGTTGATAACACAATTTTGAAATTGTTATACCCTTTGGTAAAAGGATTATTAACATTTTCAAAGATAGAAGTTGTTAACTTGTTTAACAATACACTATCTGCTACAGATAATTTAAAGTCGCCATTGTAGTATTTAGAGAAACAAGCATCCAGTAGTGGCAATTTCTTGATGGGTGCCCCTTGGTCAACATATTCTTTGCTACATAGCGTCACCCAACCGGCTAAGATGCCCTTCTCTCTTTCTGGCACGTTGAACTGTATCTTGCTCTTGTCAGGCGATGTCTTATTGGCATCAATAAAATAAATTATTGCTAACGCAAAAGGAATTAGTGCTTCATTTGGCACACTTGATAGCCGAATATCCGAGCGATCCTTGTTACCACTGTTCACCTGAAGTTTCCAACCCGTCAAAGATAAACCGCGTTCATAAACAAGAGTTATGGTTTTTATATCATTAAACTCTACACGATTGGGTTCGCCAATGAGATTTTTCCAGATTAGCGATTTTGAGGTAAGCGCAATTCCCCTTGAATGTGAGAGGACACGCCCAGTGTCATAGTAGAAATAGTATTTTTCCCCCGCTTTACGTACCTCAGCAAACAATTTTTGTTTGGGGTGTGCTTTAAAATCGGGGGCAAACTCAAACTTTAATCCATCAAATAAATGGATTTTGAGGATACTCTGGAAATTTCGATAAGCATCTTCTAATGAGGTTGGGCTTGCTATTCGCAGTTGTTTAACCAAGTCAACAAGGAAACGTTGATCATCTGCTGAAGGTTGTTTAAGAGCCCTCAAACATTTATCCATTTCCTGTAATGCACTTTGGTAGTTCCCTTTTTCCATAAACGTCTTAATGGGTTCATAATCACTACACATTGACGCAACAGAGGCACTCAAAGGGAACCAGCATAATGCCATGACAAGGCTATATTTAGATAACCATTTACAATAATACATGTTTTTTGCCTTCATCTTAACGAGAAAATTAGTCAACCATAATTGGAGATTAGATTTTAGAGATTGAAAATTAGAAAATCAAGACTTACTAATCGTGTCTATTTCAGTCATCGTCTAAAATCTATGTTTAGGCAAATGTTAATTATAAAGTTAGTTGCCTAGAAAAATTGTGTTCAAACCTTCGAGGTTTGGCAAACCTCAAAGGTCTTTTTAGAAAAAATCGTGGTTTATTAATAAACAATAGTGTCCAAATGAAGACCGGCCTAACGTTCTAAGTCAATAGTGAACGGAACACTTTGTGCTAAAATCGCTAACCTATTGTTATTTAAAATTTTTTAAAACGTTAAAGAAATCCGATTTATTGAAAAAATCGGATTTCTGGCTGAGTTAAACTCGTACTTGGTCCACCCATTAGAGAAGTTTTCGGTCCGGCACCAGCCTATTTATTTGATTTAGCCGGTTGTTCTGCTATCCATTTAGCAATGGCTTTCGCTTCATCAGGGCTGACTTTCATGGCATCCATCATTGCTTTCATAACAACGGTTTGACCATTCGCACGCTTGCCGTCCCGAATATCCATTATTTGAGCGAGTAAATAACTTTCATTTTGGCCCCCTAACTTGGGATAGGTACTTACTGATGGTGTGCTACCATCAGGGCCATGACATGTTTGACACATTTTCGCATTGTAAAGAGCTGCACCATCTGCCGCTATTACCGCACTTCCAGCTAACAAACTACTCGCCGCAGCCAGACCAATATAGAACGTTTTTTTAGTCAATTGCATTGATTTTATCTCCATTGCAAAAATGGTTATTCAAAAATTTAATATCTATCAATGTTCAGAAAAATAGCCTCACGAATATTTAATTACGACTTACGAGAATATTTATCTGAAACAATTATCCAAATGCTATAAAGCGTGACGAGCATAGCAGTTTTTTTATTTAAAATCTAGTTTCAAATGTCCACACAGTTCAGATTAATTTATGTGTACCTACTTATGTAGGACTTACGCCTTGACAAACTAATTTTTTTGTTTTAACTATAATATATCAATAAATTATGAACATTTTACCAATGGCTAAATTGATGAAAATTGACCAAAAATAACTTATCCTAAATTTATAAATCCTTGTATTTAAAAGTAATAATAAATATTTTCACTTGTCAATGCGTAAGTCCTATTATGTATGATTGCTAGTCTTTTGCGGTTTCAATGTGAACTCATTAGCAAGTTTGGCAAATTCTATAAGCGTTAATGTTTCAGCCCGGGCTTGTGGATCAATTCCTACGGCTTGTATGTCTGAGACGTTAAGTAGATTTTTTAAGGTATTGCGTAAGATTTTACGCCGCTTTGAAAAAGCACTTGCCACAATTTTGGCAAAATGTTTTTGATTTATAACGGCAACGGGCGGGGTTGGATGTGGGGTTAATTGCACGACACTTGAATTTACTTTAGGTGGCGGCTGAAAAGCATTTGGGCTTACGTCAAACAATTTCTCTATTCGCAAATGGTATTGCAGCATCACGGATAAGCGCCCATAGTCAGAGGGGATAGATGGTGTAGCAATCATACGATCAACGACTTCTTTTTGGAGCATAAAAATCATGTCTTGAATGTCGTTGCGATAATTAAGTAAATAAAATAATAATGGGGTGGAAATATTATAGGGCAAATTGCCAACTATTCGCAGCGACTGTCCATCTGTTACTAACTGTTTGAAGTCAAATTTTAAGACATCAGCGTTATGAATATGTAATTGTTTAAATGAAATAGTTTTTCGTTTTAGCAATTCAATGAGATCACGATCAAGCTCTATCACATCAAGGGGACAGTTGTATTGAAGCAAAGGCAGTGTCAAAGCCCCTTTCCCGGCACCAATTTCGACTAGATGTTGTTTAGGTTGGGGAGCGATGGCTTGTATGATACGCATTTTAATTTGGTTATCGTGGAGAAAATGTTGAGCAAAACGTTTGCGTGGATGGTGGGGAGTCATAATTATTTCGTTTAGTAAGTGACACATATCACAAATTCTTGAACTATGATTTAACTGATTGTCTGAATACTATGATTTTACTATTCATAATCATCATGTAATCATTAAATCATAGTTCAAAAGTTGTTGAGTTCCATCAAAAGTACATCAGACTAACTTAAAGACAAATGACAAAAATATTCCCCTCTCTCAAAATCAACGGTGCCATGGGCGAAGGTGGTGGGCAAGTATTGCGGACAGCACTTGCTTTGTCTATTTGTACGAGGCAACCATTTCGCATTACCAATATTCGGGCTGGACGCAAAAAACCCGGACTACAACGCCAACATCTTACCGCCGTGCGTGCTGCTCGCGATATTTCGGGGGCACAAGTGGAAGGTGATGAGATTGGCTCTAGTACCCTAAGCTTTGATCCCGGCTCAGCTTGGCCGGGAAATTACTATTTTGCCATAGGCACAGCCGGCAGTACTACTTTGGTATTGCAAACGATATTGTATCCACTCTTGCTGGCAGAGGATAAATCGCAGTTAATCTTGACCGGTGGAACACACAATATCCACGCCCCCTCGTATGATTTTGTAGCCCAAACTTTTTTGCCAATCCTTAACCGTATGGGGCCTAAAGTAACAATAACCATTGACCGTTATGGTTTTTATCCGCGTGGCGGTGGACAATTGACGGTTAATATTACTCCAACTTCCCGTTTAAGCAATATCAGTATAATGGCGCGTGGTAAAATTGTGGCACAGCAAGCAAGGGCATTAATTACAAAAATTCCTGAACATGTCGCGCAACGTGAATTGCGACAAGTTAGTAAAAACTTGGGTTGGCAAAAAGACTGTTTACATCATTGCCCCCTACCCGCTGACCAAGGGCCGGGTAATGTAATATTGTTAGAAGTGCAAAGTGAGCATATCACCGAAATATTTACCGGTTTTGCCCAACGTGGTGTCCGAGCCGAGGCGGTGGCGGATAGTGCGATCAAAATGGCTCAAAATTACCTTGCTGCTGATGTTCCAGTGGGCGAATATTTGGCTGACCAATTATTAATACCGTTGGCATTAGCCGGTGAAGGGGAATTTACCACGCTCGCACTTAGCGAACATACATTGACCAATATAGATGTTATCCAAATGTTTCTCTCCGTAGATATCACACATAGCCAATTAAGCAGTGGTAAATGGGTTATTCGGGTAGGTAGGTAAAAATTTTTGGGCTGCAAAGGGAACGATCACAAACTTGGCTGACTTAAGTGGTAATACTATGGTATAATATCAGACGCGTTTTTAATTTTATAACTATAGACGTTCCGGTAAATAACTTCACGAAAAACCTCGGAGGTTTTCAAAACCTCGGAGGTTTGGTTCCAAACATTTTTCTGAAAATATATATCTAAGGAGAAAACATGCGTATTTGGAAACTATTCCCAATCATGCTGGCGGGTTTATTTCTACCGCCAAATTTGGCGGCAGCCTATTTTTCATCAGCACAGCCAATCACATTAACCATTGCTTCTTCTAGTACCAAACAAAAATGGATGGAGGAAGTGGTTGCTAATTTTCATGCTGAAGGCAAGACAACCAGCCGTGGTGCCAAAATTTCGGTAGAGGTGACACCGGTATTATCGGGTGGCTCTATGAATGCTATTTTGGGCGGCAAACTTAAACCGGTGGTATGGAGTCCGGGGGCGGAATCATGGGTGAAACAATTCAATGAGAAATGGAAACAACGCACCAATAAATCCCTGATTAGCAAATCGTGCCAACCATCCATTTATACTCCCCTTGGTTTTGCTATATGGCGGCCTATGGCTTCCGCACTTGGTTGGCCAGATAAACCGGTTAGTTGGAAAACTATTGTGGAATTGGCAGCAGAGCCAAATGGTTGGGCACGTTATGGGCATCCTGAATGGGGCAAATTTCGTTTTGGTCATGCTCACCCTAAATATTCCAATGCTGGCTTATTGACAATGACTTCCTTCGTTTATGGTATGAGTGGCAAAGCCGGTACGTTGAAAGCTGCTGACGTGTACGCGCCAGAAGTCGAAACGGCCCTGCGAGTCCTAGCTCAAAATACCTCAAAATATGGGATGATTACGACTAACCTATTGCGTTTGATGGCACAACAAGGCCCCGGTTTTCTACATGCTGTCGCTACCTTTGAATCGGATACCGTTCGTCTTAATCTGGAACGGCGGGATGAGTTGCGGTTTCCAGTGGCTTTTATTTTCCCAAGCGAAGGTACATTTTGGGGCAATCACCCTTACTGTATTTTAGATAAAGCGGAATGGGTGAATAAAGAACAGGCAGAAGCCGCTGCCATTTTTCGTGAATATTTGCGGAAACGGGAACAACAAAGGTTAGCCGTTGGTGCTTTGCTCAGGCCCCTTGATAGTAATATTCCCCTCTATGCCCCCCTTGATTTAGCGAATGGAACGGATCCATCGGTAAAACCAGAAACGGTACCACCACTTGCTTTTCCAGACGCAAAAGTGAGTGCGGCAATCATTGACTTGTTTATGATCACAAAACGTAAAGCCACCGTTATCATAGCACTGGACACGTCCGGCAGTATGGCCGGCAAGAAAATCAGCTCGGCAACAAATGCAACCGCGCAATTTTTGAAACGCTTGCAACCTGATGATATGGTTGGGGTATTTACTTTTAATCGTTCGGTAGTAACCATGTTGAAACCGAGTAGAGTTGGCGATGTGGTTGAGGATCTTGCGAAACGGGTAAAAACTCTCTTAGCCGGGGGTAGCACGGCACTGTATGATTCGGTTTGCCAAGCAACCAAGTTACTGGAAAAAATGCGCCAAGATAATTTAGCAAAGGGGGAAAATCGACTTTATGGTATTGTTTTATTATCCGATGGTGATGATACCAAAGGTCGTCCCACTGAAAATCAGATGTTTGCCACTTGTTTACCAACACATGCTGAAGCAGATGGAGTAAAGATTTTTCCCATAGCATTTGGAGCTAATGCGAATAGTCAGGTTTTGAAACGGATAGCCAATGTCACCGGAGGACATTTATGGACGGCTGATCCTCAATCCATCGAGAAAATTTATCGGCGGATTTCAGCAGAACAATAAGGGAAAAACTTTTCTTAGTTTCAAGTTGGGGCCGGTTTGCAGCCGATTCCGCATCGTAACTTACGCAAAAGGTAACTTTTTTGGACGGGGTTGCAAACTCCGTCCCGCATCAAGAGTACAATGTTACTTTGCACTCCATTCCGACTACTATAAAGTAATTAAGAAAAATGAATAATCAAATACCTGAAATTGAAGGCACTTACGAAGATTTTGAAAGGGAATCAAATGAAGCGTTTGATCCTAGAGATATTGATATTTCAGTAGAACAACAAAATATTGACTTTCTTATCGGCAAACTTGAAGATGAAGAAATAGATTTAAACACCGAATTTCAGCGTTCCAATAATTTATGGAAAGATGACAAAATGAGTCGGCTTATTGAATCTTTAATGGTTAATTTTCCAATACCAGGATTTTACTTTGACATCACTGATAAGAATAATTGGCAAGTTGTTGATGGTTTGCAAAGATTATCAGCACTTAAAAAATTTGTCATTAATGAACTTAAATTACAAAAATTGGATTTTCTGAAAGAAATTGAAGGTAAAACGTTTAACGACTTATCATCAGATGAGCTGGATAAACATAGAATTAGAGCTATGAAACGGACACAAATTATCTTGTATAAAATACGTCCGGGGACTCCAAAACCAGTCAAATATCGTTTATATGAAAGAATTAATACGGGTGGATTAAAACTTAATTCACAAGAAATACGACATGCGCTTAACCAAGGTATTGCTGCGGATTATATTGAAGAATTATCTAAACTGCCAGAGTTTCAAAAAATTGTTAAAATATCTTCTGCTAGAATGTTAGATAGAGAATTGGTATTACGCTATATTGCATTTCGAGAAAAACATTTTTCTAACTATAAGCCGTTTTTAACTCAATTTCTTGATGATGCTATGGAAAAAATAGCCACATTTTCTGATGGCAAAAGAGAACAATTAAAACAAGAGCTTGTTAATGCACTAAAAACCTCTAATCAAATATTTGATACGAAAGCATTTCGCAAGATTACTGAACCAAGAGCAAAATATAATGGAGCATTATTTGAAACATGGACTGTTCATCTATCACAATTGACAGATGAAGAAAGAACATTGTTAGCTTTAAACAAAACACAAGTTATTGATTCATTTAAGCTATTATTAACTCAAGATACAACATTTTTTGATTCTATTTCTAAAGGAAATTCACGACTTAAAGATATTGAAACTAGATTTTCAAAAGTTGAACAATTGATTAAAGATGTACTTGATAATCCTTACCTAAGGAGGTAGTGATGATTAGACATATCAAAGTCAAGAATTTTAAAGCGTTAAAATTAGCTGAACTTGAACTAAGTAATTTAAACCTATTCGCCGGTTTAAATGGTATGGGCAAATCAAGTTTTTTGCAAGTTCTACTACTATTGCGACAATCCTACTTACAGAATTTACTCCAAAATAATGAATTAGGACTTAATGGTAGTCTAGTGAATATTGGGTTAAGCTCTGATGCTTATGCCCAATTTGGGAGTGAAGAAACTATTTATTTTGAACTAGAGACTTTTGATGGTAAAAAAGCGCAATGGACTTTTAGTGCAACTAAAGCATTGAGCAGTCGCAACCTTCACAAAGATGAAGATGTATTAACTTGTCTAGATAGCAATATCAGTGATAACTTTTTTGATTTCAGTTTGTTTAAAGAAGGCTTTCAATATTTAAGTGCCGAAAGAGTGAGCCCTCAATCTTCGTTTGAAACCTCAAATTATGAAGTTATAAAACGCAAGCAACTAGGTAATCACGGTGAATTTGCAATTCACTATCTTGCTTTAAATCAAGATGAGCCTCTGGTTATTCCTGAACTCAAGCATCATACAGCACCTGAAGATACTTTACTGAAAAACGTTGAAGCTTGGCTAACAGAAATCAGTCCGGGTATTAGTCTGAAAACCCAACTTTATCCTGATATGGATAAAGTACGGCTCGCTTTTCAATATGATGTGGGCACACAGATAATGAGGGAACTTCGTCCTAGTAATGTTGGTTTTGGTATTACTTATATTTTATCAGTTGTTGTTGCCATTTTATCTGCTCGAAAGGGAGATATTTTACTCGTTGAAAATCCCGAAGCCCATTTGCATCCTAGAGGACAGTCTAGGATAGGACATTTGATGGCACTTGCTGCCGGGCAGGGCGTGCAACTATTTATAGAAACACATAGCGATCATGTTTTGAATGGCATTAGAGTCGCAGCCAAAAAAGATTCAGAACATCATGTCATTGATGCCGATAACGTGAGAATTTTCTTTTTCTATAGAGAAGAAGGACAAGAAGATCATGCAACCTCTATCTTTACACCAAAACTTGACGACAATGGCAAGATAGACAAATGGGTTGAAGGTTTCTTTGATGAATGGAACCGGTTACTTTTTGAATTACTGTGAGTTTTGGCTATGGAATATATTTTTAATGAACTGTCTGCTATCAATCTTGCTAAAGATAAAACTCAAGCAATGGTATGGATGCAAACAATGCTCAAAACATGTAAAGTCGCCGAAAAATTAGGATTTACCCAATTACGAGTGAGAGATGATTTTATTCAACTTGAGATTTCAACAAATTACACCATTCTTGATTGGTTACAAGATACTGATTTTGATTCAAAAGCGCGTTTGATGGTATTGATGCAATCGCCTCTTATAGGAAAGGAAATCCAAGAGGAAAAATTTATTTACATGGAAAAATTTGTGCTTGCTAATAACTTAGAAGGGAAAATTGAACAAGAGGCTGAAGGTTTAGGGGTTGCTTATTTAACCAACCAAAACGGTACGTTATCTGTGAGTTTTGATTCTGGCTCTAAATGGGATAAAACTGAAATTTCTTTGATATATCGTTTCGAGAAAGAGAAAAAATTATGCGAAGAGCATGTTACAGTTAAACATGCAAGTAAACCTGCACATATCAATGAACATAAAGTATGGGCTTTAAAGAAAAAAAGTTTATCAGTGCTATATAAGAATCTGAAGCCATCCTTACATAATATATTGCCCAAGAAAAAAATATCCAATCAACTGGTTGATAACGATTGGGATAAATTTAGGGAAAAACTGAAACGATATCCGGACAATAAAAATGCAATGATCAAAGAAATGGCAGCGAATGTTGCAGAGATTAACGGCTATAAATTTAATCCAGATTTAAGCAGTCATAATCAAAAGGTGAAAAAAAGTTTAAGATTTATTTATGAGGCTGTTGATGAACACAATAATAAAATTTACTTATCAACCGACTTTGAAAAGGGAGCCTTTGAAGTATGTAACCACTGCGGAAAACATCAGGGAGAATATAGCTTCAACGATAGAAAAACCGGAGACGCTCAATCTAACCATGATGTTTACTTACATTAATTGGTTGCTTGGTAGCATCAATGAATGATGAAGAACTTGATGTTATTAAACTCAATGTTCAAGTTTTAACCAAAGACAATAACTACAAGGATTGTATATAATAAGGGATTAGATCATGGTTGTACTTGGTTTAAATCCTTTTTTATATACAATCGAAGTAGTTAGCGGTTTAAATCCCAATCTTTGTAGTTAGGATTTGGCTTTAGAAAAAACGTAACTACTCAGCCTTTAGGTTTATCTCAAATACTAAGTATAAATTGGGCAACCACAAGGGATTGCCCCTACATGCGAATACTTTTGTAGGGGCAATCCCTTGTGGTTGCCCCGAGTAGTTACGAATAAACTTGATCATCAAGTTAAAAATGAGAAAGCTCAAAAAGTGATATAACCCCCCATTTTAAAATATAATTTTGCTAAAAATTAGTTTCATAAATTTGTTTTCATTGTGTAATCATACAAACAAAGATGGTTGTACTTTGCTATCATCAGTATTAACCACATAACGTACTGGCTTTTTTAACTTTTTGATTTTTCCCATTTCTACAGCGCGAGTTAACCAAATTTTCAACTGTTTAGGATATAAATTAAAATATTCGCTAAGTTCCTTCTCGGTTTTTTCATTGGTTAGTTGTTGTTCAATATGAGGCAATACTAAATCAAATAAATCCGTAATTTTTTCATTTGCCTCCTTTACCTCAATTTTCTCATTTGATTCATGGTAAACCGCTGGCACGGTTTCTTCCATAACTTGCGGTGGCATTGAGCCGGCGAGTTGTGATAATTGTTGACGTAAATCCAAAAGGTTTGACAACTCCTTTTTATCCAGCCCAATCGCGCCTTTATTTAGCAATTGTTGATTACCGGAAGGCATGGACTCATCTTTACGCACAAATAACGGCACCCATTGCGCCTGCAAATTTTCAATTGCGCCAGCCCAAGTACCACCTTCTTGATAACCACTATTAACCGCAACCGCCCAATCTGACAAAGCATATATATATTTATTACGAGCCATCGCATTACCAACGTTAAAACCGGCATCCGGATCAAAAGGGGAAATAAGGACTAACCGCTCTTCTCGTAAAGCTTCACGATATTTGCCGGCAACGGCGGTGCGTGCTAGTTTATCCGCTAACACTCCAACCGCAGTGCCACCGTGTGTTAAAGCTGTTAACATTGCCTCCGTGTCTACTCCTCGCGCCCCGCCAGAAATAACAGTGATTCTTTGCTGGGCCGATTTTTTAGCAATTTCTTTTGTAAAATCAATAATTTGTTTATCTACATTTCGGGAACCAACTATCGCTAAGCCACCTTTTTGTAATAATGCTGGTTGCCCAACACCATAAAAAATGGGAGGTGCTGCTTGTCCCAATCGTTTTTTCAAGTATATGGGATAGGCTTGATCACTTCTACTTATCACCCATAATCCGTTATTAGTCCATGCTTCAACTGCAAAAGCAAGAGCTCCGCCCCGCATCAATAAACTAATTAAACGTCCAGCGGTAATTTTTTTATAAGCTATATGTTTAATTTTAACTGTGGCACCAGTATCTAATAAATTTGCTGGGCGCATATTTTGTTCTTGTAACCACTGTGCCAACCAAGCATATTCGGATGGTGTCAATGGTTTAATTTCCCCCAGCGTTTTTTTACCGAAATGTCCACAGAGCAATAGAATAGCTTGTGTATCCGGACTTAATTGGTGTTCTATATTGTTCATTTTATATAATGGTGAATTATGACAATACCTTCGCCAATGTCAAAATTTATTGTTTCGGGAATGAGGTACGATTTCCCGAAACTCCGATATTACTTAGGTTTCGGGAAATCCGCTTTGCTCCATTCCCGAAACAACTATCAAATTGGTGAAGGTATTATTATGAATGGTGAATTATGAATTATGAATGCGTGAATAAATTCTCCAAGTCAAATAATTTTTAGTATGGTTGACATTCACAGCATAAGTGGGTTTAGCATCAGTTTCTGTTAGTAAAAAAATTTTATTCCGTCAGAAATTTTTTCCAAAAATCGGATTTCTTTGAAGCTTCAAAAAATGTTAAATAACGATAGGTTAACTGTTTATTCCGTCAGAAATTTTTTCCAAAAATCGGATTTCTTTGAAGCTTTGAAAAATTTTAAATAACAATAGGTTAACTGTTTATTCCGTCAGAAATCCGATTTTTCCAAAAATCGGATTTCTTTGAAGCTTTGAAAAATTTTAAATAACAATAGGTTAACAGTTTAAGCAAAAAATGTTCCTATCACTTGGATCGAAACACAATGTTTTCATGAAATTTAGGGCAACCAGTATACGTTCAGTATATCTTCAAATTTGAATCGGTAATTGAGAATTAAGTACTTTGAAACTTTAAAAACCACGAATTTCTACGGTTGTCACATTTGTTGTGTTTTATCAATTCGTTGTGTCTTCTTAATTCGTTGTACTCAATTCCCAATCCAAAATATCACCTTTCAGAGCCAAAAAAATTATCCCATTGAGCATCCAAACATTTACAAGCACTTTGTAAATCAAGTACTTTCAATATGTCGTCTTCCTCAATTAAAATACCCTCCTTACGCAGTTTACGCAGCCCGTCGTCAACTTCAAAATCAATATCCATACCATATTTATTTTGGATATAGCCTTCAATTTCACGATCAAGTTTGTATTGGGTGTAATTCTTATCACGGTTAACATGAAGGAAATAATAAGCCAGAATTGCTTCCTTGCCTTCTTCTTCTTCTGCCATATCAACGAGATAGTTCATCACCCCAAAGTTGTTGTCCAGATTGTGAAAGTAAAGGTTGCGTGATAATACCATCATGTACTTGTTACGCTGCGTGAATATACTCATAATCTGACGCACAATAATTCCTATCAAACCCACAAAGGCACCGATAAGGGCAAAAGGATTGATGACTGCGGCACCTATCTTGCCCACTGCCGAAATTATCCCAACAATAGTACCTCCCCCCCCGGAGACTGCCAGTTTGATTTTATCAAACAGTTTAAGCCGTACATTTTGATTAGGAAAAAGCATTTCCAAATCAGTGCGGGGGATATTCTTAAACAACTTCAAAAATACGTTAGTCTCAGAAATGTCTTCCGGCAAGTTTTGACGAGATTTTCGTACCTGCTTTCTAGCCTTATCCTCGAAAGTACCACCTTTAAGCCACGTAATAAATACATTGTCTTGCTGAGGTTTTTCCGGCTTTGATGAATCCGTCTCCGGCTTACTGGCTTTATCCTCATCCAATTTCACTACCACACCACTGTCTTTTGAAGAATTTTCCGGCGGCTTTGGCAAAGAATCCGCCAAAGACTTACTGGCTTGTTCTTCTTTGAGTGCTTGTTCTTCCTTGAGTTTTTCTTCATTGAGTTTTACCAATTCCCGAACACGACTATTTTCGGTTTTGAACTTCAGGAGAATAAACAGGCGTTTGTAAATTGGTATTTCAATGGTATCCTTGGTAAAAAAGAGGGTTTTCCAATTGCGTTGTTGCTTAACTTGCGTAGCTGAGCCGCGATAGTAGACAATCAGTTGCTCAAAATCATCCAAATCTACCGAGACACTAACTCCATAGAATGAAGTTGCTGCCATAGCAAGATTGATATCCTCAATTGTCAATTCCTCATAATTAGCATTATTGAGCAATTTACACATCTCATCGACAAGTGTGTTATGGAGCTTTTGCCGTTCCACGCCGGAATACTCACGTTTAGTAATGCTATCCGTATCCGGATTAAAGGGCACATAGCAACGTTTCAACTCTTCTAAATGAGAATGAAATTTGTAATGATAGAGGGCATTAAAGATTTGGCAAAATTC
>Ga0233403_10000895_pt1 | contig 14197 bp, 6 predicted proteins | sample Na_oxic_1_MG_FD_179866 | JGI IMG/M metagenome (GOLD analysis project Ga0233403, IMG submission 179866) | Seawater microbial communities from Saanich Inlet, British Columbia, Canada - Na_oxic_1_MG | ecosystem: Environmental > Aquatic > Marine > Inlet | place: Canada: British Columbia | collected...
GCTGTATTATTGCCAATCCTTGGAGTGACGCATTAGAGAAATTGATAGGAAAAGAGCATGAATTAAAAAGTGGTGAACAAGAAGGCTATCAAGTCTATGCATTACGCGCTCAACAGGATCACCTCTTAGCGCGTGAACAAGCCACCTCAACCGCAGTACGGCAAGCACTGAATGCCGCACAACATAGCCATTTTTCTTGTCATGGTCATTTTGATGCCGATTTAACCAAAGCCGGATTGACTTTAGCGGATTGTAAAGACTTGGCCGCCATAGAAATGTTTACCAGCATCCGTTTAGATAATCCGCGCTTAGTTGTCATGAGTGCTTGTGAAACCGCGCAAATTAAACCTACCCTGGCTGATGAATATATGGGGTTAAGTTCAAGCTTCTTATTCGCGGGAGCGCATAATGTCTTAGCTACCTTGTGGCGTGTTGATGATAATGCTTCCCGTTTGCTGATAGAAGAGTTCTATCAAGGGTTAAATGAGGGGCTTTCACCCGTGAATGCCTTACAACAGGCACAACATCAATTACGCAACTTAAGCATAGAAGCAATCAAAGCGCGTTCTCCAGATGAGACAATCACACGCACTTATGAGGAGCCTTATTATTGGGCCGGGTTTGTGTTGATTGGGGATGGGGAGTAGTAGAATGTAGGCGGTAGGTTTCTTCGCCCCTACAAAATTCATTTTTTTGTATTCCAATTGGGCTGAAAGCAAAATAAATTTTGCACTCCAAAAAGCTGCAAAATAAATTTTGCACTCCAAAAAGCCGCAAAATAAATTTTGCACTCCAAAAAGCCGCAAAATAAATTTTGCACTCCAAAAAGCTGCAAAATAAATTTTGCACTCCAAAAAGCTGCAAAATAAATTTTGCACTCCAAAAAGATGCAAAATAAATTTTGCACTCCAAAAAGCTGCAAAATAAATTTGGAACGAAAATCAGGCCGAAGTACTAACAGGAAAAAAATCATGACTTTACATAATAATATTCAAAACTACATCAATGACTTACAAGATTTATTGAAGGTAACCGATGAACAGGCGTTAATAGATAAAGCGCGTACATTGTGGGAAGAAGGACAAGATGATGCTCGTTACGAAGTGTTAGAACAATTCCTAGAATCAGAGAAATTTGCTAAACCTCCCGATCCGCCTGCCCCTGAATCTGGTGATGATGGCGGTATCTCGATACAAAATAAACCTGTTAGGTAAATGGTGTAGCCTTTGAGAAAAGCTGTCAGGTTTTGAAAAGCTGCCAAGCCCCGCAAGCGTAGCTTAAATGGTGGGCAAGCGGGCGTTTGGCTTTTTAGGCATAGCGTTTCCCGATCTCATGACGTACAAAAAATCAATCATAAAAATTGGGGTTGCATTTACCCACCCGACAAGCGTGGAATAAAAATAAATAACCTCTTTTTCCTGTCAATCACCTGTTTATCAATAGCCTACCGTAAGGGCTTCCCAAAGTTATGGCCCTTCACGAAAATGATTTTTCTGAACATTCACACACGACTTTTTCAATTTGGCGATTTCCACCTTTTTTAAACCAGTCACTTGTTTAATAAAAGCAATATCCGCAGATTTGTTTAGCAATCTGTAATTTGGCAGCTTTTTCCGCACTACCGCAACATATGCACTCCAATTTACCGCAAAATAAATTTTGCACTCCAATCTACCGCAAAATAACAATGCACTCCAATCTACCGCAAAATAACAATGCACTCCAATCTACCGCAAAATAACAATGGGGCAATCCTTTGTGGTTGCCTGTGGTTGCCCCACTTGCCCTTTTTGGAAATGGCTTTGTCAAATAGATTAAAGCCTACTGGCTAACCTAATCCTTTCGATATAAAAAAATGATCAATCCCAAATCACACGATGCCTTGTTCAAATGGCTGATCACGGCATTTACCAAAGAATTTTTTGAACATTATTTTCCCGATATTGAAATAGGAAAATATACCTTTATTGATAAGGAATTTATCAGTAAATACGAGAGTCTAAAAGAGAGTCTGAAAGACGATATCTTTCTGGTAATGGAAGTTGAGATTGACGGCAAACTCCAAGAAATCGTGATCCAGATCGAGCCTCAGAGTGAAAGAGAGGATGTTTCAGAACGTGTTTGCGAATATGGCATGATTGCTTGGCTGTTGAAAAAGAACCCTGTCTGGAGTATTGTGATTTATACGGATGAGGCTGTCTTGCAGAAGCAGGTGACTAACCGCTTTTGCTACGGCTTTAACAACCATCATGGCAAGCTGTATCGTTATTTTGATGTCATCAAGGTGAAAGCGGAAAAGAGCAGCGATCTCATCAAGAAACCTTCTCTGATGTGCAAATTGCTGACGCTCAAAGCGGATGATCGGAAAACCAATCCCGATGAACTGGTTTATGAAATCTACCAGGCAGCGGCGGCGATGAAAGATCAACTCACTAATGAGCAATTGCTTCTAATTGAACAGTGGGTTAACTTATACAAAAAAGTCTCTGATAAGAAGCTTGAGACGATTAAAAAGGAGATATCCATGAGCTTTATAGAAACCACAATCACTGAACATGTTTATAATCAGGGATGGATTCAGGGCGAAGCAGAAGGCGAAGCCAAAAACAAGAAAAAGACGGCAATCAACATGCTGAAAATGGGAATAGATGTGGAAACCATCTGGAAGGCAACCGGCTTAGAAAAAGACAAAATAAAACAACTGAGCCCTCAGCGAAACAAATAACGGTTTCCATCTCAAGAAATCTTTTTCACGCCAAAAGTACTTAACACCTATCAGTTTTCAAATTAGGGTTTAAAAATACACACAGAAACACAGTAGTTTATATTAAAATATGATTTAAAATCAGAGATTTATTCTCTGTGGCACTCTGTGCAACTCTGTGAACTCTGTGTTGAAAAGCATCGAGGCAAACTGATAGGTGGTAACCAAAAGTCAGTTATAAAAGATAGGCAGGCAAAAATTCTACCGTCGCCTTTTGTAAGTATGCGGATTGATTAATCACTCGTTTACTGACAACGGATAGTTGTCCCGTATATTTTTTTTCAAATTCTATCATGGCGCGTGGAATTTGTTGATGTTTGCCAGATTTCACTTCAATTAAATGATAGTTAGCCTCCTGAACCATTATAAAGTCAATTTCGCTTTTAGACTGGGTTCGATAAAAATACAAACTGCGGGTTATATCCTGATTCCAGTTCAAGCTGTTAAAGACATAAGTTTCATATAAAGCCCCAGCATCTGGACGAAGTGCCAGTGAATTAAAATTCTGTAACAAGAGATTGTTGATACCGGTGTCCTTAAAATAGATTTTTCGGCTCTTACTAATCTCTTTATTACGATTGGTAAAAAAAGGCGGCAGTTCGGCAATGATAAAAGTTTCTTCCAATAAATTAAGGTATTTCGATAGGGTAACCGATGAGATACCCAGCGTTTCACGCGCCGAGGACAAGTTAAATTGTGCGCCCGCATTAATGGCCAGATATTTGAGTAAATTATTATAAGCCCTGATATTTTCTATATTCGCGACTTCCCGAATATCCTTTTTGATGTAGGCATCAGCAATTGAATTCAATTTGAGAAGCTTTTCTTGCTTATTAGGGATTAATACGACCTCAGGATAACCGCCATAAATGAGATATTCTTCTAATAAAGCCAAGAAATGATCATGCCCGGATGCTAATAACGGGATTAAGGCCTCATTAGGTATGCCCTCGCGGAACATCTGCCTTAAATGGCGTAAACGGTTTTCACCACGAAAGAGCAAAAATTCATCAAAAGTTAGAGGTTCTACCAAATAAACCTGCTTACGCCCCGCCAGTGAATCAGAAAATTTCTTCTTGATTCGTAAAGACGAACTGCCGGTAGCAATAATCTTTAATGCCGGAAAATGGTCATGTAGTAATTTGAACAAATTAGAAGGATCATCCAATAATTGGATTTCATCAAAAATGAGCAAATGACGGTGGTTAAAATCAATGCCTTCCAAAGGTAAAATCTGCTTTAAACTGGCAATAGTTGCTGTATTGAAAAGTTGACGATACTGTTTGTCTTCAAAATCAAAATACCCCGTTTCATCTTTTGAATAAGAAGAATTATTAGCGAGTAAATGGGTTAGAGTGGTTTTGCCCGTTTGTCGTGTACCCAGCAAAAAGACTAAATCAGGTGAATCAAATTGTGCTAATATTTGGTTTTCTAATCGTCTAGGAAACATTTATGTTAATGAAATTATCAATGAGAGTGATAAAATAACTCTGGAAATTATTAATGGTAGTTAATAAATAACTCTGGAAATTATAAACTATCCTCATCACAAAGCCAAGTGCGTTCTCTCCAGATGAGAAAATGACACACGCTTATGACAATCCTTATTATTGGGCCGTGTTGATTGGGGATGGTGAGTAAAAAATTTTTTCAACACAGAGTTCACAGAGTCGCACAGAGTGCCACAGAGAAAATATTTTTGTATTGAAATCAATGTTTTACACAACATTTATATCGCAAATAAACTTAACTTTTCTAATTTTGCGGCCGTTGGAATGCCTGTTATTTTGCGGCCGTTGGAGTGCAAGCTAAGACAGGTAAAACGATTGATGGCCTGATCTAAAAAACTTAGAAGATTCTGATAGCGGATTGAAATGATTAAACTTGATTAACGCGGCTCAGTATTCTTAGCTCGAAGCGCGCGAAGCGTGAGTTAAAAAATAAACGCAAAAGACGCAAAAGGCGCAAAAGACGCTATTGTTCCGTTTTCGATTTTGATAGAACGCCTCATGTCATGATTGATCTTATTGACACAGATATGTATTATTAGCGTTTTTGCGACGCAAACAAGATTTAAAAAATAAACCCTAAAAACGTTAAAGAGGCTAATAAATCTTGCGTCATTGCGTCATTTGCGTTATTTCTAAAAGCTAAAGACGCGCAAAAACTTAAACTAAACAAAAAGGTATTTTATGATGAACTGGCAAAATTATATTATAGCGGATCCATTGATTTGTGAAGGTAGGGCTTGCTTTAAGGATACCCAGATTATGGTATCCGAGGTACTTGAAAACTTAGCAGACGGTATTATGCCCAATGATATCCCCAAAAAATATCCCACTCTCAATCAAGAAGCGATACAAGCAGCCTTGGTTTTTGCCGCACAAATAGCACGAGAGCAAATTTTTAACCTCTCAAAACTCGCTCCCCATCGTGAAGTAAAAGTAGCAGGGCGCTTAGAGGCCATCAAACTGAATGATCATACCTTCACATTGGCAGTTGTCGAATCACTTTATCCTCTTAATGGCTTTGCAAAAGCCGTTGATCCACAAATATTATCAACGGTATTAGGTCAAAATGTGGTGGTTTCTGGCACGGCGCATTTCACAAATGAGGGCGCTTTACTGATTCTGGAAGCAGCGCAGATTGAGATTGCAAAAGAGCAAGATTTGATAATCTGGGGAGAAGTACCCAAACCATTTCGGCGCCCTTTCGATATGAGTGACTTTAAGGGCAAACGTGGATTAAGCGCCATTATTGGCAAATGGCCAGGGGATGAAACGGATGAAGAAGTACGTCAGGCATTAGAGGAGTTATCATAATGCCACTCAATGCTTTAATTTTGTTAGATACTAACATTATTTTGCAACTTGTCCGTAATAATAAGATGAGTCAACAATTAGAATCTGATTATAGACTCATTACCCGGCCAAACAGCAATCTGATATCTTATGTGACAGTTGGTGAGCTCTATGCCCTTTCCCTCAAATTAGGTTGGGGTGAAGAAAAAATAGCGCGTTTGAACGAAATACTGGATGATCTCGTCATCATTAACATAAACAAGCCCGATATTGTTGAAAACTATGCTCGAATTAATTATTTTTCGGAAAAAGTCATGAAACCCGCTCGCCCGCTGGGGCAAAACGATATGTGGATTGCAGCGACAGCAAAAACAGTGGGCGCATGGCTTATGACAACTGATAATGATTTTGACCATTTGCATCCTAAATATCTTCAAAGAATCTTAATAGATGCTAAAACAGGTGAAACGATTGATGGCATGTTCTAAAAAACTTAGAAGATTATGATAGAACGCTGATTATCATGATTGAACTGATTGACGCTGATTGATTTGTGGCACAGTGCGGAAAATTTGGGAGGGAATGTCTAACTTGATGTTCACGTTTTTTCTAAAAAAAACAATCACTTCAATGCAATTGTCTATAAAAAATGATTAAAACCGTAACTACAAGGATTGTATATAAAAAAGGATTTTGTACGGATCACGACGATCTAATCCTTTATTATAAACAATCCTTGTAGTTAACGGTTTAAATGGTGGGCAAACTACCTAGCTAACGAGCGTTATTTAAGGTATATCAGGAACCTGAAGATAAGATTCTTTTTCAATTCGACTACATTTTCCATAAAGGGTATGTGTGCCTTTATACCAGCCATCATCACCAAAAAGTGTGGGATCATTACAGATTGTGACAACCGATTTCAGGCATTGGCCCTCTATGCTATGAGTAGCAAAACTCCCTTTGTAAACACTGATTTTGTTGACAGCTATTCCAATCCCAGGTTGAGCATCATTACCTTGTAGATAGTCGCCATAATTATTATGTGATTGTCGGGTTCGATCAACAACACAATTATTGTCTAAACAAATTTGGCCAGAACGTGAACGACACTTCCCACAGCCTGTAAAACAACCTGTTACCTCAAAATATCCAAGAGTAAAACTTTTTTCATCAAGGTATTCATCACCCATAACAGGCGGTACGACTTGTATCCCATACAACCAATCCTTGTTGTAGTCGCGCAAATTTTCAAAAGCTTCTCGCTTTTTGTCCAAGCAACTGCTCAAATCACTGAAGCACCATATCCCGGCATGACTCAGCATTTCAATATTAATGTCTAAGGCTTGTTCAATCTCACGCAGATATTGTTTGGCTTCTGGTGTCAATTGATCTGCAAAATCATCAAGCCAACTTCTGGTCAACAGCAGATCGCTATATTGCCATTCAAACTGATAAGCCAGTTCTTTACGGGCTGCTATGATTTCTGAACTCAGAGCCTGTAGTGTCATAGGTACACCTATATCTTTGTATGACACCGTTTTATAATCAAGCAAATGGGGTTTACTGCTTATGCTATTGGCAAAATTACTTTTTGCATAGTTGATTGCGTTCTGCATGGCCTGTTGGCATTTGTCAAATGCGACTAAATTACAGGTCAAAAACGGAGAGATATTATCTGTCCCAAAGATATTGGTCAGTTGAGTGGCTTCACCTCCAATTTGATAAGCACTCACTGTCACTTTACCGCTTTGTTTAACTGAACTGGAAGCGTTTCGGATTTCATTATTCATTTCAGCGAATTGATATAAATCGCCGCCTGCCAGTTTGGCAAAAAATTCTTTCTTGCTTTCGGAGTTAGTAAAGTCAAATTTCATGGCGATATACAAACTCCCCCCGCGTTCAGTCTGAAAGACAAATTGATCTCCACAGGCATTGATAAAACACTGATGACCGCTTTTGTACATCTTTTGACCAAATTCACTGAGCCCATTGTGATCAAATTGCTCATTGGGTAAACGAACATCAACCTTAAAGAGTAAAGAACGCGATAATTCTGTTTCACGGTGATTCAAGGCAAATTTCGTTTCTGCATTCATTTTAAAAAATGTGGCATTGACATTGAAAGCGACTTGGATGCCTAAGTGACGTTTGAATTCTTCATAATCGCTTATGGAAGTAAAATCAAGGTTTGACGAACCTGCACCTACTTCAGTAGTGGTACCTTTAATACAACTTTGCGGTTTGAAAATATCGCGTTGATTATCATATCCAAATCCTAAAGAACCAATGATGTCATCATTTCGTTCTGTTGGCGTTATATTAGGCGTTGAACAAAAAGCGACTGTCTCCTCTTCTTCAAGAAAGCCTTCACATTTTAACGGATAAGTGATCAAAGATTGATTAGGATCATTCGTACTTAATTGCAAAGTGCCTTCATGCAAGCCTTTTTCAGTGGGACGACATTGCATGGTTATGGCTTCATATAGGCCACTGGCAATCGTCACAGGGAAATTAGGCGAATTCAGCTTAAAATCACTCACATTGCTGTTAATCGTCACAAAATTAACCGTCAAATCAGCATTGCCCTTGTTACCGATGGTCAGGATATCTTGATTCATAGCCGTCCCAACTGCACGACGACCCAAATCAAGCGTGTTCCCCGGCTCTGGTAAGGAATAATAGAGGGGTACTGGCTGCTCAGTACCTGGAATCGTTATTGCGTTCACCGCAACTAAACCAATACCAATTTCACCTGTCGGTTTGACGACAGCCGTATAGGCACCCGCTGGTAAATCTAACAATAAACCAGCATCACTTGGATCGGGTAATTGTAGATGAGTTGGAATTTGATCCGCATTTCGATGTCTTTGCCAACTCTCATTGGATTCCAGAAAATCGCCAGAGGGGTATTTCGACAATTCCATTTGGGTATCAAGGTTAAGAGACAATCCTAAGCCTTTTCCAAAGGCTCCGATCATGACTTTTTGTGTGCCAGTCCCTTGAATAATAAAACCAGCGATGGCATTTTTGTCACTCTTTTCCACCGAGCAACGTGTACTGATATTGATTAAACGGCTTGCGCTTTGCGGATCATCAAGATCATCAACACTGACTAAACCAATCCCGCTCGCCCCCTTGGGTTTAACGACGGCCGTATAAGCCCCGGCTGGCAAAGTCAATAATAAACCTGCATCTGTGGCATCAGGCAATTGCAAATGGCTAGGGATTTCATCTGCCCTTATGTCAGTTTGCCAATTGTCATTACGGGCAACAAATTCACCAGAGGGAAATTTACTCACATCCATTTCAACGTCAAGATTAGGCGATAAGCCTAAGCCACGCCCAAGGGCGCGTATTATGATCGTTTTGCTACCGCCTTCAATAATAAAACCGGCAATCGTATTACCCACACCCGATTTGACGAAACAACGGCTGCTTATGTTCACAAGACGTGTCGAATTAGTCGCTTGTGCAACTGAAAAAAACGCGATGAGCAAGACACCGAGTAAAAACATCAGTGATTTGCGGTGAACACTGTTTGATAACAGTGATGGGGGCCTAAAAATAGGCCATTTAGAGGACATTATTGACTCCTTATTTAAATCGTAATGGTTTCAAGTTAATTTCTGTATCTGTCATAAGCCTTTTTAAAAAAGTTAAATTGGCAAGACTACCATGCCTTGTTTTAGGGCGTTAAATCACTTGTGACAGACCCGCGCATTTATACCACATTATAAAATTCAGGTATACCTTTTTTTAATAGCTCAGGTCGAAGTTGTCGCTCATTGACGGTTTTGAGTCACGAATGATGCGGGTTTCGCAGATTGCATCTATCTCATTGTGACACTGATATTGCTCCTTAAAAATGGGCCGCAAAATAAATTTGGAACGAAAATTGGGCCATAAATTTGCAACAAACTACTGATAGAGTTTGTCAGATACAGAAGTTGGGCTTTCCAATAGGGGATATCAAGACATTAATAACTGATAACTGATAACTGATAACTGATAACTGAAATGCATGTTATTTTGCTTCTTTTGGAATGCATGTTATTTTGCGAAGGTCTAAGATAATGACCTTTTTTTGGGAATGCGCTCTATTTAATGAGTTCAACATCAATTTTCAAAAAATGTTAATTGATTTTTGTTAACCTACACACTTCATTAAGGAAACAAAACCTATGCGTTATAAATTTTTATGGGGAATACCCATGCCCGGTGCCCAAAATGGGCAACCACCATGGCGAGCTTCGGGAGGAACTGCAAACAACCCATTTTCCTCTTTGAAGCTTGCTTTACTGGCCATCATGATTTTTATGGTATCAACTCCCCTTTTGGCTGATGCCAGTTTAGTCATCAATGAAATTGATTATGATAATTTCAGTACACCTGATCAGGCTGAGTTTATCGAAATCAAAAACGTGAGCGGCAATGAGATTGATTTCTCAACAACACCTTATGTTCTTGAATTGATTAATGGTGCTAATACGACGAGTTATAGAACCATTAATCTCAATTCGGGAACCGTTGCGGCCAGTGATTATTATGTCATTTGTAGTCATACGGCTAAAGTGAATAATTGCGATTTAGATCAAAACGCTGATGATCTTCTGCAACAAGATACAGAAGCAGTCGCTTTGAAACAAGGCAGTTCTATAGTAGATACTGTGAGTTATGAAGGGAATGTCACCAATTATGTCGAAACAGCTGGTATAACCACAGCCGATGTGAATGGTAAATCTCTGTTAGGTTTATCGCGTTATCCTGATGGTCAGGATACCAATAATAATAATGCAGATTTCCAGTTAAAATGTGTCACCCCCGGCACTGCCAATAACATCACAGCCAATGATGACTGTTATAGATTATATCTTTCCGAGGCCTCTATAATCGAAGGCGATTCTGGAACCAAAACGCTTGATGTGACGGTTAATTTAACTCACGCATCAAATTCTCCAGTCACTGTCAAGTATCGGACTGAAGATACCATGAGTGCAACTGATGGTGAAGATTATGTTGCTATTGGTTTAACTCAACTCACTTTCCCGGCAGGAAACAAGACTGCTCAAACGATTAGCGTCACGATAAATGGCGATGAAATTGACGAAGGGACTAGCGAAAACTTTAAAGTCAGGTTATATGACCAAAGTAATAATGCTCAAATCACCACTGTTGGTCATGAAATACTTGCGACTATTACTGATGATGACGATGCTGGCTTTACGGTCAAGCCAACCAGTTTAACCATCAGTGAACCTGATATTTCAAAGACATTTAGCATCAAGTTGAATAGCAAACCAACGGAAGAGGTTACTGTCAATTTGCCACCTACGATGCCACCAGACTGTAGTATCAATAAAACTTCGCTTACTTTCACACCTTCTAATTGGAATGTTGAGCAAATCGTCACTGTCACGGCACAAGATGATAGTGAAATCGATGGAACGAAAAGTTGTGATATTGGATTAGAACTCTCTGTTGAGACTACTGATACAAATTATCAGAATCAAGTTCCTAGCAATATTACAGTCGAAGTAGAAGACGATGAAAGCCCCGGCGGCTCAATTACTGAAAGTGGTGGTAAGACGCAAGTTGGTGAGGATGGCTTAACGACAGATACTTATGAGTTTGTATTAAGACAACCCCCGACAGCCGATGTGACTGTCGATTTATCTGTTGATTTGAGTACCAATTTTCAATGTGAAATCACGTCATCACAGCCATTAACTTTTACAAGTGCTGATTGGGATACTGCACAAACGGTAACCGTTAAAGCAATGCATGATGAGACAGCAGAAACCGCAATGCATGATTGCATCATTGTACATCGTTTCAATAATAGTTCAGATACAGGTTATTCCTCTCTACCAAACAAAAATTTAACCGTTGCTGTGGTAGATGATGAAAAGGCCTCAATTATTATTGAGGCTATGGAACCATTTATGGTTAATGAACCTGACAGTACGATGGATTTTACCATTAAACTGACTACTCAACCCGTCAATGGGAAATCTGTAACGATTGGTTTATCAACTTCTAACACTCAATGCACAGTTCCGAGTTCTGTGACAATTAGTAATTCGGATTGGATGTTTGGACAATCTGTTACTGTCACGGCAACTGATGATTCCATTACTGATGGTGAGCAAACTTGTCTAGTTAAAACCGCAAGTTCTACTTCTAACGATCCCATTTATGCGGGTATTGATCCGGATGACTTAACAGTAGCAGTCATGGATGATGATATAGCCGGCGTAGCTGTGGGTTCTATTTCCACTGCAATTACTGAAGGGAGTCAAGGTAGCTATACCATAAAACTTGATACGACTCCAGTAAGTGGCGTAGGGATTGCTGTCTCCATTAAGGGGCAATGTAGTGTTGATCAATCAAGCATCGAACTTTCAAATACGACAGCCAAAACTATCAAGGTTACCGCAACAGATGATAGCGAGATTGAAGGTGATCAAACTTGTACTCTATCCCATAGTATCAGCACAGGTGATGGAGTCGGATATACAAAAGCACTGAGTATTGATAGTGTCACTGCTAGTATTAGTGATAACGAACCTTTTGTCAAAATAACCCAAACTGCCAGTAGCACTAGCGTTATTGAAGGCGGTGCGACTGATAGTTTTGATGTGGTGTTAAGTACTCAACCGACTCAAAATGTCACCATTACCGTTTCACCAGATACTCAAACCACTGTTGATAATGCCACACTGACTTTTACCAATAGTAATTGGGATACTGCCCAAACTGTGGAAGTCACTGCGATTGATGATTCAAGTTATGAAAGTAATCATAGCAGTACGATTAGTTTCAGTGCTTCTAGTACTGATGGGAATTATGAAGGTGCAACCTTTGTAGTTGATGGCACGGTAGCAACCCATTTATCCGTGAGTATCACTGATAATGATGTCGCTCCAACACCAACGCCGACACCAACGCCGACACCAACGCCGGCTCCAACGCCGACACCAACGCCAAGCACGACTTCTCCTGGAACAACCATAACAACAACCCCAACTGGCGGGCCAATCGTTGAATTTGCGGGTGATGGCAGTGGTTCAGTTACCGCTAAAGAGAATAGTAGTGGCGAGTTTTCATGTCATTCCAGTGAAACCTGTCCAACCCAAATTGAATTGGGATGGTATAAATTCGAGCCTACCGCTGATCAAGGTTCCGAATTTGTAGAATGGCGCGGTGATAACTGTAAAAAGGGGGAATATACCACATCGATTGGTGGGACGTGCATTGCGGTGTTTAAAAAGCTACCCCCACCCGATACCACAAAATCCCCGGATACGCCAACTGTGCCCGATACCACAAAATCCCCGGATACGCCAACTGTGCCAGATACCACAAAATCCCCAGTTACACCTACTGTGCCGGATATCACAACTTGCCCTGAGATAACTCGGCTTTATGTCAATCAAGCGGCAACTGGTGAAGACACGGGCTGTACTTGGCCCAATGCAGCTACTAGCTTGCAAACCGCTTTACAAAACATTGGCACTGATGGTTATCCCAGTGTCAAAGAAGTTTGGATAGCTAAAGGAACCTACTATCCATCCACCGATGGCTCACGCAATGCCAGTTTCCAATTGCTAAACGGTGTTTCTATTTACGGTGGCTTTGCCGGCTATGAAACAGAACTCAGTCAACGTAACACCGCCACCCATCCAACGATTCTCAGTGGTGATATCGGCATTGCAAACGATAACAGCGATAACAGCTACAACGTGGTGAATGGCAGCAATACCAATGCAACCGCTCTGCTCAAAGGTGTCACCATCGAAAGGGGTAATGCCAATCAAGGTGATATTTGCCCTGAAGCTTGTGGCGGTGGTGTCTATAATGATAATGGCAGCCCCACCCTGAAACATCTCTTTTTCCGATATAATTCAGCCATTTATGGTGGCGGCGTTTATAACGGCAATCACAGCCAGCCACTGATCAAAGAAAGTTTGATCAATAATAACAAAGCTCAAGACGGCGGTGGCCTCTTAAATGATAATAGCAAGCCCACTTTGAGCCACGTTTTCATCACGGGTAACACGGCGAGTCATCAAGGGGGTGGAATGCTCAACCGAAACCAAGCACAGCCAATAATGGGGCAGGTTAATTTTGGTGGCAATACGGCCATTCTGGGTGGCGGCATACTCAACGATTTCAGTTCTGGTGTGCTAAGTCATAGTCTTGTCCGCGATAATGAAGCTGAAAAGGGTGCTGGCATCGTCAATTTGAACCAGAGTACACCACTGCTCAGTCATGTCATTCTCAGTGGCAACGTGGCAACCGAGACTGGTGGAGCGATGTTAAACCATAGCAGTTCCCCAACCCTGAGCCATGCTACCATCAGTGGCAATATGGCCCCCAAGGGCAGTGGAATCAGCAACGAAACTGGCAGCAAAACCATTATTAATAACAGTATCTTGTGGACTCATATTGATAAGATGCCCAACACGGGAAGCGTTTCGCAATTAGAAGACTATTCTGGCAGTGTCACTTTGGTCAATCATTCCATCATCCAAGGCGGTTGGACTGGTTTGGGTCAGAATAATCTGGTAACCGATCCCATGTTTGCCGATTCCTGGCGTGATCCAATAAGCACCCACACCACGATGGG
>Ga0233403_10000896_pt1 | contig 14187 bp, 7 predicted proteins | sample Na_oxic_1_MG_FD_179866 | JGI IMG/M metagenome (GOLD analysis project Ga0233403, IMG submission 179866) | Seawater microbial communities from Saanich Inlet, British Columbia, Canada - Na_oxic_1_MG | ecosystem: Environmental > Aquatic > Marine > Inlet | place: Canada: British Columbia | collected...
TGCCAATGAGTGACTACTTGACAAAACCCATCAATAAGAAGAAAATAATTAATAAAAACTATGGAAACTTGGTTAGATAACTGAAAAACACCTCCAAAATTGACTTGGTTGATAATGTAGGCCAAACATTATGAAACCCACATATTCTAAAATTTTTCTGTTAATGATAATTACACTCTCGCTGCTCGTTTGGGTAGGAATCAATTACTATTTCAAGCAGGAAAATGAGCCGATATATCTTGCTTTTATCGGACCCTTGTCCGGCGACGGAGCCGCCGCTGGGCAATTAATGACACAAGCAATTCAATTGTATTTAGACACCATTAATGAAAAAGGAGGAATCAATGGCCGACAAATCATGCTCGATAAGTTTGATGATCAAAATGATAGCCAAACCTCAAAACAACAAGCCCTAGAAATCGCCAAACAAAATCGGGCAATCGCCGTGATTGGACACTGGTATAGTTCGGCTTCCATCAGCGGCGGTGAAATCTATAAACAATACCAAATTCCAGCCATGACCCCCGGCTCAACCAATGTCAATGTGACCCTTAATAATGAATGGTATTTTAGAAATATCTTTAACGCCAAATCTTCGGGACAATTTTTGGCCAATTACGTCAAAAAGGTTTTAAAACAAAATAATGTCAGTATTATTCAAGAACAAGCCGCTTACGGTGCATATCTTGCCAACATATTTGAACAAACGTCTCGTCAGCTCGGCAGCGAAGTCAAATACCAATGGCATTTTGATAGTGCCGATGACCATCTGGACCAAATTCTGGTCAACATTGTTAAAGATTTAAAAACCAAACCCGATGCTGGAGTCATTTTTATGGCGGTACAAGCCGTCGAAGGCATCAAACTGGTTAAATTAATGAAAGAAGCTGGCATCAAAAATAGGCTGATCGCCGAAACCAGTTTTTCCGAACAAACGTTTATCCATGGCTTTGATAAATTTCCAATAGAAAAAAACAATCCCGGCTACTACACCAATGGCATTTACGTCGCCACTCCGTTGCTGTTTGACACCGCGAATGAAAAGGCTCAGCAATTTAAAGAACTTTATCAACTCACCTATCACGAAGAACCCGACTGGGCGGGTGCTTATGCAGTAGATTCAGCGATGGTACTCATTGACGCGATCAAAAAAACCGGCATTCAAGGACAACCCGAAACCTTAGTCGAAGATCGACAACAAATCCGCGACTATCTCGCCAATATGAACAACATTGATAAAGCCATCGAAGGTCTCACCGGATTTAATTACTTTGATGACAATGGCGATGCCCCCAAACCGGTTTCAATTGGTGTATTTAGAAATGGCAAGATTATTTCAGCCGCCACTCAACTTCAAGTGGTTCCCCATATCAATCAGCTTTTAGGCCTCGACTCGGAAATACAAAAAGAACAGGTTTTGCTGATTGGTGACAAATACATGTATAAAACCAATGTCGTTTACGTGGGAGTCGAACTGAATGAAATCTCCGACATAAATATCAAAAATTTCAGCTATACACTCGATTTTTATCTATGGTTTCGCTTTCAAGGACAATTGAATACTCAAAACATTGAATTTATCAATGCCGTTGAGCCGATTCAATTAGACGCACCAAAAATTGAAACGTTGGGCGATAAAACCAGCCATTTATATCACGTTCAAGGACGTTTCAAGAGCGATTTTCTAGCCAAAAACTACTATGCTTATAAGCAGTATGAACTGGGTATGAGCTTTCGTCATAAAGAATTAATCCGATACAACCTGATTTACGTCACTGACATTTTAGGTATGGGACTGACAACTGATCAATCCTTGTTAGATAAAATCCAACAAGCCTCAGTTCTGAGTCCCTTTTCTGGTAAGACTATCAGCAACTTCTGGTTTTTTCAGGACACCTTCAAAAAAAGTCCGTTAGGCAGCCTCAAATACCTCAATTTACCCGGACGACAAATAGAATATTCTCGCTTTAATACCGCCGTTAAGATTAAAAGCAATCAATTCAGTTTACGGGGCCGATTGTCGGTGAAATCATCAGCTAATTTGCTGATATTCAGCATCATTATGCTCGCACTACTGCGGCTCATTGATAAAAAAATTGACCACTTTTTTCACTACAGTTGGATTTTTCAAGCCCTATTCTCCCTTGTGTTGCTATTAGCGAGTGAATTGATCTTAATCGAATTGTTTGCCTTTGATACCAATAGCGCCCATCACCTAAAATATGTCATTATGACTTATGATGTGTTATGGTGGATTACCCCGGCATTTATTATTAACTTAATCATCAAACGTTTTCTCTGGGGACCGTTGGAAGAAAGGACGGGCCAATCGGTACCCAATGTGGTCCGTCTATTTGTTTCCTTTCTGGTTTACCTATCGGCCTTTTTTGGAATAGTCGCCTTTGTCTACGATCAAGCCCTCACCAGCTTATTGGCGACTTCCGGAGTCGTTGCGATGATCGTCGGTTTAGCAATTCAAATTAATATTTCCAACATTTTCTCTGGAATAGTGATTAACATGGAACGTCCTTTTAGAGTCAATGATCGCATCAAAATACAACTGGGCAAAGTGTTTCATGAAGGCTCAGTGGTTGATATTACCTGGCGAACCACCCGGCTTCTGACCCAAGATGGCTATATTTTAAGCATTCCAAACAGTATCGCCTCAGAGGCGGTGATTCATAATTACAATTATACCGAACAACTTTGCCTGTCTTCCATTAATATTCGCCTTGATTATGCTCATCCACCAGCGCGTGTTGAAAAAATTCTTCTTGACGCCACCTTCTCTACCGACGACGTATTAAGAGAACCACCACCCACTTGCCGTTTTAAAGGATTCACGGACTGGGTGGCCAACTATTCCATCTCCTTTTACGTTGACGACTATGCCAAAAAATCCGCTTGTAATGAAGCTGTTTTTAAGCGGGTTTGGGTTCACCTAAATCGTGCCGGTATTGTACCCCCAATGGTTCGGCAAGAAGTTCAAACCTTTCAAGGCATTAAATCCAGAAGCCTGGATGAAGCCAGCAAACCGATGGCTTTGTTACAGGAAATGGACATTTTCCAGCCCTTTTCAATCAAACATAAGGCTTATCTCAGCGAACGAATGCGCCATCACCGCTTCACCGTTGGAGAAACCATTGTTAATCAAGGGGATAGCGGCGATTCTTTATTTATTATTGTCGAAGGCGTAGTCAGCGTCCATGTGCAGGTGGAAAATGACGAACCTCTTGAAGTCGCTCGTTTAGGTGCCGGCAACTTTTTCGGAGAAATGGCTCTTTTTACCGGCCAAGAACGAACCGCAACCATTCTTGCGATGACCGAGACGATTCTGTTAGAAATCATTAAAGACGATATTGTTCCGTTAATGCGAGAAAAAAAGGAAGTCATTCAACTGATTAGCAAAATACTGACTCAACGACAAATGAAAACCCAATCCCAAGTCAACTCGCATGACCCAGAAAGAGACTTAATATACCAACGGGTACTCAACGGAGTGGGCAACTTTTTAGGCATCAACTCATCGTGCAATACCAGCCATTAACTTAAGGGCAACCACAAGGGATTGCCCCTACAGAATCGTCCATTATTGTAGGGGCAATCCTTTATGGTTGCCCGGCACGATATGGCATTGACCCGGTCCCTCCCCAGGTTTCACCTCTTGCTCTTCACATTCAACCCCTATCGGGGTTTCTCAATAATCCCGAACACATAGTGGCTATAACTATTTGATAATTAAAATATAATTTTGTATTTCATTCAATCTGGAAACGCTATAACCAATAGGTGGGTTTCACTATGGGCATATTCCCGTTTTGACGGACAACGACAACAGATACTCTTACCAAAGACAAAGCTAAATAAACGGATAAAATATTACCAATGATGAATACCAGATACCAAATTAGAGAATCGGCCGTCGGTGAGGGCGGCTTTGGGCGTATTGATAAAGCAACAGATATGATATTGGATCGGAAGGTTGCCGTCAAAATCCTTGATCCGTTATTTTCCTCCAGCCCGTCAGATGAGGATAAAGAGAGATTTAAGCGAGAAGCAAAAACGTTGGCAAGTCTTTCGCATCCCAATATCCCAGCCATCTATGATGTATTGTTTCCGGAAACAGATGGTGAATTTAAACTGATTTTTGAGTGGATAGAAGGGATGACAGTACGCCGCTTTCTTGACGAAAAAGGCGTGATGTCCCTAGAGCAAATATCGAGATGGTTTGCCAACATCTGTTCCGCCCTCACTCATGCCCATCATAAAGGGATTATTCATCGGGACATCAAGCCATCCAATTTGATCATCGCTCTCAACGAAGAGTCTTGTTATCTGGTCGATTTTGGGATTTCATTACGGCAAACCGATTGGCAACGATTAACTCCAAGCAGCCAACCCATCGGTACGCCCGGCTATATGTCACCGCAGCGGCAACGTGGCGAAGAACCAAAAGCCGGTGATGATGTTTATTCATTAGGCATTGTTTTGTACGAATGTCTATCAGGACGTTTGCCGGGTGTCGGTGAATATCATGCCTTGAATACTCTTAATGAAGCCATTCCGCCGGCCATCGATGATTTAATTCTCAGGTGTTTGCGCGAAGCGCATAGACTCAGTAGTGCCACCGAGTTTTTTCAAGAACTCACCAACGCGTTGCAACCTCATGCCAGTTTTTCCGAGATATTATCGCGTGGTTCGCTTTATGAGATTCAAGCGGCACTGAGTCAAATGGATTCCCACCAATATGCCAAATTGCCGGTTGGACAACAAGTTTTAATGGTCACCAAGATGAAAGATTTGATTGAGATTGATCAAATCATCACCAGAACCGCAGTTGCTTCACTGTTATCGGAATTGGCTCAAGTGGGCTATCGAACTCGCCTCAAAGATTATACCTTTGTGATTGTGCAAAGTTTGAATTATGGTTATGAAAAACAATACAACGGGATTGGGATAGGCAACACTCAACTCCGAGAATCGATCAACAATGTTGCTATCGAATGCGATGAAGCGGCTCATCAGATCATCAGTGAAGTACTACTTGAATTTCTGGAAAATATCGAAGCCATTGACTCCAAAGGGAAAGGGTATTATCAAGATATCAAAATACTCCTACAAAACCTACTCGCCAATAATCAGTGTGCTGATGAATATGCGGAACCATTGGGCAAGCATCTTGAACACATCAATCAATTAAGCCGGTCCATTTGACCTTCTCAGCAATACCCGATAAGTGCCAACTGAAGCTGAAAAAGTAGGGTAGAGCGATAGCGAAACCTTAATTAACTTCATGAAAAGGCATACCCGATACTCGCTACGAAAAGTGAAGCGAAGAGGATGATATTGGTCTTGGTATGGATGTTTTTATTGATCATCATTATCGCTTCTTATTGAACTTGACTCGGATTTGTTATCTAAGTTAGAAATACAAAAGCCATTAAAAATCATATTTTTGGTGCGATTCGGGCTGTTGTTCAACTTGAGTTGATGAGGCTTCAAAATCTTATTGTCAATTGGTACGATGTACAAAAAAACTTGTTCAATGAAGTCATTCGTACATTCATCCAAACCTCAATCGCAAACCATAATTTTATTAAATAACCTATAAATATTATTTTATCAAAGTTTTTGAGTAAGTATTTACTATTACTTATTCTTACTATTTAAGTATTTCCATCTCACCAATTTTAAATCTCACTTGAACACCAAACTTTCTTTGTCTCATCTTATTAATTAAATTATAGAATATTTGACTCAATCACTCATGTTACGCACTCAGCTTCCACAAGCCTTGGGATAAATCCCCAGGCTAAAAGCTTAAGTCACATCAATGTGACTCAATTCGACGAATTTTTTTGGTCACCAATTTTAACAAACGATCTTTGAGAACCTAAATAAAGCTAATCTCTATAAGTTTATAGGCGCGCGGGGGTCAGTCACCTTTAGGTGACTTAAGCTTTTAGCCTGGGGATTTATCCCCAGGCTAAGAAGTGCAGTGCGTAACATCAGTCAATCAATAAATGCTATAATTCAATAAAAGTCATTATTCAGGATAATTTGTCATGTTATTCAAAAAACTTGCGCTTAGCACGGTGATTTTATTGGCCGCTTGTACACAGCTGCCGGAATCTCCCATTAAAGGAGGTTCATCAGCAACATTGCCAACTCCGGCGGTTGCGCCGCCCGCGTCGTCATCCTTTCGCGTTCGCTTAAAAGACGGCAGCCAAGGTCCAGAAATGGCCTGGCTTTCGGGCGGGACGTTCCGAATGGGTGATATTCAAGGCGGTGGTTATTCTAATGAGCAGGTACATTCGGTGTCGATAGCACGTTTTGCGATGAGCCGCCATGAAGTGACTGTGGGTCAGTTTCGGCAGTTTGTGAATGCGACCGGATATAAGACCGATGCGGAAAAGCAAGGCAGTTGCTATGTTTGGGTAGGTGACTCTTCTGGAAATAACTGGCGTAATTTGGGCTTTTCTCTAAACGAAAATCATCCGGTCGTGTGTGTCAGTTTCCATGACGCGACGGCTTATGCCAAATGGTTGAGTCAGCAAACCGCGACTGAGGCTGAGTGGGAATACGCCGCTCGTGCTGGGACAACTACGTCGCGTTATTGGGGTAAAGATCCTTTTTGGATTTGAATTTTTGGATTTTGAAATTTTTGGGCTTTGGGGTTTTTGGGCTTTGGGGTTTGGATTTTGAAATTTTTGGATTTGAATTTTTTAAGCCGAATAAACGAATGAGTTATGGTCAATTTTATAGCGTTTACCGATTGAATGAAGCACAAAGTCCCAATCCCTTTGGGGTTTCCCGATTGTTGTTCACTCAATCGGGAAACAATATAAATCGATATAATGTCTAATGTTTACCAGTCAACATCAATTGATGCGTGGCTTCATCCATTTGTGCTATCCCTTGTCGCAGCAATGCTTGTCGAATCGATTTGGCCGTTGCATGACTGATTTGGTAGGTGCGCTGTAGGTGTCGAAATGACAGTCGAGTCAGTTTGCCAGCGGCTATGTCGTTTTTGACTCGTTGTAACAGTTCGTCAGAGAGCCAATGGGTGGTTGATGGATGGTTGGCCGCTTTTTTCAAAGGTAATCGCGTCGCTGATGGAAGGTTGAGCGTGGAAGGTGTGATGGGGTGGATTTGGTAATTCGCTAAAGCCCGTTCTTTGATCAGTTTATAACGCGCAAACATCAATACGCTGGCTAACAATTCAACCAGCAAACTGATAAACAGTATATATATGGCTTTGACGCTGGCGGGATTGCTGTTGATCAATAAGCCCAGGTTGATGAACAATGGATGGGCTTGATTCGTCGCGGCTGACACGGTTAACGCGCTGAATTTTTGTTCAGCGGCTTCATAGTGCGCTAGTGCGGCTTGATACCGTTGATGACCATCCAAGCGGGCTTGCAGTTTTTGGATTGACGCATTATTATCAGTCACTTTGCCGCAATAATGGTTAAAATACCAGTTGGTTTTGGTACAATTAGCGGTCATTTGTCCAACCGTGCGGCCGGTGCGTTGGTTGACGCTGTTTTTGGCCGGCGTATTGAATAGCGTCTGATTGGCGTCACGAAGTGATGCGATTTGAGCCGCAATTGCACTGGTATCTACTTTTGCATACCGAATCAGTTGATCCTGTTCCGCTCGCGCGTTTCGGGCCGCTTCTTGACGTTGGGCATAGATTCGACTGTCTTTCAATCGCGCCGCTTCGTATGCTTCATTGATTTGTGACAGAAACCCAATCGACGCGAACAGTGACGCTATCGTCAGTGCGATCCAAAAAGTGGTGTAAACCACAATCACAGAGTAGTTTCGGTCAATGTCGCGCATCAAATACGCGATGAAACCAATCAGCCCAACTTTGCCAAAGTCAAAAAATAAGCCAATGATCGCATAAAGTAATGAATGACCCCCATGGCCAAACGCACTATAAAAGACCACATTGCACAGCATGGAAACAGCTAAAAAGCCGAACGCGATTGCCGTGATGAATCGTATGTCCCAAATGGATGGTCCTGGTTGTATGTTTTGATACATAGCTGTCTCTCCGTTCATAAGAGATGGTTGTGTTTGGTGGTCTTGATATAGTAATATCTTGACCACCTATTCTTTATTAAAGAACTGATTCAATTTGCTAATATAGAGTATCTGAATCAAGGTGTCAACTTTTTGTTGATTGGTTGTTGATTGGTTGAGTACAGCGAATTACGGGGATAAACGAATGGTTTGTGGTTCGATATGGAGTGAGTTTTGATTCAGTTTCAAACACAATCCAATTCGTTTATCCCCGTAATTCGCTGTACTCCATCAGATTTAACGCGGTGGGCGGGCGGGAGGCTAGAACCATGAACTGAAAATCTGGTGCCTGCTTACCGACTTTGATTATTGAATTCGTTCATTTTGAGGGTGTACTCCCCAGCCGCGAGAAAGTTTTTCATGAAAAAACTTTAAAATAAGCCCGCTTGCCCATCTGCCAACAAATCCGAAAATATGAACGTTCGGAGTATATCTAAAACACAACATTGGTATTTAATGATGTCTCATTTAACAAAAATATTATTCGGATCGTTATTGGATAGTCCGGCCGCTGTCGAAATAGCCTCTGAGGTGGGCCGAAAAGCGGTTTCTTTGATTCAGAAGCATTTTACGTTCACCGCTTATGAAGTCACCGAGGCTTATCGGCAGAGTTATGGCTATGCGTTGGCCGCTATCCGTTTAGGGGTTGCAGCACCAGAGCCGAGTTTGTGGCAAAAAATCGGTTATTCTAAAATCACGCGTGAGTTTGCGAAGCAAATTGAGCAGCAGTATTGGCAGCCTTTTGTTCAGCAAACCGCTATTGACGACGAGTTTAGAATTCAAGCCGCTGAAAAGCTTCACTATTTTTCTAAGCGTACCAATCAATTGGGGGTGATTGAAGAAATTACTGAGGAGGATTTAGCGGCCTTAATCAGTTCTCAACAACGGCTGGCCATCACTGATTTATTGTTGCAACAAATGCACGCCATTTCGCCGGTGGACGAGACGTTGGCCGCTTTTCTTCGCCATCAGGATTTGTTAGGTCATGCGGTGTTATTTTTCTTTCGGGAATTGCTACGTCAGGATCCGCGGTTGGCGGCAACGCAAACCGCGTTGCAACAAGCCCAGTTGTGTGTTGAAGTACAACATCTGCAAGCAACCATTGATGATTTGAAAACGCAACAACAAAAATATCCGCTGCTCAGTGAACCCATCGAGCAACAACTCCAATGCTTGCAACAATGGCAAACCGATCATGAACCGTTGTTACAGTTTGCCCGTCGCTTTGAAAGTTGGCAGCAAGACATTCTGGCTTGGGCGAACGAGGTTTATGTCACCTTAGGCGACATTGGAGAGGAGGTGACCGAAACCAAACGGTTAGTCGAAAACATCGCCAGAAAACTGGATCAATTACTGGCACAGCATGGTTTGTCGTCACAAGTCAGTCCTCGCGATGAGTTCATGCGTTATGATGATGACAGCTTGCAATTGATTCAAACCCTGACAGCACAATTCGACCAATTGCCCAGCCAACAAGCCGGCTATGGGGCGATGTCAATCAAACTCGGTTGTGCGTTGTCGTCAAACGGTGAGCTGGACAGCGCGGAACGGAGGTTTTTAGCCGCCGTTGACCATGCGAACGATGATGAAGAGAAAGCACTGGCTTATTATAATTTGTTTCAAGTCCGTTGGCGCCAAGCCTTTAGCGAACGGTTGGCGACGCAGCAACCGCTTTATGCCAACGCGTTGACGGCTTTAAAAAAAGCGATTGAATTGTCCAATGGACGCTTGGCATTGCATGATATTCACAAAGGCTATTATCCGATTCAAAAACTGTTAGGGGCTGGCGGTATGGGCTGCGCGTTGTTATGCGAGAATCATAATTTTACGATTCAAGGACATCCATTAGTCGTTATCAAATGTTTTTGGGAAAATATCAGCGGCAGCTTGGAACAAGTGTTTAGCGAACCGATGATGATGAACAACATTGCCGGCGATTATGTACCGAAGACGCTTGACTTTGGCTATGCCGATAATCAGAATAAAAAAAGGGCCTATTTTGTCTGTGAATATATTGACGGCGCGATAGATGGTGAGGCGTGGCTAGACACCCAAGGGCCATTCAATTTGATGAACGGCTTACAAGTGGCTGTGCAAATCGCCGACGGTTTGCAAAAAGCCCATCAGAAAGGCATACTCCATTTAGACTTAAAGCCGGCCAATCTGTTGTTGAAAAAAACCGCACCAAACTCGGTCTCGGTCAAAATCATTGACTTTGGGTTAGCGCGTGTCACGACTTCTTTACAACAGCTCGCAGACAGTCGTTCTGGGTTGACGACGTTTGGGCAAGCCGTGTTTGGTACGATAGAATATGCACCGCCGGAGCAGCGCGGTTATGGCGTTCGTTATGGACAACCGACGGCGAAAAGTGATATTTTCGCATTTGGCACCACGATGTATCGTCTCTGGACAGGAAACAGTCCGCAGCATTTCAGAGAACGCGATTTGCCTGATATATCAGAACTACGTGATTTGTTGTTTGATTGTGTAACAGAAGAACCGACACAACGTCCTGAGTCCGCGCAACGGCTTGTTGAGCGTCTAAAAGCGATAGAGGCGCAACTCCAAAAAGAACAACAAGCTCAGCGTCAAGCCAAAGCAGAGCGACTCCGTCAGCAACAAGAGGCTCAGCGTCAAGCCAAAGAAGCCAAACGACTCCGAAAGGAACAAGAAGCCAAACGCCAAGCCGCTGAAGAAGCTGAGAGACTCCGAAAGGAACAAGAAGCCAAACGCCAAGCCGAAAAAGCTGAGAGACTCCAAAAGGAACAAGAAGCCAAACGCCAAGCCGCTGAAGAAGCAGAGAGACTCCGAAAGGAACAAGCGATAGAAAAACAAACTCAACGCCAACTTTCGGTGTTCAATCCACTTGACCATTTACGCCTATTATGGTGGATTTTAGTCATGCCCGAATACCTAAAAGACTATCAAGAAGTTTTTGGTGAATGGGAGCCTGAGCGTGTAGGCAGTTGGTTGGCCAGTACTTTAGTGTTGTTGCCTTTATGGATGCCCACCTTGGCATTAGGATTAGAACTGCTGCCGACTACTGCCGGAGCATGGTCATCTGACGTTTACTTTTGGCTCAGCCTGGCGTTAGGTGGGGGTTGGCTATTGACAGGCTGGCTCGGAACTGTGAATGAAGACGGGGTGATCGGCGTGGCGAGCGTCGTGGCGGTCGTCGTGGCGGGCGGCGTGGCGGTCGTCGTGGTGATCGGCGTGGCGGGCGGCGTGATGGTCGGCGTGATGGTCGGCGTGATGGTCGGCGTGGCATTCTTTGGAACCCTCTTCGGTATGGCAATGATAGGTGGCGCCGTAAAAGAAAGTTTAAAAACGGGGAAACCGTCTGGGATTGCTCGTAGTGCGTTTGTGTTGCTGGTTGCTGCCCATCTGTTCTTGATTTATTACTGTTTTTTGGGAGTATGGCAGTTGTTTGTTTAATTCATTGTCAGAATCAGACCTCAGAATTTGAGAATTGACCGAATAAAGAGTTGAAGGGCAAGGTTTTATTGACGTAAATAGTTTTTAGCAATTATCTATGTAACGCCGCTTTATTCTGAAAATTCTCAAATTCGGTGAATTCTGATTCAGACATTTTAGAATCAACTTTAATGAATCATACCAAAAAAATTAACGTCTTGGTGAATGGTGAATGGTGAATATACTGCACGCGGGCACAATTTAAACTTTTAGGCATAGCGTTTCCCGATTGAATAAACGACATCTCCCCAACCCCGATAGGGGTTGGGGACCCCCACGGCCCCCCCAGGTTTCACCTGGGGCTATTCACATTCAACCCCTATCGGGGTTGGCCCAGGTTGCACCTGGGGCTATTGTCCTATCGGGGTTGGGGAGATGGACGACCACTCGGCCACTTTGATGGACGACCGCTCGGCCATTTTTTAGATGGACGACCGTTGCCATTAAGTTAATGGATATTTGTAGATACTTGTCGGGTGGGATTGCTGTCGCCAATGAACTCAATACCGAGATTCACCGCCCGCTTGCCTACCATCCCCCCTTCCGGGAATAAAAATAGAGTGAAAAATAAACCCATAAATTGGCCTAAATTTAACACCCCAGGTATGAGGTAGGTATGAGGTATGTGAATAGCCCCAGGTGAAACCTGGGGCCAACCCCGATAGGGGTTGAATGTGAATAGCCCCAGGTGAAACCTGGGGTATGAGCGAAGAGCAAGAGGTTACACTAAAGGTTTGTTGGAAACGCACATCCTTTAAATGGCCGAGCGGTCGGGAATCCAAAAAATGGCCGAGCGGTCGTCCATCCGAAAAAAATGGCCGAGCGGTCGTCCATCCGAAAAAATATTCGCGGTAATTATTATATTTCTTTGATTATAAAAATCTTATGATAAATTTTAAACACAAAGGCTTAAAAAAATTTTTTCTGGTGATTCTAGTGGAATAAATGCTAACCATGCTGCTAAACTCGCTCGCGTTTTGGATCGTTTAGATGCTGCAATTCGACCAGAAGATATGAATTTACCCGGCTATAAATTACATGAACTGACCGGAAAAGAAAAAGGAACCTGGTCAGTTTGGATCAGTGGTAACTGGCGAGTAACTTTTAGATTTAACGGCAAGAATGCCATCAATGTGAATTATCTTGATTACCACTAATTGGGAGAAAACGATGAAGACGATAAACAGAAAACCAACTCACCCCGGAGAAGTCCTGCAACAAGATGTGATAGAACCGCTAGGCATAACCATTACCGAAGCGGCAAAACGTTTAGGTGTCAGCCAAGAAATTTTGGCGGACTTATTAAATACAAGCGCGTCAGTCACGCCGGAAATGGCCGTTCGGATTGGCAAAGCGACACGGACAACCCCAGAAAGTTGGCTCCAAATGCAAATGAAATATGACTTATGGACTATCAATCATAAAACCTTTGAAGTGGAAGAATGGACCGCATCTTCTGAAGAAGCTTAACCAATTCACTTCATCTTTCCCTTCGACCAATAGAAGTGTTGGTTTTTTTATAGTTATTGGCATTATCTGATCTCCCAATCACGTTCTATGGCTGAAAACAACATATCCAGTTGATAGGTTTTCGGCTTACTAACTCCTTGATTGTTATCTAATCGGACATAAGATAAATAGTCGTTATCTTGTTTGTCGTCAACCGCACCTTTCAGAGATTGAATCAGTTCATAGCTATGTGTCGTCAAGAATAGCTGACAATCGTATTGTTTGGAGAAAGTCATTAGAAGTGGCCACAGTTTGGGATGAACGGAATAGTGAACCCCATTTTCGAGTTCATCAATTAAAACTATCCCTCCCTGACTGGTTGCAATGGCCAGCATAATGGATAACAATTTGGCCGTGCCTTCACCCATAAAAGACAGCGGCATTTTTTTACCGCTCCCTAAGTCACCATAAATCAATGAGTGATTGCCATGAGAGATAGATGACAGGGATTTCAGGCGCGGTTCAATCAGTTGTAACCCGTCAATCAGTTCTAGCACTCGGCCTTCTATATCCAGTTGACCAAAACGTATCGCATCCTCATTCGGATCGATTTGAGTCACTGATGAAATATAGGTGATATTTTTTTGGCTTGGTTTGACGTTATTGAGTTCAATCCCCAACTGTTCGCCATCAATCATGCAATGCGCGTCTCCAGTCGGCTTACCTTCCAGAAAATAGTTGAAATCCAATGATTCGGTTGGAAAGCTGGAGTGTAGGGCTTTGGTTTTTAGTACACGTTCATCGAGCGGCGTGGTTTTGATGAATCGTTTCAATTCGCCATTATGTTTGATCACCAATTGCTCATGCTGATTATCGGCTTTAATTGAAATACTCACGGTTTTTTGCATATCGTAAGCATGAAAAATAGGTGCCCATAAGTGCTGGGGAGACAGATCAATCTCGTTAACACCACGCCAATGTCGGTGCCTTAGAATCACTTCGGGATGAGCGCGATCATAGAACATAAATAAGGCTTCTAATAATGTCGTTTTCCCGGTATTATTTTTACCACCAATAATCGTGATTGGTGTGACTTGTTCAAGCGTCAATGCCGTCAATTGTTTGAAGTTGTTGATGGATATTTCTTGGATCATGTTAAAACACCTATTGGGT
>Ga0233403_10000897_pt1 | contig 14184 bp, 6 predicted proteins | sample Na_oxic_1_MG_FD_179866 | JGI IMG/M metagenome (GOLD analysis project Ga0233403, IMG submission 179866) | Seawater microbial communities from Saanich Inlet, British Columbia, Canada - Na_oxic_1_MG | ecosystem: Environmental > Aquatic > Marine > Inlet | place: Canada: British Columbia | collected...
AGAATCCAGAGATTGGTTATCGCTGATATTAATGAAAAACTGCGAAGTAGCCGAATCCGGATCATAAGTGTTGCGAGACATTGTAATAGTACCGCGCCGGTTTTCCAAACCATTATCGCTTTCGCTGACAATTGGTTCATAAATAGGTGCCTTTTTTTTATAGTCTTGAGTATAAGCACCACCTTGGATCATAAAGCCCTTAACCACGCGATGGAAAATTAAATCGTTGTAAAAACCAGCTTGGATATAGCGGATAAAATTATCTACAGTTTGAGGTGCGCTAGAAGAATTTAGTTCCAAGACTATTGTACCAAGATTAGTTTGCATTTTGACAATTGGCATCTCGGAGCTGTGAACAGTAGCCACTAATAAAAATAATAAAAATAATATAAGGATAGTGAAATATTTCATTTTTTTTATCTTGGATTTACTTTGTCATATTTCGTGTGGGGTGGATACGCTATCGCTTTATCCACCCTACAATTCATTTATAATTTATAATTCACAATTTACAATTTTATCAGATTGCCAATTTTTTCTTTAGGGTGGATACTTTAGGAGCCCTACAATTTATTTATAATTTATAATTCATAACTCACAATTATATAAATTGCCGATTTTTTCTTTGGGCTCCTACGCTAGAGCGAAAGGAGCCCTACAATTCATTCACAATTCACAATTCACAATTATATAAATTTCCGATTTTTTCTTTAAGTTTTAAATTGTTGGTTTCTAATTCAGCCTTTTGAAATTTTAATTGTCGTTGTAAATAACTTAACTTTAAGTGGGTATTAATCCGCGCTAAAGTTTCGTCTGGGTGGAAGGGTTTGGTGATGTAATCTACGGCTCCCAGTTTAAACCCTTTAACTTTATCGATGCTTTCCGTAAGAGAAGTAATAAAGATAATGGGGATATCTTGGGTTTGTGAATTTGCTTTCAGTTGCTTACAAGTTTCAAAACCATTCATACCGGGCATTATTACATCTAATAAAATTAAATGGGGAATGTCGGATTTAACAAGTTGTAAAGCTTCGGAGTCACTGTTGCTAACTAATACCTTAAAGTTATTTTTAGTTAGAAAAGAACTTAAAATACGTGCATGAAAATGTATATCTTTGATAATAAGGATCGTGGATTTTTCTGGCATCGTCAAGCATAATTTTTTCTGACAGCATTCCAAATAAACTTGGGCTGCTTTATCATTCGGATTGACTTGTAAAACATTTTCAAAAAATATTTGGGCATATTGGTATTCTTCACAATGGTAAAGTACAAAGCCTTCTTCAAAGTTGTTGCGACTTTGATCTTTAAGTGCCAGAACTGAAGTGAGTTCGGCATCAAAAATTTCATAAACGGTAACAACTTCTGATTTGCCTTTAACTTTTACGGCATCAATCACGCGAATATGATATTGTAATGGATCAACCAGTTTAAGATAAGTTTGTTCGGTAATTAACAGGGGGGTACCATAGATTTTGGTCAAACCTTCCACCCGCGAGGCTATATTCACGGCATCGGCAATTACAGTTCCATCCATCCGATTTTGCCCTCCCACTGTACCCAACATCAAAGGGCCGGTATTAAGTCCAATCCCAATTGCAATTTGTTGATAACCGCCTCTTTGCCGCCCTTCATTATAGTTAACTAACTGTTTTAACATGGCGATTGCAGCATGTACGGCATCATCAGCACTGGTTGGGAACAATGCCATAATTGCGTCACCAATATATTTATCAATAAAACCATGATGTTGCCTAATAATAGGTTCCATTAGACTCAAGTAGGCATTAATAAAATTAAAATTTTCTTGGGGATTCATGGTTTCTGAAATAGCTGTAAATCCTCGAATGTCAGAGAATAAAACCGTTATTTCTTTTTCAACTTGATCGCCTAATTTTACATCAAGAACACTTTGCTTATCTAACAAACTCAAAAATTCTCGTGGCACAAAACGTTCGTAAGCTTGATTAAATTGAAATAGTTCTTGAGTAAACCTTTCTTGCGATTCCATAACCATTTTGCGTTCCGTAATATCTTGAAACACATTTATGGCATAGATAACATCGCCGTTGCTATCAAAAATAGAATTCCCTCTTATTTCTAAGGGAATAACTTTATTATCTTCGCTATGAATTTCGGCATCATCAATTATTGAACTTTCACCATTTAATGCTTGTACAAGGGGCAATTTGTCAGTGGGATACAGTTGCTCAGTGTTGGCAATATAGAGTTGATAAGCTGATGCTATTTTTTCAATAGTTTGAGATTTGAAATCTCGGTTGCCAAAAATTTCCATGGCTTTTTGATTATGATAGGAAAAATTGCCACTGACACCAACTACTTCAATCCCTATCGGCATGGATTCAAGAAATTGCATGAGACGATTTTTATGTTCATCTTTTATCCTCTCAGCCTCTTTTAATTGAGCCGCGATTTTTTGCTCACGTTCTAATTCGCGCTGTTTTTCTAATAGTTTGCGTTTTTGGCTACAAATTTTTCGCTCACGTTCTAATTCGCGCTGTTTTTCTAATAGTTTGCGTTTTTGGCTCCAAATATAATTTAAAATTATAACCGTAATTGTTATAATGTATAACGCATAAGCCCACCATGTTTGCCACGGGGGTGGCAAGATGGTGATTTTGAGAGCCGTGCCGGCATCATTGAAAAGGTTATCATTGTTGCTGCCCTTAACCCGAAAGGCATAAGTTCCATAAGGTACTTTGGTGTAGAAAGCCTTACGCCTCGTGCCTACTTCATTCCAATGGTTATCAAAACCCTCAAGCAAATATTTATACTGATTTTTTTCGGGAAGTAAGAAATTTAAAGCGGCAAACTCAAAAGTAAAAAATGATTGTTCATAAGATAATGTCATAGCCTGAGTTTCATTTATATGGTATTGCAAAGCTGAATCTTTTCCAATCTTTACCGGCTTATTAAAAATTTTAAAATCGGTTATGACTACTGGTGGAATATAAGAATTGTCTTTGATATGTTGCGGGTAAAACGCATTGAAGCCGTTAATACCACCAAAAAATAGCTCACCGCTACGGCTCTTGTGATATGCGCCTCTAAATTCATTGCTTTGTAATCCGTCAAAAACATCATAATTTCTAAATTGGTTAGTAGTCGGATTAAATTTGGATAAACCGCCATTGGTACTGAGCCACAGATTACCCGGTTCATCTTCTAAAATTCCATAAATGACATCATTGGGTAAACCATCTTGCTCGCGGTAATGAGTGAAAGTTTCGGTTTTTCGATCAAATTTATTTAAGCCACCACCTAGCGTACCGATCCACAATGTGCCAATTTTATCCTCATGGATCGCAAGAACTGCATTATTAGTCAAGCTGGTGGGATCATCGGGATCATTTTGATAGTACCAAAACTTGTTTTGTTCCCGATCAAACTTGTTCAAACCACCACCTTGGGTACCAATCCACAGCATCCCAGCCTGATCCTCATGAATAGATAAAATATTATCGTTACTCAAACTAACCGGATTATTTGGCTCAAAATAGTAATGCCAAAATTTCTTGGCTTTGGAATCAAATTTGTTGAGTCCTCCTCGTGTACCAATCCACAAAGTGCCGGCTTTATCTTGATAAATTGCCATTACTTTGTCATCACTCAGACTGTTTGGATTATAGAAATCGTTTTTATAATGCTCAAACTTATGCTGCTGGCGATCAAATTTATTTAAACCACCGTCGAAAGTACCAATCCACAATGTCCCATCTCGATCCTCATAAATTGACCAAACCTCATTTTTATTTAAACTGTTCGGATTTTGCGGGTCGTGCTGATAATGGGTTACCGTTTGGCGCTCGTTGTCAAATTTATTTAACCCTCCCCCAAGAGTGCCAACCCACAATGCGCCAGTGCTATCTTCATAAATTGATGACACGAGATTGTTGTTCAGTGTATCCGGATTTTGAGGATTATGTAAATAATGTTTAAACTTATTTTCCCGCCGATCAAACTTATTAAGCCCACCACCATCAGTGCCGATCCACAGTGCGCCGGCTTTATCAACATAAAGTGCCATAACAAAGTTATTACTCAGGCTCTTTGGATCGTATGAATTATGTATATAATGGTCAAATTGATTTTGCTGGCGTTTAAATTGGTTAAGTCCTCCATCAGTACCAATCCAGAGAACCCCAGCACTATCCTCACAAATTGCCCAAATATTGCTGTTACTCAAACTGGCTTGGTTTTGGGGATCGTGAAAGTAATGTCTGAAATTATTATGTTGGCGATCAAACTGATTGAGGCCATATTCAGTACCAATCCATAGAACCCCAGTGCTGTCTTCATAAATAGAAGTTACTTTATCATTGCTTAAACTAGCCGGATTATTGGGATCGTGTTGATAATGTATAAACTTATTTTGCTCATGGTCAAACTTATTTAAGCCAGCACCATCGGTACCAACCCATAGAGTACCAGTGTGATCTTCAAAAACTCGCCAAACCGCATCACTACTCAGGCTGTCCGGATCTTGCGGATCGTTTTGGTAATGCACAAATTTATTTTGCTGCCGATCATACTTATTAAGTCCACCACCAGTGCTAATCCATAAAGCACCACTTGAATCCTCATAAATAGACAAAACCACATCACTACTTAAGCTAGTCGGATTTTGTGGATCATGTTGATAACGCACAAACTTATCCAATTGCCGATTATACTTATTAAGACCACCTTCAGTACCAATCCACAATACCCCTTCCTGATCCTGATATGTTGACAAGATAAAACTATTACTCAAACTAGCTGGATTATGCGGGTCGTGCCGATAATGAGTAAACTCATAACCATCATACTTATTCAATCCATCGCGCGTACCAAACCACATAAACCCCTTATGATCCTGTAATATGGTATAAATAGTAGCTTGAGATAGACCATCTTGAAGGGAAAGATGAGAAAATTTAATCTGTTGGGCATACACCGGCATGAATAGGCTCAATATCATTGAGATAAGCAAAATAATGATTTTGAGGTGTTTGTTCATTGATTAATTGTTGGTGGATACGCGACAGCGAAAGGAGCCCTACAATTCATTCACAATTAATAATTAAGTTAAACTGCCGATTTTTTCTTTGAGTTTTAAATTGTCGTTCTCAAGTTCAGCCTTTTGAGATTTTAATTGTCGTTGTAAATAACTAAGCTTTAAATGGGTATTAATCCGCGCTAAAGTTTCGGTTGGTTGAAAAGGTTTGGTGATGTAATCTACGGCTCCCAGTTTAAACCCTTTAACTTTATCAATGCTTTCCGTAAGAGAAGTAATAAAGATAATGGGGATATCTTGGGTTTGTGAATTTGCCTTTAGTTGCTTACAAGTTTCAAAACCATTCATACCGGGCATTATTACATCTAATAAAATTAAATGGGGAATGTCGGATTTAACAAGTTGTAAAGCTTCGGAGCCACTGTTGCTAACTAATACCTTAAAGTTATTTTTAGTTAGAAAAGAACTTAAAATACGTGCATGAAAATGTATATCCTCGACAATAAGGATCGTGGGTTTTTTTGGCATCGTCAAGCATAATTTTTTCTGACAGCGTTCCAAATAAACTTGGGCTGCTTTATCATTCGCATTGACTTGCAAAACATTTTCAAAAAATATTTGGGCATCTTGGTACTCATCACAATGATAAAGTACAAAGCCTTCTTCAAAGTTGTTGCGACTTTGATCTTTAAGTGCCAGAACTGAAGTGAGTTCGGCATCAAAAATTTCATAAATGGTAACAACTTCTGATTTGCCTTTAACTTTTACGGCATCAATCACGCGAATATGATATTGCAATGGTTCAACCAGTTTAAGATAAGTTTGCTCGGTAATTAATAGGGGGGTACCATAGATTTTGGTTAAATCTTCCACCCGCGAGGCTAGATTCACCGCATCGGCAATTACAGTTCCATCCATCCGATTTTGCCCTCCCACTGTACCCAACATCAAAGGGCCGGTATTAAGTCCAATCCCAATTGCAATTTGTTGATAACCGGCTTTTTGCCGCCCTTCATTATAGTTAACTAACTGTTTTAACATGGCGATTGCAGCATGTATGGCATCATCAGCACTGGTTGGGAACAATGCCATAATCGCGTCACCAATATATTTATCAATAAAACCGTGATGTTGCCTAATAATAGGTTCCATTAGACTCAAGTAGGCATTAATAAAATTAAAATTTTCTTGAGGAGTCATGGTTTCTGAAATAGCCGTAAATCCTCGAATGTCAGAGAATAAAACCGTTATTTCTTTTTCAACTTGATCGCCTAATTTTACATCAAGAACACTTTGCTTATCTAACAGACTCAAAAATTCCCGTGGCACAAAACGTTCGTAAGCTTGATTAAATTGAAATAGTTCTTGAGTAAACCTTTCTTGCGATTCCATAACCATTTTGCGTTCCGTAATATCTTGAAACACATTTATGGCATAGATAACATCGCCGTTGCTATCAAAAATAGAATTCCCACTTATTTCTAAGGGAATAATTTTATTATCGAAGCGGTGAATTTCTGCATCATCAATTATGGAACTTTCACCATTTAATGCTTGTACAAGGGGCAATTTGTCAGTGGGATACAGTTGCTCAGTGTTGGCAATATAGAGTTGATAAGCTGATGCTATTTTTTCAATAGCTTGGGGTTTGAAATCTCGGTTGCCAAAAATTTCCATGGCTTTTTTATTATGATAGGAAAAATTGCCACTGACACCAACTACTTCAACCCCTATCGGCATCGACTCAAGAAATTGCATGAGGCGATTTTTATGTTCATCTTTTATCCTATCAGCTTCTTTTAATTGAGCCGCAATTTTTTGCTCACGTTCTAATTCGCGCTGTTTTTCTAATAGTTTGCGTTTTTGGCTCCAAATATAATTTAAAATTATAACCGTAATTGTTATAACGTATAGCGCATAAGCCCACCATGTTTGCCACGGGGGCGACAAGATAGTTATTTTGAGAGCCGTGCCGGCATTATTCCAAAGGTTATCATTGTTACTGCCCTTAACCCGAAAGGTATATGTTCCATAAGGTACTTTGGTATAGTAAGCCTTACGCCTCGTGCCTACTTCATTCCAATGGTTATCAAAACCCTCAAGCAAGTATTTATATTGATTTTTTTCCGGTAGTAAGAAATTTAAAGCGGCAAACTCAAAAGTAAAAAATGATTGTTCATAAGATAATGTCATAGCCTGAGTTTCATTTATATGGTATTGCAAAGCTGAATCTTTTCCAATCTTTACCGGCTTATTAAAAATTTTAAAATCGGTTATGACTACTGGTGGAATATAAGAATTGTCCTTAATATGTTGCGGGTAAAACGCATTAAAACCATTAATACCACCAAAAAATAGCTCACCACTGCGGCTCTTGTGGTAGGCGGCTCTGAATTCATTGCTTTGTAATCCGTCGAAAACATCATAATTTCTAAATTGGTTAGTAGTCGGATTAAATTTGGATAAACCGCCATTGGTACTGAGCCACAGATTACCTTGCTCATCTTCTAAAATTCCATAAATGACATCATTGGGTAAACCATCTTGTTCTCGGTAATGGGTAAAAGTTTCGGTTTTTTGATCAAATTTATTTAAACCGCCACCCAGCGTACCGATCCACAATGTGCCCATTTTATCCTCATGAAGAGCCAGAACTACATTATTAGTCAAGCTGGTGGGATCATCGGGATCATTTTGATAGTACCAAAACTTATTTTGTTCCCGATCAAACTTGTTCAAACCACCACCTTGGGTACCAATCCACAGCATCCCAGCCTGATCCTCATGAATAGATAAAATATTATCATTACTCAAACTAACCGGATTGTTTGGCTCAGAATAGTAATGCCAAAATTTATTGGCTTTGGAATCAAATTTGTTGAGTCCTCCTCGTGTACCAATCCACAAAATGCCGGCTTTATCTTGATAAATTGCCATTACTTTGTCATCACTCAAACTGTTTGGATTATAGAAATCGTTTTTATAATGCTCAAACTTATGGTGCTGGCGATCAAATTTATTTAAACCACCGTCGAAAGTACCAATCCACAATGTCCCATCTCGATCCTCATAAATTGACCAAACCTCATTATTACTTAAACTGTTCGGATTTTGCGGGTCGTGCTGATAATGGGTTACCGTTTGGTGCTCGTTGTCAAATTTATTTAACCCTCCCCCAAGAGTGCCAACCCACAATGCGCCGGTGCTATCTTCATAAATTGATGACACGATATTGCTGCTCAGTGTATCCGGATTTTTAGGATTATGTAAATAATGTTTAAACTTATTTTCCCGCCGATCAAATTTATTAAGCCCACCACCATCAGTGCCGATCCATAGTGCGCCGGCTTTATCAACATAAAGTGCCATAACAAAGTTATTACTCAGGCTCTTTGGATCATGTGAATTATGTATATAATGGTCAAATTGATTTTGCTGGCGTTTAAATTGGTTAAGTCCTCCATCAGTACCAATCCAGAGAACCCCAGCACTATCCTCACAAATTGTCCAAATATTGCTGTTACTCAAACTGGCTTGGTTTTGGGGATCGTGAAAGTAATGTCTGAAATTATTATGTTGGCGATCAAACTGATTGAGGCCATATTCAGTACCAACCCATAGAACCCCAGTGCTGTCTTCATAAATAGAAGTTACTTTATCATTACTTAAACTAGCCGGGTTATAGGGATCGTGTTGATAATGTACAAACTTATTTTGCTCACGGTCAAATTTATTTAAGCCCGCACCATCGGTACCAACCCATAGAGTACCAGTGTGATCTTCAAAAACTCGCCAAACCGCTTCACTACTCAGGCTATCCGGATCTTGCGGATCGTTTTGGTAATGCACAAATTTATCTTGCAGCCGATCATACTTATTAAGTCCACCACCAGTGCTAATCCATAAAGCACCACTTGAATCCTCATAAATAGACAAAACCACATCACTACTTAAGCTAGTCGGATTTTGTGGATCATGTTGATAACGCACAAACTTATCCAATTGCCGATTATACTTATTAAGACCACCTTCAGTACCAATCCACAATACCCCTTCCCGATCCTGATATATTGACAAAATAAAACTATTACTCAAACTAGCTGGATTATGCGGATCGTGCCGATAATGAGTAAACTCATAACCATCATATTTATTCAATCCATCCTGTGTACCAAACCACATAAACCCCTTATGATCCTGTAATATGGTATAAATAGTAGCTTGAGATAGACCATCTTTAAGGGAAAGATGAGAAAATTTAACCTGTTGGGCATACACCGGCATGAATAGGCTCAATATCATTGAGATAAGCAAAATAATGATTTTGAGGTGTGTGTTCATTGATTAATTGGCAATTAGCCATCGCGTGGCAATATAAAACAATATAAAACTTTGGTTTCCAAAATAAATTTTGGACTCCGCTATACAATCTGCCAAAATAAATTTTGGACTCCTTTAGCCGGATGTTGGAGTCCAAAATTTATTTTGGGCGGTTGGGAGTCCAAAATTTATTTTGGGCGGTTGGGAGTCCAAAATTTATTTTGGGCGGTTGGGAATCCAAAATTTATTTTGGATGACTCCCACCCATGCACTTTTAATCACACCCGAGATTACCATATAACTTTCTATACGGCTAATTAGTAGTGTATAATTATCCTCATCGAAACTTCTAACTTTGCCGGACGGGGTTTGCAACCCCGTCCGTCACGTTTAAAACGTTAACCAAAATAAAACGTGAACCTATCATAATGGTATCAAACGTTTCGTTTGGTATTGCAAACACCAAACCGAAACTTCTCCCCATTAGTAAGTAGGTACACATAAATCCTTTAACATTTTTTGAGAGTTAAAGAAATCCGATTTTTTTAAAAAATCGGATTTCTGGATGTGGTTAGAAATGTTAAAAAACTTTTGTGTACCTACTTATTTCCTTTGTCTCTTTACTGAACGCCGGATAGACTATTAACAGGTATGAATTTATGTTAGATGTTTTTTTCTATGAGGCTTTTGAAGAGGAAGAACAAGCTCTCAAACGTAATTTACTTGAGGGCATGAAAGCTGATTTTACGGGCAAGACAATTCAAGAGGCGAGCAATAATATTCCACCCGCCCCAATTATCAGCATAAGAACTCAGTCCGTCGTTCCCATTTCGTGGGCAAACAAGATATCGGGTATTTTGAGTCGGAGTACCGGTTATGATCACATCTTTGCGTATTTGCAAAAATGTGATAAGAAGCCGTTTTGTGGATATCTACCATTGTATTGTAGCCGGGCTGTTGCTGAACAAACGATGTTATTGTGGATGTCTTTGTTAAGAAAATTGCCAAAGCAAATTCGTCAGTTTAATAACTTTAATCGAGATGGACTTACTGGGCTGGAATGTCAACACAAAGTTTTATTGGTTGTTGGCGTGGGCAATATTGGTTATGAAATTGTGCAAATAGGCTTAGGGTTGGGCATGAATGTATTGGGTGTCGATATTGAAGAAAAATATCCCAATGTTTCGTATATTCCTATAGATGAAGGATTGCCACAAGCTGATATTGTCGTTTGTGCCATGAATTTAACCGTTGATAATGTTGGTTACTTTAATTACCAATTGCTGAAGCGGACTAAACCTAGCTCAATTTTTGTCAATATTGCGCGGGGCGAATTATCACCGCTGGCTGATTTACTCCGTTTGCTTGATGAAAACTTTCTTGGTGGGGTGGCGTTAGATGTTTACGATAAAGAGAAATCTCTTGCGACTTCACTGCGGCGTGGTAATATTGACGGTAAAAACAAAGAAACGTTGCTTACCTTTGAATTGGCAAAACGCGATAATGTTATACTAACTCCCCATAATGCTTTTAATACTCAAGAAGCAGTGGAGAGAAAATCGGTAGATAGCATAAAACAAATAAGCTATTTCCTAAAATACGGCAATTTTTTGTGGTCAGTTTGAAGGGCCAAAATTATTTACATAGCTAATTATTGAGGAATTTATGAATGATAATGTCGGATGATTTAGTAATTGCACAAGTGACTGATATGCATATTGGAGAATCTAAAATATCATATAGAGGTATAGAGGGTCGCCAACAATTTCTTAATGTATTACAAGTGCTGGCTGAAAAACCACTTGATTTAATGGTGTTGTCGGGTGATTTAGTAGCCATTGAAGGAGAGCCGGAGGGTTATGCGTGGATAAAGCAAACACTAACAACGTTTCCTCACCCTTATGTCGTGATGGCGGGCAATCATGATCATGTTATGCGTATGAAGACAGCGTTTGATTTAGCAGACAGTGACATATCACAAAGTATGTTATGTTTTGGTCGCAGAATTAAGGAAAGGCGTTTATTATTTTTGGATAGTTCTTCTGATCGTCTTGGTAAACAACAACTTGGGTGGCTCACTACGCAATTATCTGCCAGTGATGAACCGGTATTGTTATTTATTCATCATCCTCCATCATTGTGTGAGTGTCACTTTATGGACAAATATCATGTTTTGCACAATATTGACGAGATATGGCAAGTATTAGATCAGTTTCCACAAGTCAGACATATTTTTTGTGGACATTACCATGCTGAAAAAACGGTAGTTAGAAATGGTAAATTCATTCATTTAACTCCGGCGACGATTTTTCAAATTGATACAGAGAGCCACGACTTTGTGATTGAACATACTAAACCGGGTTGGCGTATCATTGAGTGGAAGGAAGAAGAAGAAGATATACAAACTTATGTAGAATATTATGATGAACAACGACAAAGATTGTTTATAAATTAAAGGATTAACAGTCGGATTTTTTCAATAAGCTAGAAATCCGATTTTTTCAAAAATCGGATTTCTTTAATATGTGTGTTAAATCCGTCAAAAAATGACCGATAATTTGGAACCCCGACGTTCCACCGATTTCATCGGTGGCTATTCACATTTAACCCCTTCGGGGTTGGATCATCTTCGCAAATTCATAACCCCAACGGGGTGAAACGTAAATAGCCATAGGTGAAACCTATGGAACCTTGGGTGGGGTGAAAAAAATTGCGCCAGTTTCCGAAACGTTTGAGCTTTGGTTATTGAGCCTTGATGTAATCCAGAATTTTCTTAGCAAGCAGTGGAAACAAACCAAGTAGTGCAAAAGACAAAAGAAGGGTTGGCGATAAAATACCGCTCAATGAATCCAAGTGACCAATTTGTACCCCAGCATTTACATAAACGATAGTTCCAGCCAACATGCCAACTTGACTAACCCAATAAAATGCCCAAGTTTTGAGAGGCGTTAAAGCCATCGCCAAGTTGATAGCAAAAAAGGGAAACGCCGGAACTAAACGTAATGCAAAGAGATAAAAAATTCCGTCGGTTTCGATTCCATTATTGATTGTAACTAACTGCTGCTTAAACCGTTGTTGGACAAAATCTCTAAATAGATAACGGGCTAATAAAAATGCCAATGTTGCCCCTATTGTACTCGCAAACGATACTATAATTGTTCCGACGATAAGACCAAAAATGGCTCCCGCAACTAAGGCTAACAAAGCGGCTCCCGGTAGGGACAAACCGGTAGTAACAACATAAATAGCCGCGAAAACTAAAATCGTGTGCCAAGGATATGCTTCATAAAAATTGCTAAATTCCTCTCGCTGTATCTTCAAATATTCAAGAGTTAAATATTGTTGCAAACCAAAGTAAAAAAATAACCCAAATAAAATGGCAATGATAGTTAATATTATGAATTTATCAGTATTCATGTTTCCGGTGATATGGAATGTAACAATGATAACTACAAAGATTGGATATAAAAAAGGATAAGTCGAAAAACCAATTGGATTACCGCTCAAATCATTATGGTTTATCCGTGGTTTTAACCAACTCCTTGTAGTTATTGTTAAAAAAACTTGAGAGTCGAATATCAGGAATTGTTTTTTGAAGGCAGTAAATTATCATTGTCCATTAAAATTTCATGAGCAGGGCCTTCTAAATCATCAAATTGCCCCGATTTTACTGCCCACAAAAATGCCCAAATAATTAATCCTATCAATATCAATGATATAGGAATTAATAATAATAATATTTTCATTTATAAATTATCTGCTTGTCAAGTACATAGGAAAAGGGGATTGAACGGATTGGTTGTGAGGTGTTGGTAAGTCTCAAGTTTACATCGCCGTTTGGTATTTGCAATAGCATTGCTCCGTTTTGTTTGCAACTCATTTAGACTTAACTACCCTTTTTTCCATTATTTTATTGACACTGATTAATACTTATGCCTTTACGAAAACCAATCATTTTAAGTTGCCTTTTTATTTTTTTATTCTCATTGCCCGCCTACGCGCAGGATGATCCAGAAACCCTCCGAGTTGCCATTAAACCAAGTGAACCTTGGGTAATGTATGATACCAGTTTACCGCCGGCACAAAGAAAACCGGTTGGGTTTAGCATTGATTTATGGAATGGTATTGCTAAAGAACTTGGTATGAAAACGCAATGGGTTTATGAAACCAATGTCCGCGATTTATTAAAAAGTGTGCAACAAGGCAAGGCGGATGTCGGTATTTCTGCGATAACGATTCGCAGTGATAGAGAACAAGTGGTTGATTTTTCAACTGCTATGTTTGAATTAGGGCTGCAAATCATGGTGAAACCAAATGCCAGCATGAATGCGCCCTTTAAAGTTTTAATACAACAAGTGGGTCGATTTATTACCCTACAAAATATATTAATCTTTTTGTGCGTATTGTTTGGTATTATTAATTTAAGATGGTGGGTTGATAGATTAGATGGTAGCGGTACTAAATTATTTCCCCACAGTTATTGGCATGGACTCAGTGAAGCATTTTGGTGGTCCATCACTATGTTGATTACTTGGGAAGCCCCAAAAAGTAAAGGTTTAGCAAGAGTCGTTGATCTTGCTTGGCATTTTACCGGTTTAATCGCTATGAGTATTTTAACCGGGATTATTGCAGCGGCTTTGACGATTCAAGCCGTTGGTGGTAGTATCACTGACGAGAAAGATTTACCTGGTAAACGAGTGGCTGCGGTAGCAACTGATGCGCCGAGAGATTACTTGGAAAAAATTAGGGCGCGTGTGGTACCAGTAAACACTTTAAATGAGGGTATTGACAAGCTGTTGGATGGGGAAGTTGATGCTTTGGTACATGATGGTCCTAGATTGCTCTAT
>Ga0233403_10000898_pt1 | contig 14171 bp, 8 predicted proteins | sample Na_oxic_1_MG_FD_179866 | JGI IMG/M metagenome (GOLD analysis project Ga0233403, IMG submission 179866) | Seawater microbial communities from Saanich Inlet, British Columbia, Canada - Na_oxic_1_MG | ecosystem: Environmental > Aquatic > Marine > Inlet | place: Canada: British Columbia | collected...
ACTGAGTGTCCCCGGCTCGGCGGTACAGCATTGATAATGCACAAAAGCACCTTGTTTAGGATTAAACCGATTTAAACCGCCGTAAGTGCCAATCCACAATTGATTGGTTTTATCTTCATAAATAGCAGTCACCGCATTGTGACTTAAGCTATTCGGATTTTCCGGATTATGGTAGTAATGTCTGAATTTGCCCGTCTGACGATCAAATTGATCTAACCCTTCCCAAGTGCCCAGCCATAAATATCCAGCAGTGTCTTCATAAATGGACATCACGTAATTGTTGCCCAAACTGTCTGGATTATCAGGAACATGCCGATAAGCAATAGCAATAAATCGCTTTTGTTGAAGATCAAATTTATTTAAGCCGCCGCCATAAGTGCCCACCCATAGAGTGCCATGACGATCTTGATAAATGGATTGAACATCGTTATGACTTAAGCTGTCAGGATTGTTTGGATCATGTTGATAATGTGTCACCGTTTGTCGTAACGGATCAAATTGATTCAACCCTCCACCTTCGGTACCCACCCAAAGTATACCTTCTTTATCTTCATAGAAGGCAAACACACTATTATGATTTAACGTATTCGGATTGCCAGGATCATGAAAATAATGGCGAAACTTTTTTTGTCCGGGATTAAAGTAATTAACACCGCCGCCGCCGGTGCCAATCCAAACCGTGCCGGCACGATCTTGATAAAGTGATAACACAAAGTTGCTATTCAAACTGGCTGGATTTTGTGGCTCTTCTTGATAATGTCTAAAAGAATTGGTTTCACGATCAAACTGATTCAGTCCACCACCATCGGTAGCCACCCATAATGTGCCGCTGCTGTCTTCAAGAATAGCCCACACGGCGCGGTGACTGAGACTGTTAGGATTTTGAGGTTCCGGAAAATAATGCACAAAACTTTGTCGTTGCCGATCAAATTGATGAAGCCCATTGATTGAGCCAATCCACAAAGTGCCCATCTTATCTTCATAAATAGACGTAATAGAATTACTTAAGTCATTGGGAATGTTGGAGTTAGGCAGGTAACGGGTAAACTTTGTCGTTTGAAAATCAAACTTATTTAAGCCGCCCCCATTGGTGCCAATCCATAAAGTGCCGGTCTTATCTTGATAAATAGGCCAAACGGCATTATGGCTCAAACTTTCAGGATTATTGGGATCATGTTGATAGGACAGCCATTGGCCGGTTTCCGGATTCAATTGATGGAGTCCAGCACCGTTGGTACCAATCCACAAGGCACCGTTGCTATCTTCATAAATTGACCAAACAGTCTGGTTAGACAAACTTTCAAATCTATCCAATCGGCGATCATAGCGATTAAGACCTCCTTCGGTGCCAATCCATAAGGTGCCGGCACTGTCTTCATAAATGGCAAAGATTTTGCTATGATTTAAACTATCAGTATTTTGTGGATCATGTCGGTAAACGGTCAAACGATAACCGTCATATTTATTCAAACCCTCTTCAGTACCTATCCACAAAAAGCCGAGACTGTCTTGATGGATAACTTTAACGACGCTTTGAGATAAGCCGTCTTTAATGGACATCTGCTTAAATTTAATCGTTTGGGCAAACACTGATAAACTCAATATTGTTAAAACAAGTACCATCACTTTTGAATAACGGAGATTTTTGATGAATAAGTTATTACCAGCTAATTTGTTCGATTTTCTCATGGTCAATTTGTTTTTGATTTTGGCACTGGGCTTCAACAGCGCAATAGCTTTTGAAAGCACCGCTCGTGCAAAAGGTGTTTACTGGCAAGAAAAGCCAACACCGATTGAGAAAAAAAAGGAGCCGCGTCGCCGCGGTGACTGTGATTTACTGAATGTTTGGACTGCCAATATTTGTGAAACCAACACCTTTTGTTATCAGACACCAGAACAAGTGCGTCTCTGGTTGCCTCAACACAAACGTTCGGGACAGATGAACGATAGATTAGTACTCCAAAACCGGGTCACCCAAACAACGGTGATAAAACAATGGGCTGCCTCAGAAGCCACATTCACTTGGCCGATTTCCAGGATGCCGCTTCAATCAGGTACCACTTATTGGGTAGGATTGAAAAAAGGCCGAGGTTATTCATTGATTGAATTGACTTTGCATCAGATATCGGCTAACCTGTCAAAAATTGAGAAAATTTCTAAAATGCGGCAACTGGGTTGTTTTCAACAAGCGGATATGCTCGAAAGAACCAGTACTTGGTATTTGATGACTGATCATTGACAAACGCGAGTTGTTTCTGGAATGACGGTTCCCACGCTCTGACGATCCTCCTGATAATATAGCGTTTCCCGATTGAATAAAATACATTTCCCCAACCCCGATAGGGGTTGAATGTGAATAGCCCCAGGTGAAACCTGGGGTGGGGTGGAAAACCAACGCCCCAACCGGGGTTGAATTTTGGCACAACGACATTCAACCCCTTCGGGGTTGGGGGAGGTTCTTTCCGGTACACCCCAGGTTTCACCTGGGGCTATTCACATTCAACCCCTATCGGGGTTGGGGAGTTATGTTATTGATTTGTACTTCACTCAATCGGTAAACGCTATAAGTATTTAACTATTTCATTTAAATAAATATTTTTAGGGGCAAGTAGAACTATCGCAAGAAATTCCTGGGATTTTCAAATGAAATTATCATTGTTATACGACTACCTAAAAATGGCAATTACTTTATTTTTTTATTTTATTACCGTATACGGATTATCAGTGCTAGAAAAACCACCCGTCGTGAGAGAGCGTTTTATGAAAAATATTGACACCAAGCTTGATGATGAGCTTCTTCCTGAATATGATTTTTTCCAATTAAACGGAGGAGTGAGAGGTAAATACGCGCAACGTTACCAAGAAGGTACCAATTTAGTGCTATTAGCACCAGACGTAGTAGAAGCATTCCCTAACGAGGAATCGGTGAATGAGGCGTTACGATTACTCATAAAAATTGCTAAGGCTCAGGTAGGACATTCGCATTAATGGTTTGGTTTACTGTGCGCGACTACCGGCCAAACTTTAATTTTAAGGTGGCCCCTACCAATCGATCAATCTGTGAACGAAAGATATTCTATTTCTCTGTACCGGACAAAAAATTGTAACCTATTGATTTATGCTAATACCTATAATTGAGACATATAGATTATAGCATTTTCCGATTCAATGAAATACAAATATCAATAGCTTATCAACCCCAACCGGGGTTTAATATAAGTATTTAACCAAATCGGTAAATTCAACAACTTAATAATAGGAGTAGACAGTTCGATGAGAGCTTATCAATTTTCAACCCATAAGACAAGCGATAATAAACTGATTATCCCAGAGGCTTATACTCAAAAGATACCCGTGGCAAATAGTGTACAGGTTATTGTTTTGATTAATGAATGGGATTTACCATTTCAAAAATCAAATCAGCCAAACGACGTACTTTCGTTAAAAGACGTGATTGCCCAAATAAAAGCATCGCCTAAAAATCCGGCTCTGATTCAACCGGCGAGTGGTTTATTAGTAGAACATCTCACTAATTGCTCTGAAAAACCAGAGCCGACATTTGAGGTGAAAAAGTGGAATCAGGAATGGGATGATTTAGAAGCTAAAATGAAAGCCGAAGATCAAGCGGATATGGAGATAGAATAATGACAAAAGAGGAGTTTTTACTGGATACCAATCATATTTCACCACTGGTGACGATTGGACATCCTCTTAGAGAAATAATTTTAGATCATCTCAAAACCGGGACTCAATTTTCTATTGCCGCACCCGCCCTCAATGAATTTCTCTTTGGCATCAGTACATTGCCTCGTGCGAGACAAAATTTAACCGAATGGGAACGTCTTAAACAAGACTTTAACATTTATAGTATTGACCAAACTGATGCTGAACTGTCGGCAAAACTGAGGATAAGCTTACGTCAAAAAGGGTGGCAGTTGGGAATAATCGACTCATTTATTGCAGTTGTTACTTTGCGTTATGATTTAACGCTTTTAACAACGGATAAAGATTTCAGTAGAATTCCTCACCTGAAACAAGAAAATTGGCGTGATACTTTACTAAGCAAAATGTAGGGGGCCGGCAACGGTTTTTTGCTCACCGCTTAAGGTGGGCAACCAAACACTTGCCCACCCGACTACCAATCTACCAATCTGTGAACGGAAGTGTTAAAAAATCATTATGAATCATTCTTACTCATTTTATACGCTATTTGCTTTCCTATTATTACTTCACTTTGGCACTGCACAAGCGGCGGATTTCCTTGATGAAGCGAAACACGCTTTTCAGCAAGGGCATTACGACAAAGCCTTTTCGCAGTGGCAGGCGGCACTGGATACGACCGAGAATCCCAATCACCGCTTAGAAGCCTTATTAGGCATCGCCCGTATTCATCGTCGTTTGGGCGTTTATAATCAAGCCCAAAGCCTCCTCCAAACCGCATTATCGGTTGCCGAACAATCGGGCAATACCCATTATCACGCGCTATTACTCAATGAACTCAGTAAGCTTTCTTTATCTCAACGCAACAACCCAGCGGCTATAGAAGCGGGAAAACGAGCCGTTAGCCTCGCCCACAGTCTGAATAACCCATTGGTATTAATAGAAGTGTTGAATCATTGGGGCAACTTGCTCACAGCAGAGTATGACTATGACGGCGCGTTGGAAACCTTTAGTGAGGCATTAACGCACGCTGATAATTATCAAAAACAGTTGTCGATTTGGAGCCATCAGGCTAACAAATCGGAAGAATCCAAAAGCCAAATTGAAACATTACGCGGCAAAATACTCATCAATCAAGCCAAAACCACTTTTTTAAACGACACCGAATTGGCACAATTTCAGTTTGGACAATCGGCATTTAAAACCACTATGACCGTACTGCAATCGGCTTTACACAGTAGCACCCAACAGGACTGGACAGATAGCTACAAACAAGTGTTTGGATTAATCACCGTCAGTCAATTGGCTCAAAAAATCCAAACCCAGCTAACAGAACCCTCAATGCCATTAACGCAAATCACTTATCAAGCACTGATAAAAGCGCGACAGTTAGCCAATCGTTTAAACAATGCGACCGCCAAAGCCTATAGCTACGGCTATTTAGGGCAATTGTATGAACAGCAGCAGCGTTACCGTGAGGCTTTATATTTAACCCGACAAGCACTGTTTTTCGCCGGGCAAACGCGCCAGCAATTTTGGCTCAATTATTTATGGCAATGGCAATTGGGACGAATCCTCAAAGCCCAACATCATTTCAAAAAAGCCCTATCAGCCTATCAACAGGCGATGGACAATTTTCAACAAGTGCGTACTCTGAAAGTAACCACAGGTTATGTTAACCTGATGGAAATAGATTTTCGCCAGGAAACCGCGCCGATTTATTTTGAATTAGCGGATTTATTGTTACAACAAGCCCGCGTTGCGTCAACTGCCTCGTATCGGGACAAGTTATTACGGCAAGCCAGAGCCACCATAGAACGTTTCCGAGAAGCCGAATTACAAAATTATTTGCAGACGGAATGCCTCAATTTTAATACCCAATGTTTTGATTCAGAAACCTCGCTGGATACCCAAACCGCTTTATTATATCCGATTCCATTACCAAATCGGTTAGAATTGCTATTGCAACGGCGCGAAGGGTTAATTCAAGTGACTGTCCCTATTACTGAAAAGACACTGCGTCAGACAATCAACGCTTTTTTCTTATCTTTGCACAACCATCCTAATCCGGAAGAACTGGCTAACACTCGGAATCAACGAATTTCAGCGGGTCAGGAACCCAGTGCAGAAACATGTACGCCCGCCTTACGAGGCAAGCAACCCGAAAAAACAACTACCGCCCACTTTTTGGAACCAGCACAAACCTTGTACGATTGGTTGATTGAACCACTCATTCCTCATTTACAGAATATCAAAACATTGGTGATTGTACCCGATGGTGCTCTGCGCAGCGTCCCATTTGCCGCTTTTCATGATGGCGAGCAATTTCTGATTGAGACACTCGCGTTGGCAACGCTACCGAATTTGTGTTTCAATACTTTATCGGTTTTACCAAGTCAGCCTAAGTCTCAAACAATCTTGTTAAGCGGTTTATCCAAAGCAGTACAAGGATTTTCAGCTTTACCATGTACCGAATATGAGTTAGAAATTCTCCAAACCTTATATGATGAAGCACCTCAACCGCTGTTAAATGAAACCTTTACTCTCCGTCGATTACAAACTCATCTAAATAACAAAAATTATACCACACTGCATATCGCATCTCATGGACAGTTTAGTGCCCATTTAGAAAACACGTTTGTATTAACTTATGACGACAAACTGAACTTGGACAAATTAAAACGGTTAATAAGTCTCACCCAACTGAAAACCAAACAATCGGTGGAACTGTTAACCCTCAGTGCTTGTGAAACCGCCGTAGGTGATGAGCGAGCGGCACTCGGATTAGCCGGGGTTGCGTTAAAAGCTGGGGCGCAAAGTGTGTTAGCCAGTTTATGGCGCGTCGATGATGAAGCCACTCCAGCAGTCATCATTGAATTTTATCGGCAACTACAAACTTCCGCCGTTTCCAAAGCACAAGCGTTACAACATGCTCAGAACTTGGTGTTGAACGATGACGCTTATCAGCACTACCGGCATCCCTATTACTGGGCTGCGTTTTTATTGATAGGCAATTGGTTTTAAAATTCAAACCGTCAAGTTTGAGCTTCGCTCGTTTATTGATCAAGGATTTTTTAGAACTGTCGAAAAATCGAAAACTTGATCACGCCGAGTATAGCCGTCGTCCATCCAAAAAAGTGGCCAAGCGGTCGTCCATTCCAAAAAATGGCCGTACTGTCGTCCATTCAAAAAGTATAGCGTTTCCCGATTGAATGAAGTACAACAATTTACGTGAATTATCAATGAGTCTTGTAGGGTGGGATTGCTAAGTGCCGAGATTTACGTTAATAAATCGATCTTTATCGCTTAGCAGCCTCACCATCCTTTTTTTGTATTTAACTAAATCGGGAAACGCTATATACTCAGCGCCGGAAAAAATTTTATTTTAAAAAAGTTGTTTTAATCGGATTTTCACCAGAAAAATTTAATAGCTACTATAATAAGTACCCTTCCAAAAGTTTTCAGGGATTTTTACTACATAAACGATTGTTTTTATTGGATTTATTTTAAAAAAATAGATGAACGGGTACTTAATAGCTACTATAATATGCACGTTCCTTAGCTTCGCTGACCTTCGGTTCGAGTATCCGTTGTACTACTTTTAGAAAATCAATCACTCGATGATCAAGTTTTCCACGAACGCCAGTAGCTAAACCTCATGGCATCGATCTACTGTACCCTAAAGGGCGCTGGAAAACCCGCGCTCGCGGGGCTAGTATGCTTTAGCATACTTAAGCTTTTAGCCTGGGGATTTATCCCCAGGCGGTATTTTGGGCTAATGGCCTCAAAAACTTGATCATCGAGAATCAGTTATTCGTTACGATAGGCCGCATTGACGCTGGATCGTGAAAACGAGAAAAGGCGTTTGATCATGAACAAAACAGCCCGTTTTGAAACCATTGAAAGGAGTTATTGATATGAAACCTTTTATAAACCAAGCAGTCACCCTGATTGGGGTTGCCGTTGCCAGCACTAGCTGGTTAGCCACCCCGGTTCATGCAACGGCCCCAACTGACAACGTCATGACCGTTCAAACTGAAAAAGTGATTATCTTCAAAGATGGGTACAGCCTCATCATAAAAAATGGCTCAGCGACTACCGACAATCACGGTATTCTTTATACTGATCAGGTGCTAGAATCGGCCGTACTCGGTACGTTTTGGGCCATACCCAAAAACGGTCAACTGATCAACATGCAGGTGGAAAAGCACCAGCGTATTCGGTCTATCGAAGAAGAAGCTGAATGGCCGTGTACACAAACACTTGATATTATCAGAGCTAACCAAGGAAAAACCGGCCAAGTTGAACTGCACGACAAAACGACTTTCTCTGGAATCATCCGTCAAGTGATAGCACCTAGAAAAATTCATACTCATTCTACCGATTCCGCCAACGACGTGCGTTCAACTAACCAGTATTCTTCATATCCACTCAGGCCGATGAACCGGCCAATAAGCAAGCCAAAGGTTCCAGAGAAACAAAACGACGAGGGTGCCCATTTTATTTTGCGAACTGATCAAGGTGATGTGCTACTGCCAGTCAACCAAATCCGTGTGCTGACAATACCAAACATGAAGACGACCCTCAAACGCACAACCTTCATCACTGAACCTTACAAACGGCTGACTTTCCATTTCGCTGAGGCGAATAAGCCACGCGAAGTCCAAATGATGTACTTGAGGCCCGGCGTGCAGTGGATTCCAACTTATCGGATCGATCTCAATCCTTCCAACGAGACGAAAAAACTGGCCACAATCTCTCTTCAAACGGAAATTATCAACGAACTGGAGGATTTTACCAATACCATCTTTGACATTGTGGTGGGTGTGCCGAACTTCCGATTCCGCAATGAGCCAAGTCCACTCACCTTTCAGAACACGTTGCCAAATCCACTTGAACAGCGGATGCAGCAACTTGGGCAAACGATGAGTAATTCTTCGATGCCTATTACCAGAGAAATCAAGATCAAACGTGATATGCTAGGCCGTGTTGTGGAAGAGGATGACAGAATGTACCAGCACGAACACGCCACCACCAAAGTCTCTGATCTGTTTGTTTACCATCTTCCGAAACTCCAACTGAATAACGGACAAAGGGCCATTGTTCCTATCTTTACGACCACCGTGCCCTACCGTGATATTTACACTTGGGATTTACATCTAAAACGCCAGAATATCAGTCGTATTTCCAATAACACGGTGCAAAAATCGCCCTTGATTCTAACCAAAAACGAAGTTTGGCACCAAATCGAACTGACCAACACAACTCAACAACCTTGGACGGCCGGTTCCGCGCTGATCATGCAACGCAACCAGCCGCTGGCACAAGAACTACTCATTTACACTTCGCCTCAAAACCAAGTACTCATTCCCATGACGGTATCAGTTGATACACGAGGCGATGTTGAAGAAGAAGAACTTTCCAGAGAAGTCAATTCATTATTCTGGAGAAAAGCGAGCTTTGCTAAAGTGACTAAAGCTGCCACGCTGCGACTTCGGAACAACAAACCAAGGGCCATTGTGGTAGATATCACCTTCCATTTTGGTGGCAAGGTTGATGAGGCATCAGATAATGGACAAATGACCATTGATACCTACAACCAAGCGGATTGGGAATCCTACAATCGTCAGAATCATATTGTTAATAACCATTCCACGGTTCGTTGGAATACAACCATTGAGCCAGGCCAGATTTTTGCTCCAAAAGTCCGTTACCATTATTATGTACGCTGATTGATAGCATTGTGCCAGACGAAAAGTGAAAGGTGATCTTCCGGGGGGTTATAGCTTTTTGGTTAAGTCTTGAAAAACAGACCGGTTTTCAATAAACGAAAAATGCTATAATCAACCGTAGTTATCGGAAAATTGCCTACGTCAAGTAGAACCGGTTCGTTAAATATCTAATACTGATCAAATGGATGCGATTATTGGAGTTAATAAATCCGATTTGTTTCCAACAAATCGAAATTCTTTCACCTCCAATTGACATTTGAAATTTTTCAGTGCCAATATAGGAATAACTCTTATGAAACGATTTTTATTGCTAGTCTATTGTTTATCTAGCACCTCAACGGCATTTGCGGTTGATAGCATCACACTTAAATTAGGTACCATCGTCGGTACTGGTTGGCAAACTGACGGAGTCGTGGCACAGTTGCATTGGTTAAGCAATGACCGAATCGGTTTGACGCTGAAAATGGCGACGCTGAAGTTACCTGAATTAAAAAAACCGTTAACAAACGTGACGTTAAGTTGTCCGCGCACCGACTACAGTCTCCAAAAAATTGCGTGCCCCCATGCCGAGCTGCACATAGGCGGAGACTTGTTGGATAAACCGGTGGTCAATTTGTCATTTACTTATTCACTGAAATCGCAACGTCTTCAGTTTCATATTTCCCAACTCGCCCTCGCCGGGGGTAATATCACTTTTAAAGCCAGTTCAGCGCCCAGCGGCTGGTATGCTCAGCTCAATGTGAAGGGGATGGATTTGGAAAAGTTGTTGTCCCAATTAGGTACATTGATAGAAATGCCGTCCGATTTCAGCCTGGGCGGTGCAACCGATTTAAAAATCACTGTCTCCGGTGATACCGAAGTGCGTAGAGCTTTTTTAGAAGGACAAATAGGCGAAATGCGATTTTCCAATGCCGAGGGCACCCAAGCTGGGGAGAATGTGACGGTGAAAATGAAGCTCAAAGCGATTAAGCAGCAGATGGTAGGACTGAATGAAATAAAATCGGCTGATAACCGGTTCTTCCAAGTTGCTGATAGAAAAAAGGCTAATACCCAAAATGGATTTAAAGTGCAAGGCAACCTAACCGTCAACAGTGGCGAGTTACTCATCGAGCCAGCTTATCTGGCAATCACCGAAGCCCAACCGATAACCATGATGGTTAATTTATCATGGCAACCCCAACGCCTAAATGTGCAACGGCTGCTATTAACTCATGGTGATATCATCACCCTACAAGGTACTGGCGAATTGACGTTGGGCGATGAATGGGCTATTGATATGCTCAACGTCGAATCGCACAAAACTTCGCTCAAAAAACTGTATACGCACTACTTACGAGCGATGTTGAATGATGACAGCCAAGATTCCGATTTAGAAATGGACGGTGTGCTAAAAGTCGTGCTGGATTGGAATAACGATAATGGCCACGCTGTGGCTTGGTTAAATAATGTCAGCGTCGAAGATTCGCAAAAAACTTTCGGATTAAAGGGACTCCGCGGTAAAATTCAATGGCATAGCAGTGCCACCCATTTACCAAGTCATTTAGCATGGTCAAGTGCCTATTTTGCCAAAGGCGTTGAATTAGGGGCCAGTCAAATACGTGCCAACCTGAGCGGCCATGATCTCAAATTGTTGGCCCCTTGGTACCAACCCATCCTTGATGGTGCCCTGCGTGTAGAACAATTTGGCTTAACAAACATGGGCCAAGAAAATATGTCTTTGCAATTGCGCGGTAAATTGTATCCGATCTCGTTATCGAACCTCAGTACCGCTTTGGATATTCCGCCTTTGAATGGAAAATTTTCAGGAGAAATTCCATCAGTCAGTTACCATGATAAACACTTAGAAATGGGTGGAGAATTGCGAATGCGCGTTTTTGATGGCGATATTGTGGTACATCAGTTAAGATTAGATGACCCCTTTGGACGCATACCGGTCTTGAAGACTGATATTGAAGTTACTAAACTGAATCTGAAAACTTTAACGGATATAACCGAATTTGGTCATATTCAGGGCCAGTTGTCCGGTTATGTGCGCGATCTCCACGTAATCAACTGGCAACCGGTTTCATTCAAATCTCACTTTATGACCCCCGGAGATGATCCATTACCACACAAAATCAGCCAACAGGCCATCAGAAATTTATCGAGCTTGGGCGGCAACGCGGCGGTGGATGCTTTGTCGCGAGGCGTTTTTCGTTTTTTTGAAAATTTTTCTTACAGCCGCATCGGTTGGGGCTGCGTTTTAGAAAATGGCATTTGTGAAATGAGTGGTGCTGGACCGGCACCTGGGGGCTATTACATTATTAAAGGAGGTGGATTGCCGCGTATTGACATAATTGGGTACAATCAATCGGTTGATTGGAATGAACTCATCACTCGTCTGAAAAGAGTGACTAATCTCTCAGAAGTTACTGATAATATTGGTGACCCGGTCATTAAATAAATTTGGTAACTGAAAAATCTGATTTTATTTAAAATAACTGAAAAATCTTTCTAAAAAAATTTTTAGGAAACTCACTTAAAAAATCGGATTTTTTAAAATAACTGAAAAATCGAAAATAGGAGAAATTTACATGTCGATCCCAAGAATCATGTTTTTTGCACTTGGCCTATTATTCGCAGCCTGTGTCACGATTAATGTCTACTTTCCAGCCGCTGCCGCCGAACAAGCTGCTGACCAAATTATTGATGGGGTGTGGGGTGCCGAAGGACCGCAATCTGGGGAAAAAGCAGCCACCAACGCGCAAACCCCCTCATCACTCCCTTCAGCCTCTGCCAATCCTGGTGAAGTCAATTTAGAAATTTCCAGTCCGGCTATTAAAGTCTTGGAACAGAGCATGGCACAAAGACATGGACAACTGGAAGAATATTACAACAATGGCTCAGTTGCATTGACTAACAATGCTCTGATTACCTTGCGTAAACCGGCCCAAATCCCGTTGAAAGATCGTACTAAGCTCAAGGGGTTGGTAGAGGGGGAGAATCAAGATCGTTTGAATTTATACCGGCAAATTGCGTTAGCCAATGGTCATCCTGAATGGGAGAGCGATATTCGCAAGATATTTGAAAAACGTTGGATAGAGCGTGCCAAAGCCGGGTGGTGGTATCAAGATAAAAAAGGACAATGGCAAAGTAAGTAGGCGAACAACCTAAAAATGGCAATTAACTTAAATTTATTTCAGACAATAATCCGGTTTTATTTTCACTCATCATAAGGTGCGCTTGAAAAATAATTAAGTCTTTGATTTATCAATTTTCAAAATTGCCCTTTTTAGGTTTTAACATTTTGAACCGGCATAAAAAAACCGAAGGCGTTGGTTTTTTCCCCAGTTTTATAGTGACATTCTTATAAAAATGTTCCCAAAAATATCGGAATGTCACTATAACTACAAGGATTATATTTTAGAAAGGATTTAAAGAATCGGATTGGAAGATTTTCGTTGAAACTGAAAAAAAAATCCGTTTCGCCAATATAGTCCTTGTAGTTATTTAAAATCGTCTAAAAATATCGGAATGTCACTATACCCTCATCGTTGGACATAAGTATTTAAATATTTGATTTAACGGGCTCTTTACACTGTTTGAAAAATGGACATTTAAGTTTCAACAATCACGGGTTTCCAAAATTTACCCCCCTTATTTTATGGGATTTCTTGATGTCCATTTTTAAAGCCTTATGAATAATACGAGTTACGCTTATTTTTTCCAAAGAGTGTAAGGAGCCCGTTTAAACTAATTTTGATTGTCGTTTGGAAACTTGTGTATAACGATGAGAGGTTTCACTGGAGGCTCTTAACATTTTCAGGCCAAAGTTTCGTTTATAAAACCCATAGTATTAAAAAAACTTTCAAAAAACTTGCTCATCGAGTTTTATGCGGTTAAAACGCCGGGGTAATCCCTTGTGGTTGCCGTTAAAATACCCAAAAATTCATGATTAGGTACCTATCAACAAGCCTTGTTGATAAGGTTATTTAAAACTAAAATATTATTTTTACAATACTATAGGTCTCACGCATTGACAAAAAAAACTCCCTTCAAATTCAGAGAGTTATCTATCAAATCGGATTCGATCAAGAAAAACCGTTATATCATTAAAATCAATGAGTTATTTATTTGGTTGCGTAAGTCCTAGATATTCAAAGTATCAATTTCATTATCAGCTTAGTTATTGACGGCATATAAAAATATATCCCTCTCAAATGCTACCGAATGGTAGCCGCTTTGATTGACCAGTGTTACACTGTCAAATCTGTTCAAAAAAATATTTATTCTAAAAAATCGGGTTGATAACGGTACATTTGCTTAAATGAGGTAAAATTTTTTTTAATAGGAAAGTGATATTAATAAAGCAATATTAATGCCATATTAAATAACTCATTGAACAAGCATTAACCAATCAGCGAAGTACCAAGTGCTTGCTCCGTTGATGAAAATTAAAAACAGAAATCCGATTTTTTTAATTGTAATTTTTCATTTTTTATTTTAAGGCTAGAAAAAATCCTATTTTTTAAAATTTTCATTTTTTATTATAGTGGGGTTTTGGATACTGGCCCCAAGATATTTAGCGGTTGTTTTTTTTCAACCGGCTGTTGCATTTTTCGGTCAGTTGCGTTAATGTTCGCGTAATCTGCTGACAATTAGCAGCCTCAGAAAGAACAACTCTATTGGTCACAATCATAATCAAAAAACTTTAATCGATTTCAAAGCATCAATAAGGAGAAATCATATATGAAGCGAAAAATTCTTACCTTAGCGGTCGCCGCTGCATTGACACCAATG
>Ga0233403_10000899_pt1 | contig 14155 bp, 9 predicted proteins | sample Na_oxic_1_MG_FD_179866 | JGI IMG/M metagenome (GOLD analysis project Ga0233403, IMG submission 179866) | Seawater microbial communities from Saanich Inlet, British Columbia, Canada - Na_oxic_1_MG | ecosystem: Environmental > Aquatic > Marine > Inlet | place: Canada: British Columbia | collected...
CTCACTTCAAATTGCGCTTCAGGGGTGAGCTTTCTAGCATCTCTTCTATTCATACCTTGAGAGCGAAACCACCTCAAAGTTCTGTCTAAATATAGCGCGAGTTAATATGAGAAAAGCACACCACTCGTCGATGGGCCCAATGCCCGAGGGTTTGATGAATCCTTTGTCACCCCGAACTGCCCGACCACTGATCCTCTCTATGTCTATATTGAAAACGGCATGGTTCCCTCCCCTGCCGACCGTCGTCACGACCGCAAGACCTTGCCTAACCACGGTGGTAAATGGCTATGGGACAACGACAATGGCTGGAAATCTCCAGATTACGAATTCATCAAAGCCGACCTTCTTTTCCTCGATAAAACACGCGAGTTCATCACCAACCATCGCAAGAGTCATGTCGATCAACCGTTCTTCGCAGTCCTCTCCACCCAGATTGCTCACGCCCCAGTCCTTCCAGCTCCGGAGTTCAATGGTGCCACCAAAGCTGGGCCACGTGGGGATTTTGTCCATCAACTCGACGTGATCGTCGGCCGCGTCTTTAAGCTCCTATCCGATCTCGAAATTGACGACGAAACCATCGTCATGTTCAACGCCGACAACGGTGCTGAAACGCGGCACTACGTCTGGATGAGAGAGGATCATAATCACGATCCATCGAATGGGCACCGCGGCATGAAGCGCGACGGCTGGGAGGGTGGACATCGCGTTCCTTTCATCGTCCGCTGGCCTGGCCGAGTTCCCAAACAACAGGTATCCGACCAGATGACCAACACCACCGACATTCTCGCCACACTGGCATCAGTCGTCGGATACAAACTACCCGACGAGGCAGCCACCGATAGCTTCGACATGGTGCCAGCCATCTTTGGCACTCAAGACCCGAACAAGCCCATCCGTCCGCATCTTCTGACTCAGGGATTCCGGGGAGAGTTTCAGATCCGCCAAGGCAACTGGAAATACCTCGATCATCTGGGCTCCGGCGGAAACGACTACAAGGGCGATCTGGTGAAGTACTTACTCCCCGAGACCGAACCCAAAGCCACAGGCCAACTTTACAACCTCAGCACCGACCCTGGTGAGATCTCCAACCTATTCTTCAAGGAGGAAGCCAAGCGAAAGGAACTCCAAGCGCTTCTCAAGAAGCTCAAGTCCAGCGGACGCAGCGCTCCGAAGAAGCGAGTTCCCATCGGAATCGAAAACATTCCTGAGCTCAAATAGCTTCCTCCCTAGTTTGAGAGATCTGTCTTTTTGGTTTTCTTTTTTGGGCTTACAATGCTTGATTGCAGAGTTAGTAAGAACAATCAGGATGATGCTATCAAATTACTTCGCTAAAAAATGGAATCTCCCGGCTGCCACGATGGCCGCGATTGTTATTGGAATCGCAACCAACCATACAGCCAAATCGGCTGTAACCGGTGAGGGTTTAACTAAGGGTCAGCTCGATGGGAAACGCCCCAGCGATGCGGTCCAGTTGGTTGGAAAACGGGGTCATATCTTGATTCCTGAAGAGGAAGAAGTGAAGAGCCAGTGGGTGTTCAAAGACGGCGTACTGACGGCATCACCGGAGAACGATAGCTTGGTGACACCTGAGACCTACACTGATTTCAAAATGCATGTTGAGTTCAATGTGAACAGCGTGGCCGGTGTCGATCCAGAACAGAATGGCAACTCCGGCGTCTATATCCAGCAGCGTTATGAAATCCAGATTCTCAATTCCCATGGAATCGCTCCGGAGGATTACAAGGCGAGTTATGCTGGCAGCCTGTATCGCCAGAAAAAGCCAGATAAGCTTGTATCCAAGCCCGCAGGAGAATGGCAGAGCTACGACATTATTTTCCGTGCTGCCCGGTTCGAAGGAGAGAAGAAAGTTGCCAAAGCTCGGATCAGCGTGAAGCACAATGGGGTGCTCATTCATGATGATTATGCGCTCACTAACAAGACTGGGAGAGGGAAGAAGGAAGGGCCCGAGCCATTTCCTATCAAGCTCCAAGGCCATGAAAATCAGGTGAGATTTCGCAATATTTGGATCCAGCGTTTGAAGCTTGAACCAGGGAAGAAGGATGCACCCAAAAAGAAAAAGAAAGGCTACATCTACGTGATTCCTTTCGACAAGATTCCTCCTGCACCGGCGCTCAGCCCGAAGGATGCGCTCGGCAGCTTCCGCCTACATGAGGACTTTGAGATCAGCACTGTGGTTCATGAGCCAGAGGTTCAGAACCCGTTGGCACTTAGATTCGATGGCAACGGACGGATGTGGGTGGTGGAAATGCGCGCCTACATGCCGGATGCCAATGGCACCGGCGAGGAGGAGCCGATTGGGCGGATCTCCATTCACGAGGACACTAACAATGACGGAGTTTATGATAAGACCAGCGTCTTTTTGGACGGGCTGAACCAGCCAAGGTCCATCGCTCTTTACAAAAATGGCATCCTTTATGGCGGGCACGAGAAACTTTATTTCGTAGAAAACGTCAACGGCAAGGCGGGAAAAATGACGGTGATCGATGAAAATTACACCCAGGGAGGCAACGTGGAACATCGTACCAATGGCCTGTTCCGGGGCCTCGACAACTGGATTTACAACGCCAAGTCAGATGCCCGCTACCGGGAAATCGACGGGAGCTGGGTCAAAGAAAAAACTGCCTTTCGTGGCCAGTGGGGGATGGCCCATGACAACTACGGACGCCTTTATTACAACGAAAACTGGTTCGGCATAAAGGTCGACCAGTTGCTGCCAAACACCCTAAGACGTAATCCTAACTACCTCCTTGATAGGGGGCATTTTAAGCACATTTCTTATCGCGATAAGCTTTACCCAGCACGGGTCACTCCGGGAGTGAATCGCGGTGGTGAAGGTGACATTGACGAAAATGGATACTTGAAAGCGGCGACTGGAGCTGCGGGAGCTGTTGCGTATAGAGGTGATCAATTTCCGCCAGAATTCCGCGACACCGCACTTTTCTGTGAACCCACTGCCAACCTTGTCCGCATGGTTCATGTGAGCCGGCAAGACGGTTTGCTTTCGGGCGAGCACCTGATGGGGGAGCGTGAATTCCTCGCCTCCACCGATGAACGATTCCGCCCGGTCAACCTTTTCAATGCACCCGATGGGACACTCTACTGCACCGACATGTATCACGGTATCATCCAGCACAAGCACTATCTAACAAAGTACCTGCGTGAGCACATTGAACATCGAAAGCTCGAGACTCACCCGCGTCTAGGTCGGATCTATCGGATAAAATACCGCGACAATCCTCGCGGCCCTCAGCCCACGATGCTTGGTAAAAAAGCCATCGATCTGGAGCCATACCTCGCGCATGCAAATGGTTGGTGGCGGGACGCCGCACAGCAGCTGATCATAGATTCGGGTGATGCTGCAGCCGTTGCTGCGCTGACCGACCTTGCATCTAACACGAGCAAACCTTTGGGACAGATTCATGCTCTTTGGACACTTGAAGGACTTGGAGAAATCAATCTCACAGCCGTCAGCGGAGCTTTGAAATCGACCGACCCTTATGTGCTCGAATCTGCAATGCGGCTGGCGGAATTATTACCTGCGGATGATGCAGTGACCTTGTTGCCGACACTCACCGATCTAGCAGGCCGATCAAGTTCCGGAGCCGTGGTGCAGAGAGAGCTGGCAGCCTGCTTGGGCCGACTGCCCTCGAAACAAGCGTTGGTTGTTCTCAAACAAGTCCTCGTGAAAAACATCGGCGTACCGTATTTTAGGGAGGCGACCATCAGTGGGCTCGCAGGCCGCGAAAGGGAATTTAAAGACCTCCTTGGAAAGGATTTTAAGGATGCGCAGTTCATCAAGTATCTTAACCACTGCCTGACCCCAAAGACCACTGCCGCTGCCTATAAAGCACCCCGTGACAAGGCGCATCGGGAATCTTATCAGAGGGGTGAAAAGTTCTACATCGCCAACTGCATGGCTTGTCATGGTGGCGACGGAAATGGGCTTGAGCACCTTGGGCCGCCCTTGGTGAAATCCGAATGGGTCATGGATTCTCCAGAAAAGCTTTCAGCAATTTTGCTCCAGGGATTGATGGGGCCTATCACCGTAAACGGCAAAAAATACACGCCAGTGGCAGCGATGCCCGGATTGAAGCACGCTCCCGAAATCACCGATGCGCATCTCGCGGACGTGGCAACCTTCGTGCGCCACGCTTGGAACAATCGGAAAAGCGCCGTCGATGCGTCGACGGTCTCGAAAACTAGAAAACAGTTCAAAGACCGCCAAACAGCATTCACGCCCGAGGAGCTTGAAAAAATCTATCCCTAGGACGTCATGAAACTAGCCGCTGCGGTCATACTGCTGAGCCTGAACCTGACCCAAGCTCGAGAACTAGACATCCAGAAAGTGGTATCAGCAATGAAACCCTTCAGCGGCAAACACCATGCTGGGGTTGATACCACCACTCTCAAAGGCAAGGTGATGTGCGGGTACCAAGGCTGGTTCGCCGCCGAGGGCGATGGCTCCGATCGTGGGTGGACACATTTTGGCGGGCGCAAGGGCCTCAAACCCGGCCACTGCACCATCGACTTCTGGCCCGATATGCGCGAAATGTCCAAGGACGAAAAATTTGCCACATCATTTAAAAATAAAGACGGCAGCACCGCCTACCTGTTTAGCCCGTATCATCCCAAAACCGTGCTGCGTCATTTCAAGTGGATGAAGGAATCCGGGATCGATGGCATTTTTCTCCAGCGTTTCGCCACGTCTACAAAATCGGCAAAAAGCCTGAACCACCGCAACGTGGTTACCGCCAACGTCCAGGCCGGAGCCAATCAATATGGTCGGACATGGGCGATGATGTATGACCTATCTGGCCTCAAGAAAGGGGAGATCGAAAAATTTCTCATCGAAGATTGGAAACGGCTCGTCGACCGGATGAAGATCACCGAGGACAAATCCTACCTCCATCATAACGGCAAACCAGTTGTCGCCGTCTGGGGGATCGGCTTTAAAGACGGACGAGACTACACACTCGATGAATGCAAAAAACTGGTAAACTTCCTTAAATCCGATAAAAAATATGGTGGTAATACGTTGATGCTTGGTGTGCCTACCGGCTGGCGGACCCTAAGCCGCGATGCCATCAACGATAAAAAACTGCATGAAATTATTCTCAAGGCGGACATTGTGAGTCCGTGGACGGTGGGCAGATACAGTTCGCCGAAACAAGCAGAAAAGCACGCCGAGCAATGGGTGAAACCGGATGTCGCGTGGACAACAAAAAATAAGCTCGATTACCTACCAGTGGCCTATCCAGGATTCAGTTGGCATAATCTGAGAAAAAGCCAGGGGATCAACAAAAAGCTCGACCAGATCCCGCGACTGAAAGGTGAATTCCTCTGGTCGCAAGCCAGCGCATTCAAGCGGGCCGGTGCCCAGATGCTCTACGTTGCCATGTTTGATGAAGTCGACGAAGGAACCGCCATCTTCAAATGCAGCAATAATCCACCGGTAGGGGCAAGCCCGTTCCTCACCTACGATGGACTTCCCACTGACCACTATCTCTGGCTCACAGGTAAGATTGGGGAACTGATGCGCAACAAGCTGCCGGCGACCCACGAACTCCCAGCTCCACGCACCTTTACTGCTCCTCAACAATAGCATGAAGTGAATTTCTACCGTGAAAAAAATGAAGCATGAGGCATCCGTAAGCCTTGTCTCACTAGAGATTGGCCTTCAGACAAAAGTATTCACACTCTGAGTGATTTGTACCAAGTTAGTCGGAGGCGGCTCGGTCTCACAGAACGTTTACATTTCTAATTTTGGCGCGAGTGTCCAATTGGCACTACATTTTCACCTGGTAGGAGTGTGCAAAAAACTGCTCCATACGTTTATGCATATCGGCGTAGAAACCTTGTTTCATTGCCTCTAGCACAGCCATTTTTTCGGGATTCGGAGATGCCTGTTCTTTTTGTTCGAGCAGCATTTTCTCACTGAAGGTTCGCTCAAGCTCAATCAGGGAATCAAGAAACGCCCGAGCCGCTCGCGAGTGTTCGATTCCATCCACCATGGCATTTTCGAGAGTTTTATTCCGTGTGACGGCGACCAAATCCCCCTCACCTAACTGGTTCATATAACGATGGTGACTATTTAAAAATGAACGGTGATCGCTATCAAAGAGCACCTCGTCGCGGTCCAATAATTTATCATAGGGTCCAGCTTTGCAGAAAAATTTCACCATCAACGGAATGGTGTCCACTAACATAAATAGAGCGGTTAGAATCCAATAGGTAATAAAGGCAAACTCCCCCCCCTTTTCACCCTGTTGGAAAAGGTGATGGAGAGCCAATGTCTGGGTCAGTATATCACGCCGCGGATCGTTTGTAATCGCCTTGATACTCGCCCTTTCATCTTCGCTAATAGCAGCGAGGCTCTGTTGCTTTCTCTTCAGCTCAACAAGCATACTATCGAGCTGATTCTTGATAGTTGCACGCAGAGCATTTTGCTGACTAACAAATTGATTTGCCTGATCAGCCTGCACTTTTTGCTGTAGCGCAGTGACACGAGCGGCCTCTTCGGATGCAAGGGCCCGGTCCGCTTCGAGTTTATTTTCATAGGCGAGGATTGCCCCCTTTTCAGCATCACCGATGCTGGTGAGCAAGCCGCTCTTTTCTTCCGTGAGACTTGTGAGCTGTTCACCTATTCTAGCAGCCTCAGTGCGGCGCCACACCAGTTGATCGTCGCGGATACTCCGCGCGCGTGGCCCCAGCCCGCTGATCCCACTCCGCTGGCCGTTGACTTCATTCTCAAATTGCTCTTGCCAGTGCGCTTGTTCCTGTTGGATTTTGGTATACTGTGGAGAAAGGACCGCCACCTCGGCATCAATGGCAGACAAGCGCACTGTAAATGTCTGTGTGGCTTCAGCTATGGACGCCTTGAGCTCGGCCTGTTCAGCATCAGTCAAACCGGCAATGGCTACATCACTTTTTTTATCCGCCTGCACCAAAAACTTCGCCTGGAAACTCGCGTTCCAGCGATCTTGTTGTTTGCCGATTGCCGTTTCGTGAAGTCGAATATTATTCAGTTCACTTTCCTTTTGTTCTTTAAAATATGCCCTAGTAGTTTGCAGTTCCTCGGTGCGGGCTTCTTCTATGACTCCACTCACGGTGTCCTTAAAGAGCAGCAGCACCAAAGGGTGGGCAATGGTTAGACCCATCAATCCAGCCACCAAAAAACGTAACGAAAATTGACCCAGCTTTTTAAATGGCGAAAGAAAGGACCGATAGCTGGCGAGCAATGCGCGGTCGATAGTTAGAATAATAAACGCCCAAACTCCCGCTACCGGAAAGATGACCCAGTTATTATCTGTTAGCGTGGACAGCGCATAGGCACAGGCGATAAAGGCGAAGGCGCATGGGACCAGCACAGTCGCACCAAAAGCAACGTATTTCCGCTGTTCCCAGTTCGGGCACTGCTCCAGTGTTTCTGTTCCAGCGCCGGAAAGCCAAAAAAACAAGCGCTTCCAAATGGAACTTCTTTGAGGATTCATCAACCAATAACTACGCACTCAAGCACAACAAAGTTACATCTTATTTCACCATTTCTCAAAATAGCCGATCTTTAAAAGAAATATAGCTCATGAGTTCCTCTTCCACTCGCTATATGGACCATGAAAAATACCATAGATTGCGCTGATTTAACAGATTTTCTGTTGTAGGAATTTTCCGATGCCATTTTTTCACCACGAATGGCAACAATTTCACGCATAAGCTCTGCTTGTAGGATAAAACGACTCGAGCGCTCATCTCCAATGGAAGCTCCGTGAACCTCCACTAGTCCGTTTCTCGAAACTCCCGAAGTCTTGGGTTTGGCCTAAAACTACTCCTCATCATCCTCGTCTGACGTGGGGTTCATTGTCGGCACAATCTGGGCGGCATCAGTGAGATGGCGGATTTCATTAGGAACATTGTCGGACACCCACACCCGCCTCCCGGCGGGGCCCTCGAGGGTCATGTGGTAGCGCCAGCGACCGTCCCCAATGGCTTCCACAGCCACCTTGTAGGTCCGTTCACCAACTGGTGGAGCAAAGATCCGGTCCACTTGCTTTATCGCCAAAAAGACATCGCCGCGATTTTCTCCGAGGGTATTTTTCACAGTTGACTCAAAGCTCTGACTCAAAGAACCCATTCCCTTAGCTACATCAGGCACGGTGATCTTTACCGAGCCATCTTCCTGGGTTTCCGATGTTGATACCTTAGCCTCGTGTTCATAGATTTTCTGGCGTGATTGCCTCCATGCCTTTTGCACCACGGCTTTTTCCTGATCCGTAATTTGCAACAACTTTTCAATCTTTCCGTCCCGGCTAAACAAATCCTGCCCCACCGATCGGGTTCCGATGCCTAAGCTAAGTTCACTGATAAATGAAGCTGGGACGGTAACCAAATTCACATCCTGCGGCAGTTCGCTTACATCGGAGTCAGCACTGGAAACTACCGCCACACCCTCGCCCCGATTGGCCATGCTGATTCTCTCACGCGGAGACACGCGTGAAAGCGCCTGCTCCCGATTCAAGGTCTCATCGACTTCCAGACGCTCACCATTCGATCTGTCATCGGAAACTGAAAATCGACCTAACACCAGCCCAATAATCAAGCAAATTGCTCCTATCAATATTGTTTTCATCATCACATTTTCCGGTCAACAACCAGTAAGATAAGTATTCAAATACTCATGGAAATCACAGAACGGGTGCCCCCGAATGAAGGCAGGGACACCCTTACTTTTGCAACCCAACAAAAAAATGTTACATACAAGTAACCGATCTGAATCGGTGACATACTGACCACCGCACTGGGCAGGGCAATTCGTATTTAGAGCGCAATATACACACATATGATAATGCTTGAAGCCTTTTCTTCAAAAAATGATAGCCCACTTTGCATAAATGACATTTCCATAAATCCAAGTCAGCACGAAACGATGCTGGGCTTGCTGATGAGCCGTCAAACGGCTAAAACCCTCTCAAGTCATGCTCGCCCGCGACAATCCATTTTCTACCCAAAGAGTAGAGCGCATCCTATGCTTTGATCCACAACTCAGTGAGACGAGCTGGGAGGAAATCGGCGACCGCTGGGAATCACTGAATAGGCACGCATCTTTGGTGGCAGCCCACGGCGCTGGGAAATCTACCTTCATGGATGCATTCCAAAAACGCCTAGAGGATTCTGGCCATTCTGTTTTCAGGATTTTTCTAAACCAAGAAAGTAACAAGTTGAGTGATGAGCAATGGGATATGTTAGGTTGCTGCTCACAACAAATTGTCATGCTTGATGGTGAGGAACAACTGAGCCATTTAGCTCGGAGACGATTCTATCGACTTACTCAGAGCTGCTCGGGTTTACTCATCTCCCGTCACAAACCGGCAAAGCTAGCTCAGCTGATATCCTTAGAACCAAGCATGGATCTATTGCTAGCATGCATTGAAAAACTAGCTCCTGAGCATATCAACTACTTAAAACCGATGCTCGATGGCTGGTGGAAACAACACCACAGCAACATCCGCGAGATCCTCCTTTGTTGTTATGACTCCCTGCAAGACGTAGAGTGATGCCACCCGAACATCTGCGTCATGTTGCCTAGTTGGGCAGGGACTCATCGGTTCGAGCCGGGTCAATGAAGTCAGCCTTACCGCAAAAAAAAATCGGCATGTGTCCCCTTTTTAACTTCATCAGATGATAGGCATTCAGGCCCATTCCATAAAAAGAGATAGCCAGTGAGCCTCCCAACTCACTGACTATCCTAGGTCCCCTCTATAAATAAATTTTCATCCCCGTAGCTGTCGCATCTCGGCTTCGAGATCCAGTCCTAGACCATCGGCGATTCTCTTGCCGTATTCTGTGTCAGCTCGGAAAAAATTACAAATGGCTCTCAACTGAATGTCCTTGCGGCTGACATTTTTCATGTGCCCCACGATGTTACCTATCAGCCTAGATTTTTGCTCGGGATCCATTAACCGATAGAGATCCCCGGCCTGAACAAAGTCGTCTTGAATATACTCTCTGGCGTGACTGCCCACATCTCCATGGACTGGGTGAGGGTAGACCTCGGCATCTGGTCTTTCCTTGATTCCATCTACGCTATTTGGCTCGTAGTTCGGAGCTCCCCCGGCGGCTCCATCATACATAGCCCCATCGCGTTGGTGGTTGGCAACTTGGCGGGTCATGTACGGGCAATTGACTGGAATTTGGGTGAAATTCGCCCCCAGTCGATAACGATGGGCATCCTGGTAGGCAAACAAGCGCCCTTGCAGCATCTTGTCTGGGCTCGCTTCTATCCCAGGGATCATGTTGCTCGGAGCGAAGGCTGCCTGCTCAATCTCTGCAAAATAGTTCTTAGGGTTTCGGTCTAAAACCAACTTACCAATAGTACGTACGGGATAGTCATCATGCGGCCAAACTTTGGTCACATCAAAGGGATCGAAACGGTAAGTTGCGGCTTCTTCCTCGCTCATCACTTGGATTTGCATTTCCCATTCTGCTGTCCCTCCTGCTTCAATTTCTTGATAGAGGTCTTGAGTCGCGTGGTCGGCATTTTCGCCACACATCTTTTGTGCTTCTTCCGCAGTAAAATTCTGAATTCCAGCTAGTGTCTTGAAGTGGAACTTCACCCACACACGCTTTCCTGCGGAATTGACCATAGCGAAGGTATGGCTGCCATAACCATTCATGTGACGGTACGATTTAGGTGTCCCGCGGTCTGAGAAAAGAACCGTCACTTGATGCGTTGACTCTGGAGTTAGAGAGAGAAAATCCCAAAACATATCTGGATCTTTGCAATGCGTTGCCGGGTGCCTCTTTTGAGTATGGATGAAATCTGGAAATTTGAGAGGGTCACGCAGGAAGAACACCGGCGTGTTATTGCCTACGAGATCCCAGTTTCCCTCTTCTGTGTAAAGCTTCAGAGCAAAGCCACGTGGATCTCGTTCAGCATCCGCGCTCCCTTGCTCGCCCCCCACTGTCGAAAATCGCAGTAAGCAGGGGTTTTTTTTACCCACCTCGGCAAAGGGTGCTGCCTTGGTGAGGTCTGTGATGTCTTCGGTGATTTCTAAGTACCCAAACGCGCCCGCACCTTTAGCATGCACCACACGCTCGGGAATTCTCTCGCGATTGAAGTGCGCTAGCTTCTCGAGTAGATGCACATCTTGCAAAAGCACAGGACCAAAACGTCCCGCAGTTTGGCTATTCTGATTATCAGCCACTGGGGCTCCACTCGCTGTTGTTAGGTCGGAATCACTCATCTTTTTTTGTCTTATGCCTGTCCCTAGTTATACCTCATTTTTCTGAGTAGGAAATGGTATTGCTAGAATTCTATGTATTAGCAGATCTTATTATGCATACTCCTTTTACTCTCATCTTATGTCCATGCATCTCACCACCACCCAACTCTCCGCCCTAGACGCACTCTCTGAGCTGCGCCATTTCACCAAAGCCGCCCAGCGACTCGGCATCACCCAGTCCGCTCTCAGCCAGCAAGTCAAAGCGCTGGAACAATCTGTCGGTCTCCCCCTGATCAACCGCGACACCCGCCCGCTCACCATGACCGCCATGGGTGAAAAATTACTCATCCGGGCACGCCTCATTCTCCAGCAAGCCAGCGCGATCGAGGCCGAATGTAGGCAAACCGAAGACCTCAAAGAAGGAAAGCTATCGCTAGGAATTATCCCGACGATTGCTCCCTACCTGACCCGTCTCGTGCTACCGCACTTCATCACCGCCTACCCGGGTATCCAGCTCGACATCCATGAAGACACGACCAGCAGCTTGGCTAAAAAAGTACACCAAGGTCACGTCGATCTCGCTATCACCAGTGACCTCGACACCCTTCCCTCCAGCACCGTCGCACACCTCGACCAGCTCCCTCTGTTCAGAGAAAAGCTCTACCTAGCCACTCCACTAGACCCTCATAGCCCCGATCAAAAACTACCGATGATCGGCCTAAAAGAAGGTCATTGTCTGCGCGACCAAGCCATCGCGGTCTGCAACCAAGCGATCGACCACAATATCAGCTGTGACCAAATTTGCACCCTGCTCTCCCTAGTCAAAGCCGGTCTCGGCACAGCCGTGATCCCTAGCATGGCAGTACCAAACCCGCTCGATCCAGCAATAGTAGTCAGTGAACTACCAGACGCCCAAAGGCTCGTTCAGGTGATCACCCGCCCCCAGGTACACCCCAACCCAGCCGCCAAAGCCTTCATCGACACCCTCAACACCCAGCTACCTCAGGTGAAATCCTGATAAGCTAGCCGAACATGGCAGCCCAGCTATTCGTGAAATCAGTGTGAATTGGTGGTCGAGTTGTTTCACCCTGCTGGATTTTTGTCATTTTGGCGGTTCCACGCGTTCTCCTGCCCTCGAATCACAACCACTTCAAACTTGCATCTTCAAAGCTAGACCATAAGACTCCCGCCATGACTCGTCCTGACAGCCGCAATGTTGACGCCCTTCGTCCTATCTCGTTTATGCCAAACGTGGCCCCCTACGCCACTGGCTCTGTACTCGTATCCTTTGGTAACACCCGCGTCATTTGCGCGTGCACAGTGGAAGAAGATGTTCCTCGCTGGATGAGGTACCAAAAGGTCAAAGGTGGCTGGCTCACAGCCGAGTACAGCATGCTCCCCTACTCCACCCTCGACCGCAAACAGCGCGACATCACACGCGGCAAAATCGATGGGCGTTCCTCAGAGATCCAGCGCCTCATCGGCCGCTCCATCAGAGCCGTAGTCGACCTCAAGGCGCTCGGCCAGCGCACACTCTGGATCGACTGCGATGTACTCCAGGCCGACGGCGGAACCCGCACAGCATCGATCACTGGTGGTTGTGTTGCAGTTGCCATCGCGATCAACAAACTCATCTCTGAAGGAAAGCTAAAGAAGTCACCACTCAAGCAGCTCGTCGCCGGCATCTCAGCTGGGGTTTACAAGGAGACTCCGATTCTCGACCTCAACTACCCTGAAGACCGCGACGCCAGTGTCGACTTCAACGTCGTCATGACCGAGGACCTCAACTTCGTAGAAATCCAAGGGTCCGGCGAAGAGGCCACCTTCTCATCCGAACAAATGGCTGCGATGTTAGAGCTGGCTAAAAAGGGCGCCACAGAAATCGTGGAACTCCAAAAGGCCGCCATCGCCGCAGCCGACCAACCAGACACCGACGCGCTCGCCAACTTGGCTGCCGCCTTCGGCCAGTAAATCCTAAATACTTCCTCTCTCTCTGACACGTTCGGAGAGGGATTATTTTGCCTGTTGTTGGTTATTCCCAATATAGTACCACTTCGCGGATTGCACCAGAATTCCCAATGACGGACTGGCGTGTGATTGCTCACTTTACAAGTGAGTAACTAACTGGGTAAGCTATGACTAACAACCCGCCATGTATCTATCACTCATTCACACTCCTATCGCTGGAGTTTTCACCTCTCTTGTTGTTCAGCAAATGACGATTATTTGCGCGGCTGTTGCAATTTTCTTCCTTGTTTGGTGCATCATCAAACGCATCTTCCGCTGGATTGGCACCGAGGATGGACGCTTTTTTAAGCGCCGTATCCGACCAATCAAACTCCAAGAACAAGAACTTCTTAATGCTGAGGAGATCACAAAACTAAGTGCAACCCTCACTTCTACGGTTCGTAGGCTTGTGAATATTTTCTTACTCTCAGCCCTCACCGTCATCATTCTCACCCAATTTAAAAGTTCTAGACATATACCAAAAAAGGTATGGGAGTACCTCGCAGATAAGGGCCTAGAACTTCAAAAAGAATTTCTCGAATTCATACCGAACTTGGTGTTCATCCTCCTAGTTGCCTTTGTCGTCAATTTTCTTATCCGTATTGTCCGACTTATTTTTGACGGCCTCGACCGCGGGCGCATCAAGATCGACGGATTCTATCAAGAATGGGCTCGACCGACCTTTGTACTCGTGCGCCTACTTATTATTGTATTTTCATTCGTCATCGTATTCCCCTATCTACCTGGATCTCAATCACCTGCACTCAAAGGGTTGTCCATATTTATTGGCGTCCTAGTCTCCCTAGGCTCCACCTCAGCTATCACTAACATCATTGCAGGAATAGCCATCACGTACATGCGCGCATTTCAAACTGGAGATCGTGTTAGAATTGCTGAAACCACCGGCGACA
>Ga0233403_10000900_pt1 | contig 14152 bp, 10 predicted proteins | sample Na_oxic_1_MG_FD_179866 | JGI IMG/M metagenome (GOLD analysis project Ga0233403, IMG submission 179866) | Seawater microbial communities from Saanich Inlet, British Columbia, Canada - Na_oxic_1_MG | ecosystem: Environmental > Aquatic > Marine > Inlet | place: Canada: British Columbia | collected...
TCGGCCCGTTGAGCTTCCATTTCGGCCCGTTGAACTTCTGATTGCAAAGCCTGTTTTAACTCAGTTGAGTTAAAGAGCCGACTACCGGTTATTCTATCAATGAAGAACAATTTTTGTCCCGAAGCCCCCACCTTTAATCCCATTTCCGGTAACACTAAACAACCTTCCCAATCGGGCATCATTTCCACGGTGTTTCCATTTATTAACTGCCAAACCCGTAATTTCATTTGAGTACGGAGTTTTCCCGAAGGCGTTATCGCATCTATAACCAAATAAGTTGAGATACCTAAGCCCATGTATAGCATCTTATTATCATCTAAATCTTTTTGATGACTATCAGGAGAGGTAATTTCAACCACACAAGGGGGAGGCGGTTCGACATCCATATCATATGAAGGGGGAGCTGGAAAACGAAATGGCATCAACAGTAAATCCGGGGCAATACGTTGTTTGATATTTTGTATATCTCTATAAAGCAAAAAAGGATCTTGTAACAACATAAAATTCTGTTCTTTTAAATAAGAACGCAACAATTCACAAATATAAGCGGATAACAGCCCATGTGGCCCACCTTGTGGCATCATTTCCTCCTCAGTTTGATATGCATACGGGTAAGTATCCCAATCTGATTTAATATGAGATGGAATCCACCCAGGACGATCAAGTTTGGTTCTCAGCACTGGTTTAGCAACTGTCGTCTGTGACCAATTTTTTAAAGGTTGTTTCTGTAATTGAACAGACACTGTTGGCATAATTGTTATTCCTCTTATTTTCGGAGTTCTTTGCAGTGCTTTGTGACAAAGCACTGCGAAGAACTCCATTAATTAAGTACTGAATCATAAATTTTCGGGTATTTTGCCAAAAGCTCCGGGCAACCACAAGGGATTGCCCCTACGAATCGTCATGTTATGTAGGTGGGCAACCACAAGGGATTGCCCCTACGAATCGTCATGTTATGTAGGGGCAATCCTTTATGGTTGCCCGGCTTCCATTAAAATACCCGAAAATTTGTGGTTCAGTACTTTTCATTAATACTTCAAATATTTTACCAGTAAATCAAGCTTTTCAATTACTTCAGAGTCAACCGATTTTTTAGGCAAAAATTTGATTAATTCATAGTACCGTCCCTTATTTAATAAAATAGGTTCGCGGCTCAGAACGGCAAATTTGTGTAGCACTTTGTCTAAAAAAATACTTAATTTTTTATTATTGGCGTTGTTGATAAAGATTTGTTTTTGTAGTGCTTTATCTAATTTCAAATAAGCGTTGTAAGCTTCTTTGTCACTATTAAGAATATCCACTAAAATCGTTTGATTGATGGCTTTTTTGAGTAACGCCATCTTGCGGTTAACAATTGGTGAATTAAATTGCGCGGCATAGTGCGTTTTGGCAAAAGCCTCAATGACTTCAGGCATAATAAAATAATTCTCTAATTCATATTTTCTCCAATAAACGATAGCCAGTTCCTTTTTAATGATGCCTTTTTTACCACAATTATCATCGTCAAAGATAGCAATCCCAGTGAGTTCTGGTACACAAGCTTTGATGGCATAAAAATGTTGGCGACAATCCGGGTAATAGTAACCGGCGGTTTTATCAATTTCTTTACCAAGAGAAGCGATTGGATCATTATCTTGGATATAGTAATAATTCAATTTATCCGTTAATAATTCTTTAGCCGGGTGATCAAGTAATTCTGCCAAAGCCTTTAGCATTTCTATGTTGGTACTACCTTCGACATATAAAATAGTTTTAGAAATTTTCGCTTTATAATAATGTTCTACTCCAAACTCTTTGAGTGCGCTTTTAATCGGGGTGGTTTTGGCAAGATTCCTCGCCCCGCCATCAAGCAACATAACCAGATTGCTATCAATCGCATTTTCAAGAATTACTTCTGAATGGGTTGCCATGATAATTTGGTTACCGTTTTTTTCGGCAAGGTAATTCAGCACCGTAAAAATTTGCCGTTGTCGAAGGATTTCTAAATGGGCATCTGGTTCATCTAATAGCAACACGGTATTTTTATGAACAAAGAGGTAAGTGATGAATAACAACATTTGCTGTTGCCCTCTACCCGCCACCGCTATATCCAGCCCATTTTTTATCTCCGGCGTGGCATATTTTAATTCAATAGAACCTCTCGCTTTTAGATAAACCGGCTTTTTTAGTTCAATTTGAAACAGCCGTTTCATCAAATAAGTTATCTCTTGCCAATCATTGGTATCATTTTTTTCATCATTTTCAACGATTTTATAGCAAAAGTTCCTCAATATTTCCGAAGTTTTTCCCTCCCCAATAAGCACATTGATTCTACCTTCTTGTAGCAATGGTTCCTCGGTAGTGACACCCGACATGGGATAAAGCATCTTAATCTTTAATTCATTAATATAACTCAATAGAACTTTATTTTCAAACGTCTTTTTATCCGGTTGACAATAAACAACTTCGGGCGAAGAGTATTTAAAAATTAACGTGCATTCTTCAACCTTGCCCTGAAATTCAACCCCAACAGCAATACTCATGGTAATTGCCTGTTTTTTTTCTCGGATAGCCAACTTTTTCCAAAAATATCGGGTATGTGACACCGGGACTTGCAAAATTTCCAAACGATTCAATCCCACCGATGAACCATTTGCACTATTAAATTTCTCTGTATACCACTTTGTCATTCCTAAATGCCACAATGCCAATGCTTGAATAACTGTGGTTTTTCCTGAATTATTAGGCCCAATTAAAACGGCAGGTTGCTCTAATTCTATCGTGACGAGTTGCCCAAACACTTTAAAGTTATGTATTTTTAGATAATGGATTTTCTTCATTTGATGTTATATACGATATTAATGTATTTTGAAATTCACAATTAAAATGAGATTTGATTGCCACACCACTCTATAGATGTTCAGAAATTTCACGAAAAACCTCAGAGGTTTCCAAAACCTCTGAGGTTTGGCTCCAAACCTCACCACCACAACTTAGCACTTTAAGCTTTCCACCCAAACTTGTTTCTTGTCTACTACAACTCCAATCCCCCAAATACTTTTAACTCCCAAATCTCGTAACTCTGTCGCATATTGCTTGTCTTTAATTTGATCTAAAGCACTTTTCATTGCTTCGACTTCACTCTTTTCTTTAGGACGATTCACCTTTTTAAATTCAAAAATAAAACCAGGTTCGGCTTTTTGGTGAGGAATCATCAGCACATCATAACGCCCATAGCCGGATTCTCGGTTAGAACGAATGACATAACGATCCATTAAATGTGTCAACAAGCCTAAAACAAAAGCATGATAAACCTTTTCGGGTTCGTTACCGCCCGTATCATGATAGCTTAAAATGGCTAAAACCATCTCTTTTAACAGTTCACCAAACGTTTCAAAATCAGTTTTTGTCAAAGCAGATAGCAAATTCTGTAATCGCCTACTTCCAACGGTTTTTTGAACCCATTGTTTAATCGTCTTGCGGTAAAATGAACGCACTTCAAGATTGGGAATAGTAATCTCGTAAATCGGCTCATCTTCCTTTAACGTCATTGATACCGGTTTTAGATAGCCACTGAATACTAAAAGGCTCCAAATATTCTGTTCGCTATATTCTAAATCGCGCAACACGATGTTCTCATTTAATGGGCTTGCTATAGTTCCACCGATGAGCAAAGTTTCGATTTGTTCCTGAAAATCAGGCTCGGTGCGTGTGATTAAATCTCGTAACAGAGATTCACTGGCAGTATTAATCCAATAAGGGCGTGGCAGTTTTTGTTTTCGATTCATAAAACTTAGTACTGACCATGGATTATAAATAACCCTTTCTCCAAAGAGATAACCGTCATACCATTTTTTCAAGATTGAAGCTTCTTTAAAAGAAAAATCTTCAATCAAACGTTTGACTTCGGCTTCGGTAAATCCAAAATGATCCTGAAATTCTAAATCTAACAAAGACAATACTTCCAAATTATTCAAATCAGAAAAAATGGATTCTTTAGCAATTCGCAAAACACCGGTTACAACCCCTTTCTCCAGATCAGAATTATCTTTAAGGGCATTGCCAAGCAAGAGTTTCATAAAAAGGACAATATCCTCATAATACCCGTGTTCTTGCCCAGCATGGATAGGTGCATCATATTCATCCAATAACACAATCACCCGTGTTCCGGTTTGTTGATGAAGTAGTTGCATCAGAAATTTTAAGGCATTTTGCCAATCACTAATATCTCCCTGTTTGTCGATGATCATGTCGTAGTCTTTTTGCTCATTGACACGGAGTTTTGGGTAAACCGAAGCTCTATGTTCCAAATATAACGCTTTTAATAGATGATGAATTTCAGATAAGCATTCCTCTATATTAGCACCTTTACAACTTTTGAAAGTCAAAAAAATGACCGGATACTGTCCTTGATGTTGCATGATTGAAGTGTCTTGTTCAATGGCTAACCCCTTAAACAAATGAGCTAAGCTGTCTTCACGTTTTTCAAGGAAATAGCGCAACATGGACATATTCAATGTCTTGCCAAACCGTCGTGGGCGCGGGAGCAATAGAACTTTTGATGAACGGTTAATTATTTCTTGGAGAAATAAACTTTTATCCACGTAATAGTAATTCTCTTCACGGACTTCCTTAAAATCGGATAAGCCAATTGGTAATTTCATATCAGTTATCATAATTATCAATATCAAAAAATAGCCAACGTAGAATACATCCTACGCATTGAGTAAACAGACAAAACTTTTCTTGTGGTAAATAATTCTGTGAGAGTTGGAATCCAAACTTTAGTTTGGCTTGAATTTGCAATACGCAATGTTTCAATATTAAGAATGTGCATGAAATAATTAGGGCAACCAAATCGGCATGCCCCATTGTCCCGTAATGATTTGTAGGGGCAATCCCTTGTGGTTGCCCTTACGTTTGCCTCCGTTATTTCATGCGTGTTCCTTAGTAGAGCGAAAACTTTTTAATGAAGTTAAGTTTGTGAACATGCTAAGTATAACATATATCCTATAATGGGCAAAGACATTGCAGGCTCCCACCATCAAGCTTGTGACTACCCATGGCAACCACAAAGGATTGCCCCTACATGCCAATTGGATATGGTAGGGGCATACCGATTTGGTTGCCCTCTTAAAACTTACATTTCGCACCTAAAAAACGTATTTTCTTATCAAAATTAATTTAATTATAACAATTAGTTATATTTATAAACTTTATAAAATATGCTTTTAATTATTTTTTTTGTTAAAATCTCGTATTTATAAATTAATGTTATAAAGCAATCACTTATAAAACATAGTATTTTTATCAGGATAGGATAATTGAAACAGCATAACATTTAAAAAAAGTTGCTTGAAACAGAAATTTTGCACAATGACACCACAAGTCTAACTTTGCATGGTGCTTACAACAACTCCACAAGCACAGATGGAATTAAACCAGCCCGCGGCTACAATAAAGATGGACATCCTGATTGCAAACAGATAGTGTTCAGAGTTAATGTAACTTCAGCAGGGCATGTACCGATAAGTTATATGGCTTACGACGGAAATACGAGCGATAATGAAACCCATATTCCCAACTGGGATAAGCTTAGAGAACTTTTGGGCAAGGATGATTTCGTTTATGTCACGGATAGCAAGGGTGGTGATACGGAAAACTTGGGATACATTGCTGGTAATGGAGGCAAATTTATCTCAATGCTACCAGCGACGCGTCGTGAAGTTAAAGAATTTCATACTTGCCTTAAAACCGGAGAAGTTCCTTGGGAAAAAGGTTATGAGCCGGGAAACAGTCGCAAAAAAGGTGAATTCACGACTTACTTAACTTTTGAAGAAACAAAAAGCCGTGAAGGTTATCGAATTGTATGGATACATAGCGACAGCAAGGCTCAACCAGATGCTATGCGTCGTCAACAGAAAATAGCTGAAGCTTGCAAAAAATTACAAACTCTAGCTTCCAAACTCAATATTTATAAACTGAAAACCGGTGTCCAAATCCAGCAAGCTGTTGATAAAGCAGTTAAAGGAGTTGGCGATTACGTGGTTTGTAAAATTATCGAACACACCCAGTCACAAACAAATAGGGCGCGGAAAAGCCGGTCCCAACACCCGCACCAAAGAAGTATCTCACACAAGTTATCAACTTGACTGGCAACGCAATATCGCGGCTCGACGTGAATCTGCTTGTACAGACGGTGTTTTTCCCTTGATAAGCAATACCGAATTAAGTGCCACAGTAGTTCCTTCCAAGAAAGTGGATTCGGTCAAAAAACGGAACATATCAGCTACCACTTTACCCGGCAAGATAATTTTACTTCCCGAAAAGAAGCAAACTGCTTTACCCATAGAACAAAGCATATCTACCAAGCAGAACGCTTTACCAGAAGAACAGAATGAAGTGGTTTTGCTCCAAGAATCGGTAACAAAATCCGCAGAAGAGAAGCAAACAGCTTTACCCTTGCCAGAAGAACAGAAGGAAGCTGTTTTGCTCCAAGAATCGGTAACAAAATCCGCAGAAGAGAAGCGGACTAATTTGCCCATAGAACAAAGCATATCTACCAAGCAGAACGCTTTGCCAGAAGAACAGAAGGAAGCTGTTTTGCTCCAAGAATCGGTAACAAAATCCGCAGAAGAGAAGCAGACAAATTTGCCCACTGAAAGTACCACATACATCAAGCCGGATATTTTACAAAATACTTTGCCTGAAGAAGAAATACAAACGACTTTGCTTGATGAAACAACTCTGCTTCCTAAAAAAAAGCAGACCACTTTTCCAAACAATAACAGTGCTTTACCTAAAAAACGAATAGCCTTGCCCATTCTACCTCAGTTCATTACAAATGAGACACCAACTTGGGAAAACATCAAATATATGTTTGAAAATGTTCATCAGATAGTTATGACGAAAGGAGAAAGTATTCTGAAAACCAGCCTCAAAGCTATGACATCGCTACATTTTCAAGTACTGGAATTACTCGGTGTACCATTTTCTGTTTATAACAACCTTGAAGGTCCATGGTGGCGTTTTCAAAAGGGATGAAATATACCAACCAGAAAAACTTTTATATATTTTACGGCTTCTGAAACAAAATTTATCGGTAATCTTGTATGATTTGTCAAAATTTCGTTGTACTATCTTGTTGATTACTAAAATTAAATTTTAAGTAAACTTAATCTTACAGATAAATATATTTTTTTAATAGAAAAACTGTCTTTATTTACTGCGAAATGTACGTTAATATAACTAGTCATTACTAATATAATAAACTTATCGCTAATATATAATACAATATATTTTTAATGATTTAACTTTAATAATTCTAAATTAGACATTCTAAAATGGACGAGATAAAACGAGTCTTAGGCTCTTCGATTCAGAGATTGTTGCGTCCCTTGGTGCATATTTTGTTGCGAAACGGTATTCCGTTTGGTACGTTTGCTAATATTGTTAAATGGGTCTATGTCGATGTTGCGACCAAAGAGTTTACCCTTGCCAACAAAAAACAAACCGATTCAAGAATTTCAGTTATTACCGGCTTATCTCGTAAAGATGTAAAAAATGTTAAAATAACTGAACCTAATGACGTGAGGGCAACAGAACGTTACAACCGTGCCGCTCGTGTAATCAGCGGTTGGGTTAGGGATCCGAGTTTTCAGGATGGTTGGACAGAGCCAGCACTTTTACCGGCAGAAGGGATCGGGGCAACTTTTACGCAGTTGGTCAAAAAATATAGTGGTGATGTACCGGCTCGTGCCATATTAGACGAATTGCTAAGAGTAAAAGCGGTTGAGCGTTTGAAGGATGGTCGTATCCGCTTGCTAGAACGGGCTTATATACCCAATACTGGAGAAACTGATAAGTTAAGTATTTTGGGAACCGATGTAGCTCTTCTCATCGCGACTATTGATCATAATCTAACTTGCAAGCCGGAAGAGGCTTTTTTCCAACGTAAAGTGGCTTACGATAATTTACCGGTTGAAGCATTAGCAGAATTGCAAAAACTAACAGAAAAACAGGCGCAGATATTTTTAGAATCTTTGGATAACTGGCTTGCAAAACAAGACCGTGATTTAAACCCAAAGGTAGTCGGTACCGGACGTAAAAATGCTGGTGTCGGTGTTTATTTCTTTGAAGAAAATGTAGAGGGAATTGCAAAAAATGAAAACTAAACGTTTTTTAAGGCGTTTAATTGGTGCTGGATGGGGTTTGCAACCCCGTCCGAAACGTTTTTTTAATTTAATTGGTGCTGGACGGGGTTTGCAACCCCGTCCGAAACGTTTTTTTATATTGCTAGTCTTGTTATTTATAACGGCTTGTAATGGCGGTGATGAAGATTCATCCAATATTGCCGGAGGTGGTATTGGCGGCACCGGAATTAGTATTGGGCCTATCTCAGCTTTTGGGAGTATTTTTGTCAATGGCATCAAGTTTGAAACTGATAATACAGTCATTACTGTTAATGGACAACCAAAGCACGAAAGTGATTTGAAAGTTGGTATGGTGGTACAAATCGAAGGCATAATTGATTCGGATAGCAATACCGGAAATGCGGCGCGTATTGATTTTAACGAAAATGTTAAGGGGCCAATTCAGTCGTTTGATTATAACAATAACACCTTAATTGTACTGGGACAAACTGTAATAGTTGAGCAATTGACGGTACTTGACGGCATTATAAATCTCACTGATTTGAACGTGGGTGATATAGTAAATGTGAGCGGATTGGTGGATGCCGAGGGGATTATTCGTGCTACATGGATTGCACGAGAAAGTGATATTGGTGAATTTGAAATAGTAGGACGAGTGACTAATCTTACCCCGGCTACCCAAACGTTTGCTATTGGTGCTATAACTATTGACTATAGCCAAGTATTAAGGCTGGATATTCCTTCCGGTTCACTTGCGAATGGATTATTAGTTGAAGTCAAAGGCATATTCAAAGGGACACCCATAGGAGAGGTTTTGATGGCAACTAGCGTTGAAACCCAAGAAGAGCTTTTTAATGCTGATGTCGGAACGCTCTTTGAGATAGAAGGATTCATTGCCCAATTTAAAAATAGTTTTGATTTTAAGATTGCCCAGTTGCCAGTTACAACGACTTCGCAAACCGTTTTTCAATTTGGCAGTGCTGAAGATTTGGCATTTGGAGTTAAAGTTGAAGTAACCGGAAAATTGGACGCGAATAATGTTTTGGTACTTGAAGAGATTTCTTTTAGAGATGTGGCATCTAAACGCACTCCAGCCGGACGCATTAATATTGAAGCCGATGTGGAAGCAATAGATGTTGCGAGCCAAAATCTCACATTGTTAGGAATTTCTATCCAAGCTAATAAATTCACCCAATTTAGGGATAGGCGAGACATGACAATACCGTTTGGCTTGCTAGACTTGAGTATAGGTGATCGAGTAGCGATGAGTGGTTTTTTGGATTTAGCTACTAACACTTTGATGGCAGAAATTTTGTTGCGCCAGCCTTTTAGATTGGATGAGCAAGTAGTTTTTTCAGGCCCAATTGCTAACGTTGATGTTGATGCTGGTACATTCACAATACTAGGTATCACGGTGGTTACTGATGAAGACACGGTTTATGAAGACGAAAAATCCGGTGGAACTGAGATAATTGTTAGTACCGAGCAATTTTTTGCTAACATTCAGCAGTTGGAACTGTTAATAGAAGTGCAAGGTGTATTAACTGATAACATTCTTTTGGCCAAAAGATTGGAGATTGAATATTAAACTTTTAAACCTCTGAGGCTTCCTATAGACGTTCAGATAAATAACTTCACAAAAAAACCTCCGAGGTTTCCAAAACTTCGGAGGTTTGGCTCCAAATATTTAAAAAAAATCACAACGAATAAACCCAAAGGGCCATCCGTTGTGGGCAGTTCAAATTCGCTGTACTCCTTACAATTACTCAGTAAACGTCATCTCAATCACGTCTTCTAGCGAGTACACAAGATTCCCGATTTCAATGAGCCGATAGCCAAAGTAGACTCGCACATCTCCAAATATATCAAGGGGATTATTCCAAATCGAAACTGGAACAACTGGGGCCAAAGTAACATCGGCTCGGAAGGGGACTAATGAGGACATATCCATATTCCAAGGCAAAGGTGTACCCTGATTGTCTAACATGTAGAAACTTGGCGATGACGCACCCGGTGGCGTGTGGGCAGCAACTACCAAAATATCAGCCGGAAGGCCAATGTGTCTCACATCAGTCAACACATTACCGTGAATATCTACCTTTTTCTGCTTGCTTCTCTTGAGCGTGACTTTCTTCCGATAGCGTTCACCACGGTTACCAACGGCTCCAAATCTGGCTCCACTTTGTAATCTTGCCCAAGTTGAGACACTATTACCTTGATTGTCAATGGCAGCCATGTAGGTCGGGTTAGATTTTTTGGCACCGCCAAAAAACGTAACCCGACAACGCCGAGCCATGTAGCCATGTAGGTCGGGTTAGATTTTTTGGCACCGCCAAAAAACGTAACCCGACAACGCCAAGACAATTATTCATTCCCAATCCCATCTGGAAAAGAAATCTCTGACACACCCCAATTATCCGGAATAATACTTTGTTTAACATAACGATGAAAACTCGAATATTTCCAATCTGAGGGTTTGTTGACGTAACCATGTTTGTTTGACGGGATTATAATGGATATAGTTGATATGGCGTTCAAAATCCCATTCATCACGTAGTAAATGTTCCCAATAGCGAGGTTGCCAGATTGCTGGTTCACCGTTTTTAATTCGGGACGGATTAGGTTTTACTTTGTATTTGTTATCACAATGTTTGGTGAACCAAGTTTTTATCAATCGCCACCGAGTTGAAAAATCGGCATCGTTTGGAGGTAAAGTCCATATACAATGTAAATGCTCCGGCAATATCACAACAGCATCAATAGCAAAAGGTCGTTTTTTCATTACATGCGAAAAAGCTTGGCGTAATAAGTCCACATTTGTATCATCAATAAATAACTTTCGTCTTGGTTCGGTTACGAGAGTAAAAAAATAACTACCCCCTTGAATATATGTTCGGCGAGATTGCATTGTGTTTAATAATTTTGGTATGAAGGGCCTAATAAAACCAGATTTTGTCGGGTTACGTTATCTCGCTTCGCGAGATAAGCTAACCCGACCTACATGACTAACCCGACCTACATGACTTGAATATATGTTCGGCGAGATTGCATTGTGTTTAATAATTTTGGTATGAAGGGCCTAATAAACCCAGATTTTGTCGGGTTACGTTATCTCGCTTCGCGAGATAAGCTAACCCGACCTACATGACTAACCCGACCTACATGACTTGAATATATGTTCGGCGAGATTGCATTGTGTTTAATAATTTTGGTATGAAGGGCCTAATAAACCCAGATTTTGTCGGGTTACGTTATCTCGCTTCGCGAGATAAGCTAACCCGACCTACATGACTAAACGATTAGCAGTGTTATTTGTACGAGAACCTAACTCAAAATTAATCCAAAATTTAGTCGGTGCATCAATAGATATAAATACCCATAATTTATGGCTTTTATTGCCTACGAATGACCAAAGCTCTGACAGAAGCACAAATAGTAAATTTAGCTGAATAGCCAAACAAATAAATATATGAAATTGTTCGGCTTTATTTCCAATAGCAGCTAACCATGTTTTAACAGTTCTTTCATCCCTGTTTAAGACATCAGCAATCTGGTCGCGAGAATAACCATAGCAATTCATTTTTGAGGCCATTTCAGTATCGAAGAAACTTCCCGGTTTTCCAAATAATTCTGAATACCTAGTTTCTGAAAATCTATGATTACCACCATTACACAAAAAATTCATTCTGTAAATTCTCAAATTCTGTAAATTCTGATTCAGACATATTTAGGTTTTTTTACAATAACTACAAAGATTGTATATAAGAAAGGATTTATAATAAGGGAATTATCATAAACTTATCGATATTAATCGGATAGAGTTATCTTAATTCTATCACCTAAATCATTGATAAAAACCAAAATAACATCACGATCCAATCCTTTATTATATACAATCCTTTGAGTTGTGTTACAGAGCCGTCAATTGTTTAATTTCTTTCTCATTGAAGCCGGTTGCCTGACTGATGATTCCCACATCTATTCCCATATTCAGCAAGTTCACTGCCGTCTCTTTCCGGCCTTCGATTTTACCATCGACTTTACCATCGACTTTGCCTTTGGTTTCGCCTTCAATCCATCCCTGATTATAAACATGTTCCGTGATTGTGGTTTCTATAAAGTCCATCTTTACCTCCTTTTTAATCTTCTCAAGCCCCGGTTCCGAGACTTTATTGTAAAAACTGACCCACTGGTCAATTAGGAGCAATTGCTCATTGGTGAGTTTATTTTTCATGGCAGCGGCTGCCCGGTATATTTCATAAACCAGTTCTTCCGGATCGGTTTTCCGGTCATTAGCTTTGAGTGCCAGCAGTTTGCACATTAGAGAATGCTTTTGGATTAGCTCACCGCTCTTCTCCGCTTTCACTTTGATGACATCAAAATGATGATACTGTTTTCCTTTTTTGCTGTCAAAGGCATACCAGAACTGGCCCACAACCTTCTTTCGCCAGACTGCATCATCTGTGTAAATCACAATACTCCAAACCGGTTTATTTTTCAGCAGCCAAGCATAACATGAATATTCATAGACACGCTTGGAAATATCCTCTTTTTCACTCTGATGCTCGATCTGGATAACAATTTCCTGGAGTACACCATCAATTTCAACTTCCATTGCCAAAAACAAATCACCTTTCAGGCTCTCCTTCAGACTCTCGTATTTGCTAATGAACTCCTTATCAATAAAAGTGTAGTTTCCGATCTGGATATCGGGAAAATAATGGCCGAAAAATTCCCGAGTAAAAGCGGTTATCAGCCATTTGAACAACGAATCGTGTGATTTTGGATTTATCATTTTTTCATCCTTTGGTATTTTTTCAACTTATCAGTTTTGATTAGGATACTCCTTTTGGTTAGGGTTTCGCCCGGATTTTTTTACAATAACTACAAAGATTGTATATCAATACCTTCGCCAATTTGATATTTGTTTCGGGAATGGAGCGAAGCGGATTTCCCGAAACTATAAACTATTTGTTTCGGGAATGGAGCGAAGCGGATTTCCCGAAACTATTACTTGGGTTTCGGGAAATCGTACCTCATTCCCTTCACCCCAAATTCTGGCATTGGCGAAGGTATTGTATATAAGAAAGGATTTATAATAACCGACATTCCGCACAAGCTTTCTTAAATCAAATAATATTAAACTCTTTTAAAAACAATTTGATACACTAAAAGCATCTTAGCCCACTTTGAGCATATTGCTTGATTTTATCACCATCATTTTCTGCCGATGGCTCAAAACGAAATGGAGAAATATCTAGTGTACCAAATAAATCAATAGGTTATAAAATTCAATTTTTACGAATAGCTTGTGCGGAATGTCGGTAATAAGGAAATTATCATAAACTTATCGATATTAATCGAATAGAGTTATCTTAATTCTATCACCTAACTCATTGATAAAAACCAAAATAACCTCACGATCCAATCCTTTCTTATATACAATACCTTCGCCAATATCAAAATTTGTTGTTTCGGGAATGAGGTACGATTTCCCGAAACCTATATAGCATAATAGTTTCGGGAAATCCGCTTCGCTCCATTCCCGAAACAAATATCCAAATATCCAATTGGCGATGGTATTGATATACAATCCTTGTAGTTAAGTTGTCTTACAGAGCCGTCAATTGTTTAATTTCTTTTTCATTGAAGCCGGTTGCCTGACTGATGATTCCCACATCTATTCCCAGATTCAGCAAGTTCACTGCCGTCGGGTTGACATAAGTGTCAACCCTTAGATAACGAATCATTGACAACAGATTTTAACGCTTCACTCCGCCAACATAAACGTTTGTGCCCATTAACTTGCCGTTCAGCTAACAGATTTTGCCAATATAAATGTCGTACCAATTCATTACGTTTATGGTCATAAGAAAATAAAGCACTTGCCGGAGCTACGTCGAAGTGGGCCAACCACTGATGCACTTGTTGTGCCTCTTGAGAATTTCGCGCAACCTTAGTAATCAATGAAAATGGTTCGCGTCGCAAAGCGATAGGATAATCTTGCCAAACTTGTGTTG
>Ga0233403_10000901_pt1 | contig 14149 bp, 10 predicted proteins | sample Na_oxic_1_MG_FD_179866 | JGI IMG/M metagenome (GOLD analysis project Ga0233403, IMG submission 179866) | Seawater microbial communities from Saanich Inlet, British Columbia, Canada - Na_oxic_1_MG | ecosystem: Environmental > Aquatic > Marine > Inlet | place: Canada: British Columbia | collected...
CAACAAATCCATCTTATCCAAAAAATACCGCTTCAATAACCCTTTCGTACCCCCCTTACTCTCAAAAACCGCTTGCGTAATCCGTTTCTCTGCATTATCCTGCGCCAAATCCCACAACTGCATACAAATCATCTGCAAATGCGGCGGCTGCACCAAAGACGGCAAATTCTCATCAAACACCGCCTCTAAACCATAACGATCTCGCTGCGCCTGCACCAACTCTTTTAACAACTTCTCTAACAAAGCCGGCTCATACGCAAACCCCACCTTATCCACTGGATTAACGACAGCCAATCTCGCATTCTCCAGCGTCAACTTCTCCAACCGAAAAAAATTATCAATCAAAAAAGTCGGGATATAATCCTTAAAGGCATTCAACTCCAACGCAAAATCCTCCCGCATCGAAATCACAAACACCGTCTCCGTCTTCCGATCATGAACCGCCGCCGCCAACTCACCAATAAAAGGCTGAAAAAAAGTACTAAACCGTTGATAATTAAAGAATTCCTCAAACTGATCCAAAATAATCACCAACGGCTCACTCGTAAAAGCCGTACAAATATGAAAAAAATCTGGCAAAGGTAAACTTAAATCCAACGCATAATCTGCGGTAAGCTGCCCCTTCTTCTTCAAATCCGCCACAATAAATTGCTTCAACGCAACCAACGGATCATCCACCCAATTCGTATAATAAATCACATCCAACGGCTCCCGATCCACGCGCCCCGGCTGCATCAACTCCGGCAACACCGCCGCCCGCAATAACGAACTCTTGCCCACCCCACTCGCCGCAAACAAAAACGTCAACTTATGCGTCAACATCTTATCAATAAGAATCCGCTTCTCCGCCTCGCGCCCGAAGAAATTATCTTTATCACTTTCTGTGTATGGCTGTAAGCCTTTATATGGTTGCATGATGTTATTAAGTAATTAAATGGAGTCCAAAGCTTCAGCTTTAGGGAGTTAAATGGAGTCCAAAGCTTCAGCTTTGGCAGAACCGTCCCTAAAGCTGAAGCTTTGGACTCCAACGTACATCATTATGCGCTGGGTTTAAAATCAATAGAATAGCGAGCGTAGGGTGGGTAGTTCGAGGGTCGCTGCAACCCACCATTAGGGGCCGGTTTCGTTCCTCTACCCACTCTACGCTTGCTATAGCTTTTCAGATAAAGATTTTGGCCTAAAGACCTGACAGGTTTTGAAAACCTGTCAGGTCTGATAGCTTTGATTTTTCTGAAAGTCTATAGATTTAATTCGAGCCTGACCCCTTTTCTACCCCCTACCTTTTCTTAGACCTTTTCCAATGTATTTTGATCCGTATGATGAAAGATAGCCTTATTGATAGGTATCCACAGCTGAGTATCTTCTTTGTAACTGAACTTCCCATCATCGTGGATAGTTACATCCAATAGGTATGTTTTTGTTTTGTAGGATTCATCCAGATATTTATTGGACAATATCCCGTATGTTTCCGAACCGGCTTCCGCGGACAAATGAAAACTTTTACTGTCAGCTTCGGCATCACCGCCTGCATTAACTAACACCCCGCGAGGCACCATAAAGCAACGCAAAACCTGTTTTCGATCTTTATCCCACAACCAGTAACCAATTTCTTCATGAAATGGCTCATCTTCACCTAAACGCCAAGCGGTCATTGAATAGCGTAAACCGTATAACTCCTGCGGACCGTTATTAACTGGTCCAAGTGGTACAAAAATGATTTTTTCGCGAAATCGTGTTTCTGTCTCTTTGCTGTGGATTCTGGATATATCAATACCTTTATCGCCTTCCCATGTTCCAGCTAATAAAGCGAGTGGACCAAGGTTTTTAATCATTTCATTACTCATGTTTTTCCTCTAAACTTTAATTCAACGACTTTTCATCCGAGCAGACACCTGTAACCTGCTGATTTTGTTGTGGTCCTGCCGGATGCGGGTTGAAGCACTAACACCATGCTTGAGCCGCCGTCAAGGAACGCTATATTCCCCCGGCTCATTCTCAAGATGACATTTTGCAATCTTAAACATCCAATTCAGTATATCAAATATTTCTTGCAGATTGACCGTAGCTGAAAATTTAGTAGAATATTTAGTCAATGGTTCGGACAGTTTTTAAAAATCAGGCCAACTTAAAATGATAACTCTTTGAAATTTAAGATTTTTTAAATTTTAGGCTAAAAATATAAAATGTTGTAATATAATACCTTCGCCAAATCACGGATTAAAATGATGGTTTTCCCCGATTCATGTTCCATAGGTTTCACCTATGGCTATTCACATTTTACACCGAAGGGGTGACACATCAACATTTTTTCCTCAATTAAAATATCCTAACCCCAACGGGGTGAAACGTCAATAGCCATAGGTGAAACCTATGGAATTATTTGAAGCATCAATTAAAAACTTATTATATGTCTGTGAATTGGCGAAGGTATTAGTAATAACAACAATTTTTTAAAACTGTCCGAACCATTGATTGATATAAATTCAATAAATCAATCCATTTATAAATCCTTTCTTGTCTCCAATCCCTGTCGTTCTTGTTTTTTTTTCCAGCAAGTGATATTTTATGAAAAGTTCAATAGTTATGAATTCACTTCTAACTATGAACATGAAATGTTTAAACATGCTTATAATATTAGAAGTCATCAATTAATATTTAATACCTTCGCCAATTCACGGACATATAATCAGGTTTTTAATTGAAGCCTTAAATCATTCCATAGGTTTCACCTATGGCTATTTACGTTTAACCCCGTTGGGGTTAGGATATTTTAATTGAGGAAAAAATGTTGATGTGTCACCCCGAAGGGGTTAAATGTGAATAGCCATAGGTGAAACCTATGGAACATGAATCGGGGAAAACCATCATTTTAATCCGTGAACTGGCGAAGGTATTAAATATTATCAACGGGTTATCTTTATAACAGCCCTACCTTGGCTAAATCACTAAAAAAATCAGGATTTATGACTATGCAAACACTATTTCAACCACTTCAAGTGGGTGCGCTCAAGCTGCCAAATCGTATGCTCATGGCACCCCTTACTCGTTGCCGAGCAGAGGATCAGCATATCCCAAGTCACTTAATGGCGGAATATTATGCCCAGCGTGCGAGTGCTGGTCTCATCATTGCTGAAGCTACCATGGTTATAGAAGGAAACTCTGCATTTTGGATGGAACCCGGCATTTACTCCGATGCACAAGTCGCGGGCTGGAAGAAAACGACCGATGCCGTTCATGCGGCAGGTGGTAAAATCTTCCTCCAGATTTGGCATGGTGGACGTGCTTGTCATCCTCTGCTTAATGATGGGAGGCAGCCTGTTGCTCCGAGTCCGATCGCCATCACCGACGATGAAGTCCGTACACCAGAGGGCAAGAAACCGTATGTCATTCCGCGCGAACTGCGCGATGATGAGCTACCTGGCATCGTTACTGGATTCAGGAAAGCGGCTGAAAATGCAAAGCAGGCAGGCTTCGATGGTGTGGAAGTGCATGGAGCAAACGGTTACCTGCTGGATGAATTTTTACGAGATGGCGCTAATAAACGCACTGGTTCGTATGGCGGTGCATTAGAAAACCGTGCGCGACTCCTGTTTGAAGTCATTGAAACGGTATGTGATATTTGGGGGAGTGATCATGTCGGTCTTCGTATTTCACCGCTAAATAGCTTCAACAGCATGATCGATAGCGATCCGATCGGTCTATCTACATGGCTTGCTACTCAACTCAACGATTTCAGCCTTGCCTATCTCCATGTTATGCGGAGTGATTTTTTTCAGCAGCAAAGCGGCGACATTTTATCGCCAATTAGAACGCACTATAAAGGCATAGTGATCGGCAACATGGGTTACACATCAAAAGAAGCGGCGGAAGCGATTAGCGAAGGAAAGGTTGATGCGGTGGCTTTTGGCACCGCCTTCCTAGCCAATCCCGATCTCCCTGCACGGATTAAGCTGGATGCCCCACTGAATCAGCCTGATCCAGCCACCTTCTATTCTCCCGGGGCAGAAGGATATACCGATTATCCTTTTCTTAATGCTTAATATCATTTAGTACAACGGATCAGGGGAATGAACGGATTGGTGCAAAGTTTGGTAGGGTGGGCAAACGACCTGACTAACCATGACAACAACTACAAGGATTGCATTTTAGAAAGGATTAGATCAAACGGATATACTGCACACGGGCATAACTTAGACTTTTATGTAGGGGGCAGGCAACAGTCTTTTTCTTGCCGGCCCCTTCCTCAATAAGAAAAGTTCAGTTTATGCCCGCGTGCAGTATAGCTTGCTATAGTAGGGTGGGCAAGCCCACCCTACCATAAAAATCAATAAAATCAAATAGATAAATACTTGTTAAGACATCTTGGATGGTATGGATTTTTTGATCAGGCAGGTTGTAAAATTTATAGCACCCGATTTAAATTTAAGTCCTTGATTTTATTCATTTTATAAAATAATAATTTTATAAAAATCAATGGGTTATATTAAATCGGTATAATGTCTAATTCGGTATAATGTCTAATATAGTAACGACTCAGCCCTAATATTTAGTACTTTGGCTCAGGGGAATAAACGGATTGGTGCTTCGGGGCACTTTAGTCAAACAAGGCAACCCCCAACGTGCTCTCATAACTATAGACACTGAAGCACACCAATCCGATCATTCCTCTGAGCCAAAGTACTAAATATAATGTGCTGAGTCGTTACTATATATATTAATTTCCCCAACAAATTTTGAACAAGATTAACAGGATTTTAATACGCGATCTTCAAGTTTTTTTAACGAAGCTTTATCGCTATAACTACAAGGATTGCTTATAATAAAGGATAAGTTCGAGGTTAAATTTTAATGAAATCACGAATAAAGAAACTTGGCACAATCTTATCCTTTATTATAAATAATCCTTGTAGTTATAAGTCGTTATGGCTTAAAAAAACTTGAAGTTCGAGTAATAAGATTAACAGGATTTTAAATGCAAAACAATTTTCATTCTTGCTACTTTAGAAAAATTGTTATGCCGATGCACACAAAAGGACATTTGCCCACCCTACTTGACTGAATAACTAAACAACTAAAATGTTAATAGATAAGTTTAACCGAAGAATTACCTATGTGCGCCTGTCAGTGACAGATCGTTGTGATTTTCGCTGTATTTATTGTATGGGCGAAAAGATGACTTTCATGCCTCGCGCACAATTATTGACTTTGGAAGAATTAGAATGGTTAGGGCGTGCATTTGTCGAATTGGGCGTGAATAAAATTCGTATCACTGGAGGTGAACCATTAATACGTAAAAATGTATTGCAACTATTTCAAGAGCTTGGCAAATTATCGGGTTTAAAAGAACTCGTGCTAACGACGAATGGTTCACAACTGTTTAAGATGGCACAACCATTGCGAGAGGCGGGTGTAAAACGGATCAATATCAGTCTCGACACCCTTTCAGCAGCACGTTTTAAAAAAATGACCCGTTTTGATAAATTGGATGTGGTACTGCGCGGAATTGACGCAGCTATCAAGGCAGGATTTGAACGGATAAAAATTAATGCCGTCATTTTAAAAAACCGTAACCATGATGAAGTGATAGACTTAGTGCAATTTGCTGTCGATCAAGGTATCGACATTACTTTTATTGAAGAAATGCCCTTGGGCGAGATTGGTGAACATAATCGTGCAGAGGCTTTTTATGCCAGTGCCCAAATTCGTCAAGACTTGACAAAAAAATTTACCCTGCACAGCAGCCTAGAAACCACTGCGGGACCCTCCAAATATTATAAAGTGAACAATACAGACACGCGCGTTGGTTTTATTTCTCCGCATACTCATAATTTTTGTGACACCTGTAATCGAGTGCGCGTGACAACAGATGGGCATTTACTGCTCTGTTTGGGGCAAGAACATGCCGTGGATCTGCGGCGCGTGATACGCGCAAATCCTGATAATATGATTCTGCTCAAACAAACCCTCATCGACGCAATGGCAATCAAACCCAAAAGCCATGATTTTGAACTTGATGGGCAGCCACATATTTCGCGGCATATGAATGTCACGGGCGGTTAATCAGTTATCAATTAAAGGTTTTTTATTAATTGGATTAAAATAAAAAACCTTTAAATAACAATGAGTTATGAAATTACCGAACCATTGTTATGATGATATTTAAGCCCATTTTTAGATTCCAATATTTTTACCTTTTCAAATACGCTCTATATATTTTTAGAAAAAGTGTATAATATGAATTTTTTGAAGGAGTACAAACTTCAGTTTGTACAGCCCAAACTAAAGTTTGGATTCCATAGCCCAAACTAAAGTTTGGATTCCATTGTTTTAATTAAGGAATACAAACTTCAGTTTGTCAAACCCAAACTAAAGTTTGGACGCCATTTTTTTTAATTTTATTTTTGTTAGTGACGGAAACTTTATTATATGAAGAAAATGCACCAACTGACTGCCACAAGTTTACTTGTTTGCAGTATGAGCCTACCTTTGCCTCTACAGGCAGACACGGCAATACCATCTATGGGTGAAAAACCTGTGCCCATACAAGCTGAGGGTATGCCTAACAGTGCTAATGGCAAAACTGAGGCTAGTCAGTTTTTTCGTTTCACCTTGCAACATCGTTTTAATGGGGGCGAACCCCTTCCCAAAGACACGATAGAAATTCCTGTCAAAGAGTTTGCAGACAATCCATGGGCTTCCTTGAAAGCCATCAAGCAGAACTTTTCCAAGCATTTGGAAAAGCAGGGAAAACCGGCGGAAATTGACACGACATTTACTTTCCTACCGTTCCCAGAAAAAATACAGACAACAGGGCAATTGCCTTCATCCAATATGAAAACAACCGTCAACAGTGACGGCACTGGCAAGAGTACTTGGAATACAGCTGCTTTTCAACTCAAATTCACTGAAGATGATCACAAAGGCACCTTAAATTGGCACGGTGGAAAAGCTCAATTCAGCTTTACTGACAAATTCGAGTCGATCAGCAGCCAATTTGAATCCTTAGGGATGACGTTCACAACCCCAGAAGGACTCTCTGTATCAGTCGGACAAACGACTGGCAATAGTCTATTCAATGCCCAGTTTGAACTCACTGAAATGAACTTTACGTTCCCGGTAGAGGTGCGTTATGGCAATAAATTTTCTCTCTCATTGGGAGAAACAACCTTTAGCCAGACAGGGAAGTTCAATCAAATGGCTTTGAACTTGCCCTCGTTAAAAATGCGTGAAAAAGACGCTCAAGTCAAGATGAATTTGCGGGATATGACTTTCAAGTACAATACTGAGAAAACCAATACGGGTCTTGAACTTGGCAATTTTACACTAAAAATGGGGTCTTGGGATGCCAGACAAGAAAGTTCTAGCACTTCCGGTAGTGACTGGATCATGACGATGACTTCTGAGGAAAAAGAAGGGATTGTTAACTACCTCTTAGAAAGTCAAACCGGCAAAATGAACTTGTCAATTGATTCCCTCCTCGCTCTTGATTTTGACAAAGAAGTCGGTAGTCTCGCCTTTCGCAATTTGGATGCGGAAGCTTTGTTGGTTTTGTATACAATGATTCATGACGTGCTCCAAAGCGGTAATACAGAGGATCCGGGGGTTCTATTTGGATCATTGGGCAGACTCATGATGCTGATACCCCAAGTGCTCGCAAAATCTCCCGAAATTGCTATAGCTGAAGCTTTGGAAACCACAATGGGAAATGTGCAAGGCGACATGAGTATCCGCCTTAATGGGGAAAAAGTCACTGCCTTCTTTGAAGTACCTGCCTTAATATCGGCGTTGCAAGCACAGGCTAACTTCGTGATTAGCGAAAAATTGCTGAAAAAAATACTGCCCAGTATCCTCATGCTCGAAATGCAAGAGCAATTGAAACAGAAGGGTAAAGAAGCGACTGCTGCAGATTTAGTGCACTTGCAAAAAAAAGCGAAAGCTGCCAGCAAAGAACTCATCCGCGATCTGGTTAATTTCGGGTTGTTGGTTAAAGCGGGCGAAAACTATCGCTTAAATGCTGACTATAACGAGAATCACTTGAAAATCAACGGACAAGAAATACCTTTACCCCCTCCCTTTGGTGCTGCGATGCCTTCCCAACCCCACTATCCTACACCGTAAATACTTGTCGTGGATAAACCTGACAGGTTTTTGCAACGAAGTAGCGGAACGCTCAACCTGTCAGGTTTTTTTGAAGTAGACTTAGTCGTGGATAAACCTGACAGGTTTTTGAAACCTGTCAGGTTTTTTTTTGCTTAATGCTTTATTGAATTTTAAAAAAGTTATGCTATTCTTTATATTTTCTCGAATACTCAGCACATTAACCGTTGTGCTAGGTGTTGTCACTTTGATTTTTTTACTCATTCATCTTGTGCCGGGCGATCCCGTGCAAGCCATGCTTGGCGAAACGGCAACAGCAGTTGATTTAGAGGCATTACGAACAGAACTGGGTTTAAATCAACCCCTGTTCACGCAATGGTGGCAATATATGACGCAATTATTGCAAGGGGATTTGGGTACCTCGTTATATTCTAAAGAACCTATCATTGATATTATGATAGAACGTTTTCCTGCCACGCTGGAATTGGCAATGGCTGGCTTATTAGTCGCGGTGCTTATTGCGCTGCCGTTGGGAAGTATCGCGGCATTGCGTAAAGACAGTATTTATGATAACGGGGCAATGATGTTCTCCTTATTGGGTGTTTCCATCCCCAATTTCTGGTTAGGACCTTTACTCATACTCCTATTTTCCTTGACACTGGGTTGGTTTCCGGTAAGCGGGCGTGAAACGGCATTATCACTGATACTCCCTGCCCTAACTTTGGGTACGGCACTATCAGCCATTTTAGCCCGTATGGTACGATCAACCCTATTAGAAGTGCTCAGTGAAGACTATATTCGTACCGCCCGTGCCAAAGGTTTGGGCGAGTTCGCTATTATAATCCATCACGCACTACGCAATGCTTCACTGCCTATCATCACCATACTCGGTTTACAGTTAGGTGCTTTATTGGGCGGTGCTGTCATTACCGAAATCATATTTGCTTGGCCCGGCATAGGACAAATGACCATTGAATCCATTCAGCGACGTGATTATCCTGTCGTGCAGGCTTGTATCTTATTAATTAGTTTGAGTTATGTCTTGGTGAACACGTTTACCGACATATTATATGCTTGGTTAGATCCGCGGGTACGTTATAGTGTTTAAATATCAAATTGTTATTCCTTCATTTATCTTAATTGTTTGGTTATTTTTAGCCATATTGGGTCCTTTGCTTCCCCTAGAACCGAACCATATCATTTTGCCCAATATCTTACAGCCCCCTTCCCTTTCAGAATGGTTAGGCTATGATGATTTAGGTCGTCCCGTATTGGATCGTTTAATTATGGGTGCAAGAACCTCTTTCTTTGTAGCGATTGGGGTGATTCTGGTTTCATTAACAGTAGGCATTTTGGTTGGCACGGTGAGCGGTTGGATGGGTGGCTATGTCGATTTAATCATTGTGCGAATCATGGATGTTTTCCTAGCCTTTCCCGGCATTTTACTCGCCATTGCCTTATCAGGCATTTTAGGACCCGGCATTGAAAATGTTGTCTTTGCCCTATCAGTCGTCGGATGGGTGGGCTTTGCCCGTTTAGCACGAGCGCAAACTCTCTCATTGAAACACCGAGAACATGTTCTCGCTGCCACCGCCTTGGGTGCTTCAACGCCACGCATTTTGCGCTATCATGTCATCCCCCTATTAATGACACCATTAATGATTGAAGCCACCTTTGGCATAGCTGGTATCGTTGTTGCCGAAGCGGGATTATCATTCTTAGGCTTGGGCGTACAACCACCGACTGCATCATGGGGCAGTATGATACGCGATGGTACGGGATATATGCTAGTTGCCCCACATACTGTTTTAGCGCCCGGATTAGCTTTACTATTAGTTGTGTTATCGGTGAATATGTTGGGAGACAAATTGCGGGATAGGATGGATGTAAAGAGTCTGTAATGCCTTTTTATAGACGTTCAGAAAAATAGAGTTTAGCAACTTCGTGCTGGAACGCTCAACCTTCAAGGTTTTTGGCAACACAAACTAGCGGAACGCTCAACCTTGAAGGTTTTTTACTGAAATTATAGCGTTTCCCGTTTGCGTAACCACCCCTGTCTCCCCTCACTGCCATTAAGTTAAGCTTGGGCGAACACACAGGTTCGCCCCTACAGAATCGTCCATTGTAGGGGAAATCCTTTATGGTTGCCCTCACGAAAAAGCTTAACTTAATGGCAGTGCTGTGTCCCCTCCTTAATTAAGGAGGGGCTGGGGTGGTTGTCCTTTATCCCATCGGGAAACGCTATAGAAGGCACTATAAAAATGGAAATCCAAAAAAGTAAAACGATAAAAATAGAAATGCCTATAGGCGTATTTTCCGCCTTAAAACAAACGACGGATGAATTTGCCATCAGTTTGCGAATTGCAGCCGCAGTAAAATGGTATGAAAGAGGTATGGTATCTCAAGGAAAAGCAGCAGAAATAGCGGGGCTTTGCCGCGAAGACTTTATCATGGCATTAGGAAAATTTGATATATCTCCTTTTCAATATTCCGCAGAAGAAGTCGTCAAGGAGGCAGGGTATGAAACGGAATTGGCTATTTGATGCCTCTCCTATCATTGTGTTAGGAAAAGCTGAACTTTTGACAACGATAAGCCCTTTAGCATCCTGTTGGTTTATTCCCGAAGGTGTGATACAAGAAGTATCACAAAAATCTGCTATTGAACCATTGTTACTCCAATTATCTGAACATGCGAAAATTGAACGCCAAAGTATGGAAAGCATTAAACCTTTAGTCGCCAATTGGAATCTTGGTGATGGTGAAAGCGAGGTTATCACTTTAGCAATGGAAAATTCTGGACATGGTGTTATCCTAGACGACTTACAGGCGCGTAAATGTGCAAAGGTTTTAAATTTGCCTTTGATAGGTTCTCTAGGTTTAATAGTCAAAGCGAAAAAAGAAGGTTTGCTTGAAGTGGCAAAACCAGCCTTTAAAAGGCTCATTGCATCAGGTTTATACGTTGCTCCTCAATTGATAGAAAAAGTGTTAACTTCTATTGGTGAAAAATATTGAGTATATAGCTGTTCAGATAAATATTTTGGCCTAAAGACCTGTCAGGTTTTAGAAACCTGACAGGTCTGATCGTTTTGACTTTTATGAAAGCCTATAGAACAGAATTTCACGGATGAACAGATGAACAGAACTCATACGACAAGAAATGTCCTTAACTTAATTCTCGTTCCCCTACGCTTGCTAAAAAAAAAGATGAGTAATACTGCCAACGCCATTTATGAGGCTATTGTCGTACATACCGCATGGAAAAATAAATTGCGTGAGATTATTAAGACTGGCAAAAACAAATACGATGTTGACGCTGAACATTGTCAGTTTGGCAAATGGCTTATAGAACATGCCAACGAGTTAAGTGTATATAAACATTACCCACAAATTGTGTACTTACATGATCAGTTTCATAAGGAAGCGGGTAAAATTATTCAATTCGCCTTAGACAGAAAATTTCAGGAAGCCAACACATCCGTTGGGTATGGCGGAGATTTTGATCACATTTCGCAAGAAATGGTAAAAAACCTGATTGCTTGGCATGATGTGGTGATAGGCAAGTGATCATTGAAATTGTTCCATAAGTTTCGGTTGGAATACAAAGCTTCAGCTTTGTGCGTCGCTTGACAAAGCTAAAGCTTTGTACTCCAGCTGCCCCTAAGGAATGAGGATTTAATAACTTCCAAAACTTTTGAGCAAAACCTGTCAGGTTTATAATACCTTCGCCAGTTCACGGATTAAAATTATGGTTATTAATCTCAAATACCGAAAAGGGGTAAAATTGATCATTTTTCTTTCCCCGAACCATGTGCCATAGGTGAAACCTATGGAAATATTTGGGGTGAAAAAAGTGAGTTAGTATTTTTTTTGAAAAAAACTTCTTTCCTTGCAACCAGTAAAAATATCCGCCCTTTCTGTTTCATGTGACCCGCATTTTTTTCAGCTTCAGCCCCATACCCCCAAAAAATATCTGCTCTTCCATGTCCACGAATGGCTCCTCCAGTATCTTGGACAACCATAAAGCGTCTCAAGGAATTGGGTTTTTCTCTTTTTGCTTTGGTTAGCGGTGGATAAATTGTTTCAATAAAAGCGATACCTCCACGAGGCAGTAATTTATGATCCATCGCAATTGATCTTCCCGGCGTTAATGGTACCTCAATATTTCCCAAAGGCCCCTCTTCTACTTCACGGAAAAACGTATAACTTGGATTGTAATTCAAAATGTCTTGGACTTCGTCAGGATGAGAATACAAATATTCCTTTAACTTTTGCAAAGACATTTCTTGTCGAGAAATTTTATGCCGCAGTAAATATCCGATAGCACGATACGGGTGCCCATTTTGTGCAGCATAATTTACCCGCTTATAAGAACCGTCTCGTAAATGTATGATGCCAGAACCCTGAATTTGCAAAAAGAATAATTCAATATCATTAACAACATAAGCAATAACCTTGGATCGGTTCTGTAGTGAGTTTTCATAGGCGATTTCTTGCCGAGAATCGTAGGGAATAAAACGTTTTTCTTTAATACGCCCTCTAATTCGTTTTCCTTTTAACTTTTCATTAAATAATCCTAAATCAACGACAATAAAATCGTCAGGAATAAAATAGAGAGGGGTTTGAAATTCGTTGGTTGGTTCCAAACTCCCTTCTAAGATCGGTTCATAATAGCCGGTAAAAAATGCTTGTCCATCATTATTTTTAGTCTCAAAAAAGAGAAATTTTTTCTGAATTTCTTGGATTCTTTGCTCCCCTTGGTAACGAGCAATGATATCTAAAAAAAGCTGCATTGAGGCAATCATTTCTTTGGCGGTATAAATGTATCCAGCATAGTCAAATTGCTCATTTTCCGGAAGCTGTCTATAGTATTCGATAGAACGTTCTATCGCTTTTGGAAGTGAATCAAAATTCAAGTCATCTATCCAGCTATATTCCTCCACCTGAGCCATACTTAAAGGATATATTCCGGAGCCTTCGTTAGTAGTACAACCACTAAAATTCAAAATGAACCAAACGATAATAGTCAATAATACGGAAGATTTTTTCATATGGCAAGTTCTTAAGATCAATTTAAAAATTCTAGCAAATATAGCATTTCCCGTTTGCGGGAAATGCTATATACTCGATGTTCAAGTTTTTTCCTTCTCACTCTATAACTACAAGGATTACTTATAATAAAGGATAAGACTCTGGAAAAGCGGTGAGCTAAGTAGGTCGGGTTAGCTGCGTCGCAAAAAAACGTCACCCGACAAAGGTCTATTTGACTTTGAAATGTCGGGTTACGTTATCGCGCTGCGCGCGATAAGCTAACCCGACCTACCATACTTCAGCTTTGTACGTCGCTTGACAAAGCTAAAGCTTTGTACTCCAACAGCCCGTCAATAAGTTTCGGTTTGAATACAAAGCTTCAGCTTTGTGCGTCGCTTGACAAAGCTAAAGCTTTGTACTCCAGCTGCCCCTAAATCACCTAACATTTTGACAGTGATCATTAGTCACCACAGAATCGCCATAAGCCACTTGATGTTCTTCGCTTAACACGGATAGGATGTGTTCGTAGCTTTCCTGATTAATGACATCCTGCGATTTTGAGGGTTCTAGTTGATAGTGATTGGCTCCAGTGTAGTTGTTCATAATCGCTGGAATAAATTTGACACCATTGAGGAATGTCTCCCCTTTGTTATTTTTGGTTAATCCCACAAATAAAATAATGGCAGCCCGTCTGCGAACCTTGCCCTGATTGCTCACAAAGTTACCCAGCGAATAAATAATGAAGGTTTCTCGCCCATCGCGCGTGGTATACTTTTGCATGGGTTGTTGCACATGGGGATGGTTGCCAATCACTGCCAAGGCACCCGCTTCCAGAAATTCCTTGCCTAAAGCAATCTCTTTAATATTGGGTTGTGTTTGGTATTCAGTACCCCAGTGAGGAGCCACAAAAACGGCATCAATATCCGGGTGCTGACTTTGTTTATTGATTTCCGCCAAAATGATTGGCTTATCTTGCGGATCAAAGCAATGAAGCACTTGATGGTATTTATCAGGAATACCGTTG
>Ga0233403_10000902_pt1 | contig 14139 bp, 8 predicted proteins | sample Na_oxic_1_MG_FD_179866 | JGI IMG/M metagenome (GOLD analysis project Ga0233403, IMG submission 179866) | Seawater microbial communities from Saanich Inlet, British Columbia, Canada - Na_oxic_1_MG | ecosystem: Environmental > Aquatic > Marine > Inlet | place: Canada: British Columbia | collected...
ATAATTAAATATCGCTTGGATTGTCACAACTATCGAAAAGGCTCGATCTTGTTTTGTATAGCTGGTAACATTTTAGAATGCTTAATTAAGTAAATAATAATATTTATATTTCAATAGATTAGAATTTATTTTAGCGATTCAATTAATTTCAATGTCACAAATATTGAAGACAGTCGATCTATTTAGATATAGCCGATAGCATTTTTTCGATTTGTAATTGTTAATTCAATGATATCAGCATCTAGTACAACGAATAATACCAAAGGCCCTTTGACTTGTATATAACAATAAACGTGCTGGCGTGGGAACCAGAAACGCTCATAGCGAGCCAGTAAGGAAGCAAATAGGACTATTTAGTTTTTTAATTAGAAATTAAACTATTTATTTTATTTCTTGCTTGATAAAAATTAAATTTTTATAAATAGCTTCTAAATCAGTGGTTTTGGAAGAATCAAAATCCTCTGAGACAAAATAGACATATTTATTATTCATTTTTTTTAAGATCACAAAGTTCCAATATTTTCCGATGATAAAAGCACCTTTTATTGTTTTATGTTGATTTAAATTTAAAGCCACCAACAGTTGGGCGACCAATTGATATTTGGGATTGGATGGCGTTAATAATTTTTTAAATTCTTGGATAAAAAAGTAGGGGACAACGGGTTTGCTACGGCCCTTGGCCACCATAAAATCAACGTTTCCAGACAATTCAAAGTTATTAAGTTTTATTTTCAATGGCCTTTCATACCAATCACGACACTCCCCAGTGACAAAATCTATTCGATTTAAAATGGGGATCAGGAATTTAGCCTTTAGTTCTTCTTCTAAATAGTCATCAAAAAACAATCTGTTTTTATCAATTAATTGATTTAAAAACTTTTTCGTATCATTGGAAATCTTGTATTGAAAGTTAAACCAATCGTTAAACAGACTAAAATTTACTTTCTCTTCTATATCAACAATTTGTTGCAAATCTTCAAAAGATAGATTCTTTTTTGAGAATGAAATTTTTTTCATATGTTTATATTTTAGTTTTACTCAATATAAGTAAATGGTAATGCTTATATATTAAATAAGATTAGGATTTTTAGCTATTAAATTTAATTTTAATGTCACAAAGATTGAAGACAATCGATCTAAGTTTTATATGGCAGGTAAGATTTTGCCTTACTAAAAGATAGGTGGATATTATCTTAATTATTTTTTTAAATCAAGTTCTACTACCAAAGCCAGACAATACTTTGACCTTCCCGGGTTTGTCTTGCTTTATCTTATTAAGGGTATATTTAAAGGAGGATTCAATTATACAAAGCAAACGTGGGCTGACCATTATCCGGTGTTTGCTAATCAGTAGCAACAATTCTAAATCATGTTATTCAATTTAAAGAAAGTTTGTACATAACTAACAAGCGACGTATGTCAGTGATGCAACGGGTGTCTTTGATAATGAGCTTTTATTTATGGGCCTTATGGCTTCTTTAAATAGCTTTGCAATTCCATTTGAAAAAAGAAAAATTAATACTTGTTCTTAAACCAAGTTAATAGTTTGCATAGACTTTAACCGTAAACTAAGTTTCACACACCTCAATAGGAACGATAAAAAGGTAAATCTTTTTCTTGCGGAAAAGGGGGTATATACCTTTTGATACACTGGTGCGCGTCATCAATTGGGGTGGAAGTTTAGTTAAATCGTTTTGCAGCGGTAAATAGGATAACCACCCAGTTCATAATATCTCAAATCATCCATTGAAGGTAATACCATAAAAATTATTGAAGGTAATACCATAAAAATTGTGATGGTTTTAAGATAGTGACACATAAATATGTCAACTTTTGACAAACCTAATTCATTTAGGTGCTCTTTAACAACATGGATGGAAAACAATATCGCCGTGAACAACCACGAATGGTGAGTAGGTTTGTTGGCGAATAAATACCTGAGTAAACTTTTACTTATATTACAAATAGTTATAAAAAAGTTATTAAGGTATAAGTCTATTAATTAAAAACTAACGATGATGTTTTGGGTAATTGCGACATATTTCCATGAGCGTATAATGGTTGTCCAACCCTCGTGACAGTCAGTGGCAATTTTTGGAATGCGCCATTGCGGGGTGTGCTGATTATATCGTTTGTGAAAAATTGTAGCATGGCATTTTGATAAAATTCCTTATTTTTCACAACCCACAAAGGTGTTATATGAAAAATTTACTAGAAACTTTTTTTGCAATTGTAGCATTTGTAATGTTATTCACCGGTTCGGTATTGGCAGAATCAGCAAAATCTCCTCAAGGCAGCGAGGAAGTTTTGGCGCATAAACCCATTACTGGCCATGATCAAGAATCGAAGATGCAGTTTATGGTTTATGAATCGGTTCGCAATAAGGGATTTGAAACGGCTGAACAGTTTAGTAAGATGACTTTCTACATTGCGCCGCTTTTTCGGCTTATAGCCAACCCACGAACGGGGGCTGCTTATGAACGATTGCTGATTGAGGAAGAAAGTGTCGTTTCTTATGCTTTTGCCATAGAATGTTTTGAAGATCGCATTGAAGAAAAAGCTTTAGAGGCTATTAATACCCATTATGAAAGTAGTAGGGGAAAATACGAATTTGGTCTTAATCAAATCCAACCCATGAGTCATGGTATGGTAGTGATTACACCAAGCAACTTGCCCATGCGTTTAGCTCAAGCTATTCGTCCGGCGATAAAACCGGCTGATGAAAATTCACCCATTCATACCACTTTTTTGCTGCGTGCCATTGATCGTTTTTCTATTATGGTACCCTCAGAACATGATAACGTTTTCAAAAAAATGTTGGATAAACAAGGGCTTGATTTTATATTTCGCGTTTATTTCAACGTGATGAAACTGCAAGTTAAGCAAATTCTCTGGAGTGCCGAGGATGTTCGTAATACCCAAGCTTATCGGGAATTGATGGGTAAGGGTGATCGTTATTTTGATGCAAAACAGATTAATAAGGTAATACGGGAAGCCGCTCAAAAAGTAGGCGTTTTTGATTATGCTGATCCTGGGGTAGAAAGTAAGTTGGATAGCAAGGTACGCGATGTGTTTAATCGACTTACAGAAAGTGTGCAAAAAATCGGCTTAGAGACTATGGCTGAAGCTAAAAAGCTAGAAGAACGGATTTTACAAAAAAGTGGTTTAGAACTGACTAATTATCAACCCATTACTTTGATGTGGGAAGTTACCCGACAATTAGACAATGTTCGGGATTACAAAGAAGCCAACGAAAAGTTGAAGGATGCTTATCGTCACCAAAAAAATGCTTTAGAAAGGGCAAAAAAAGATTACGAACGACACAAAAAATCTTTGAGTATCAGTGGTAAAGCAGAAGTGAGCATACCTATTCCGTATGTCAATATCAAGGGCAGTATCGGCGTTGATTATAGTCGTTCCTCGGATGTGGCGAAAAGTACCCAAGAAGCCATTGCTCAGTTAGATGATAAAACCAATAAGGATTTTTTCAAAAACAATAATGAACTGGCTGAATACAAGAAAAACAAAGAACAACGTCACGGTAAAGAGGTTGTCATTGAAGGCCGGGGGTTAAACTTGGTGGAGAAGGGCCATTTAGAGCAAAATTTAGGTATGCTGGGTAACTACCTCGCGGTTCGGCCTTTGTCAGAAGCGCGTACCTTTACTACCAGTTCACGGACACCACTATTAGGCCGCACTCATTGTTTGGCTAAAAAGGAAAATTACCTATTTCAAGACATTTTGAAAGACAAGGCGGTTTCAGGTCCAAAAATGGTTGTTATTCCGGCTGGGGATTTGATAACCAAGCACAAAAAGTTTTCTTTTAATAAGCCTTTTGGTATAAGTCAATATGAAATTACTTTTGCTGAGTATGATCACTTTTGTGAAAGTACCAGACGCAAAAAACCAGATGATGCTGGTTGGGGACGAGGCCATCAGCCGGTTATCAACGTGACTTGGGAACAGGCCAATGCTTATGCTAAATGGTTATCAGCTCAAACCGGTTATCGCTACCGCTTACCGACAGAAGCAGAATGGGAGTATGCGCTGCGGGCCGGCAGTGATACTCGCTTTTTTTTCGGTAGTCAAAATAAAGCACTCTGTGAATATGGCAATGGTGCTGACCGCTCAAACCGTTATCATTGGAGAAATGCGAGATGTGCGGATGGATATGCGAACAAAACCGCACCAGTTGGTCTATTTAAGCCCAATAAATGGCATGTCTATGATTTGATAGGCAATGTTTGGGAATGGACTTGTTCAACTTATGATTTTGATTCTGGACAAGAAGTGTCTAATCAATGCGATGCGACATTGGACGCAAAAAATCAAGAGGAAGTCAATATCGTGATTCGTGGCGGGAGTTGGAATAGTGAGCCTCGCTATTTACAATCCAATCACCGAGATTGGACTTCAATAACCAATTCTAACGAAACCATTGGGATTCGTTTAGTGCGAGAACTCACAATTGACTAAGAGGAGAGTTTGATGGAACATTTAATGTACAATTTTTTATATGCCTTACGTGATTTGTTTCCATTATCTTGGTATGGCAGAAGTTTTCAAGAAAAGTTGTCAAGTCTTTTAAACGCTTTGCGTTTATGTGTACCCACTTTCTTAAATATTGTGACGATTACCATCTTAATCGTCACGGTGAGCATTGTTTCGGCTTTGTATTTTGGTTCGATGGCGTGGTTAAGGAGTTATGTTGAAGAAGATCAAATGGCAAGAACCATTCACATTTCTTCTTTAACGTCTCGGGATGGCGAAATTTTTAATGACGAAAAACTCAAAAAACTGTCTGCGATTCAGGATGTTCAAGGTCATCCGCTGACAGAAAGTGTTCATGGTTGGAATGATGTGGCTTTATGGTTTTATAACCAAAAAGGTATGGAAGACAGTGCCGGCTACAGTGAAGGTAGAACTGTTGACATCCATGATTTGCTCCTCACCACTTTACCCACTCAATCAAACCCAGACACCCTGTTTGAAGACGATGGGGTTGGACAAATTATTGTGACCAAAACGTTATTGAGGACTTTGGGCTATATAAAGGAGGAGAAAAAAACACCGACACCCCAACCAATCGACGCTAATGAGGAGGAGGTGAGTTGGTGGCATCGTCTGTTGAGTTGGTTAGGTTTGAGTTCAACTTCAGAGGAGGCTGTTAAAGAACAAACACCGATCCAATCACTTAACTATCCTGAGCATATGATGATAAAATATGCTGAGGATGAAGAAACTAGGCAAGCCTTAAAAGCTCCAGTTAAAATCGTGGGTGTGATGGAAACCACCTATAATGCTAATTTATTTTTTATTACGGAGGATTTTTATCGGGCTTTGCAGGATCAGCAATGGGATCCAATACCGCGTTATAAACGGATTTACTTTGGGCCACTGACTGCGGTCGAAGAAACCAAGCAAAGTATTGAGCAGCCTAATGCTCAGAATTTCCTGAATATGTGGGGATTGCAAGCAATGGTTAAAAATCGCGCCGGGACCGAAAAATGGTTGACGGTTGATTTATCGAAAGGCGGAAAGGATGAACAAGAATGGCAGGATTTGCTCAGTTATTTTTTAGAACCTATCCAAACTGCCAATCCGAATGTGGATTTTGAATTCACACGGCGTTTACAACCTAATTTTCAACAGCGGGAAAGTTTGGAAAAACGTTATGTTAATGCCACCGTGTATGTCAAGCTGCTAGAAGATGTACCGGAAGTTGTAGATAAAATAGAAGCGCAAGGCTATTGGGTGACTAACGATGCCGAAGCCTTGGCCCGTATGTTTCTACAAATCTCCTCATTTGGTGGCGGGATATTAGCTGGCATTGCTATAATTGTCGCTGCCTTAAGTGCCATTAGTATTGGGTTATCCATTTTACAATCCATTCAACGCAAAATTCCAGAAATTGCAATTTTAAAAGCGTTTGGTAGTTCAAATCGGAAAATTTTGTTTATCTATAATTTAGAAGTTTTTGTGCTTTGGTTGATTGCTTTAATAATCGGCGGTGCAATTAGTTTTCAAATTGCTGATTTTGTCAATCAACAAATCTTAGCACTGTTTGAAGTTCAAAGCCTAGTGTCAGATGGGGCGCAACTCCAATTGGTGGCTTTATCGCCGCAATTGTTTTTGAGCATTAGTTTGATTGCTTGGCTTTTGGTGACAATTGTCGCATTCTTAGCCAGCCGAGCGGCTTTGCGTCTTAATCCGGCACATGCTTTGTCTATGCATCGTTAACTTAATCAACCCAAGGAGGTTTATTCGTGTTTTTATTGAAATTCCATAGCCTAATTCCACCACCTATTGTTGTGGCTCTGTTGTTATTACTGTCTCCATTGACGGCTTGTGGTGGGCAATATGGAGGAAAATCTACCGTAGCGGAACTGACTTTAACGGTTACCGTTACAAATCAGACTACTGAGAAATTTTTGAGGGGTGCCCAAGTCATAGCTCAATTAACGTATTCTCCTAATTGTGGTAATCTTATGTGTTCTTGTGAAAAACATATTGAATTAAGAGAAGCATTGTCAATCAATAATCAAGGGCAAGTGGAGATTCCGTTGTTGAGTCAAAAAATATCAGACTTACCTATGCCAACCGAAGTGAAAGTGATATGTATGAAGTCCGGCTACAAGACGGGAACGCAGACTATCAATTCTTACAATGGAGCAACTGTTAACTGTTCAATGGAGCCTGATAATATGAACTACCAAGGCATTGGTAAAATCAATGTTGTTGACAAAACAACCCAACAGCCGATCTCAAATCCTCAATTCAAATTTGAGCAATCGGGGATGACGATACCCAATGGCATTTGGGATGCCTACGCATATCCGACTAAAATCACGGTATCGGCTGATAATTACCACCCAAAAACGGTAATGGTTCAGCCTGATAAATGGCCGGTAAAGGTTGAACTGGAGAAATTGGTTTATAAGTACTCGCTGACCATCAAACTGTATAATCATGAAGGTAAGGAGATCAAGGGGCAATTACCCAAAACGGCCAAAGTCTCTATTAAGTTCAATGGTAAAGAGATTACGCCTCAATATGCCAATCGGTTTCCGCTTACCGTTCCAATCCAAGAATCGAAAACACGGTCAAATGAAGAGCAGTTTAGTATTCACATTGACTACCCGCCCTATAAAGAAACCGTGGTTACTTTGGACTTAGCGAATAGTCTTTGGGATTATGATCGATATTCCCCAGGCGTGTTAAAAGCAACCTATCACTTAACCTTTGAAAAACCGAAAAAGGCATTGGTGGTTTTGGTTAATCAGGCTAACGCATGGAAAGGCAAACCCTATGGTACTTGGAAAAAATCCTTAAGAATCGTTTTTAATCCTTGGTGGAAAACTCAGCAGAAGTTTTCTTACTTTGGCTACGGGCGAATAGCTGCTGGAGTTTATCCCCGTTTAATTCATCAGTCTGAAGATAAAGCCCCCGCCAGTTTGATTATGGGGGAACGTATGTTTAATGCGTTTGTAGAACCCCATTTATTGGCTGATTTCTTTTTGGAAGAGAATGATGATGCCATTTGGTCAAAATTGTTAGATGCAGATGATCAACCCAAAGCTGATGAATGGTTTTTCATTATTTTGCTCCCACACAACACGTTGTCGCTTGTTTCTGCGACGGTTGAGCGTTATCAAGCGTATGCTGGCGAGGGAAGTTGGCAGAACAAACGGGCTCAATTAAACGCGAGTTTAGAAAAATACAACGCCAATTTATACATTATCGAAGACTTCTTTAAGCCGGCTGAGGAAGTTGAATGTGACGTTGCAGAATCAACGGCAGTAGCTGATTCTAAACCAGACGATGAAACAACAGCCGTTGATGATGTTGTTGCTGAATCAATTAATAAGGGTGATTCTTCTGGAACAGTGGAAACAACAGCTAATGAGACTGAGCCACAGACTCAAGAAGACTGTGTGCCGCAATCCACAGAACGGTCCATTATTGAAGCATTAAGTGATTTGGATCGGATCAGCTACCAAGCCATTCCTTATGGAACTTTTAACCAGTCGGTACCCAAAACAATTTTGAACGGACTTTTACAAAAAATTGAAAAGGATGTTGAATAAACAATAGTATAAAAGAAATCCGATTTTTTTCAATTGGATTTCTTTGAATAAACTTTAAAGGAGGTCAATAGAGTGTTACGACAACATACCACCATACTGATGGTAGCGTTAATGATACTACCTCAGTTGATTTGGGCAACTGTACAATGGGGGCCTGATGGTAAGCCCAGTGATATTATTTATGATAAGGAAGAAAACCCTTCCTACATACTGGTGATTCAAGATAAGGCACCAGTTTTCAATGCCCCCCGTGATGGTACAAAGGTTATGCCAGCGTCTTTTGGCATGGCTCGCTACATTGCCGATGAAGTGACTCACAATGGGAAAACCGATTACCTGATGGTGGATTTTGACTCAGAAAACTGGGCCATTAAAAACTTCTTAGGTTGGATTTCGGCCGACAGTGTGCTACGAGACCCTAAGCCCCTAAGCGAAAAAGGTATCGCTTTGAAGGGCTTGATTATTCACAACTGGCAGATCGATACCTCTGGGCACTTAGATATTTCCATGACCCATGCCTATAAAGGGCCTAGTAAGAAGGACTTTGCGTCCCACAAAAAGGTTGGCCTATTTGATTTATTTTTTGCGTTTGCTCAAAAGAGCGGCTATACCCTGCTGGCCAGGGATGCGAGTTTAGTAGTCGAACAGGCTGACAGGCAATTGTTAGGTTGGGTTGCGAATGACAATTTACACATCTGGAAAACTCGTCAAGCGATAGAAATTGATAAAACGACTCTTAGATCTCGTAAACAAGGCGTTAAGGTGTTTAAAACTCAAAAGGAAGCAATCGATTTTTACTTAGGGGGTAAAAAGATTGAACCTTTGGCCGAAGAAGACCTTGGGATTACAGCTTCGTGGGAGCCTTTATTGATGCGCTATCCCATTATTTCAGAAGGTTCCAAGCAATACCCGGGTTTAGGGAATATGTATCAAGTCGGTGTTATTGGTGATCAAGTTTATATCGACAAAGGGACGGCAGGTTTGACGGAAAAAGAGCTGGCTGTCATGCGCGTTAAATTGAAGGAATTGGAACGAGAGATGTCTCATATTGATCTCTTATTTATTATTGATGCGACCGGCAGCATGAGCAACGACTATCCCCATGTCAAAAAAGCCGTCAGCACCATCGCCACAAAAATGAAAGGTTCCGCTCTCAAACCGCGCTTTTCCATTAACTTTTATAAAGACTATGTCGATGGGGATGGAAAAGGCGGGGATGATAGCTATCTATTTAAGCGCCAACCGTTGACAGAAAATGTTGGACTGTTTAATAGCTATCTTGATAAAGAAAGCACTTCTGGGGGAGATGATGAGCCAGAAGCTATTTACTACGCGATTGACCAAGTACTCCTTTTAGCAAGTGATGAGGTTCGTAAGATAGGATTTCGTGTTGCAATTGTGATTGCCGATGCTCCCAATCATAACCCTGATCCCCGTGGTTATACGCCGGCACAGATAGCCCAAAAATTGGCTAACAATGGTTATGATTTCTTTTCGGTAGAATCAGGTGATGCAGGCGATTTTACCCCTCAAATGAAAAAAATTGCTGAAAATTTAGGTTATGACCGCGCCTTAACTGCCCATTTCCATGCGAAGGGACGTGGCAATGATGTCGCTCAAGCCATTATTAAAATGGCTTCAAAGGCCATTAAGGAAGCAAAAGAGGCGCAATTAGCAATAGCAAGTGCAGCCATTGGAGAGGGCTTCAAAAAAATTGGAAAATCGTCCCATGGAATGCGTATTGCTCTTAGAGTAACTGAAGCTATGCAGAAAAAGGGTATCAACCCACGCAATTTTATCGCCGCGAGTGCCCAAATATTTCAACCGGGTTGGGTGACAACCAAAGAACCGGGAACTGGCGTTAAACAAGTCAGGGAAGTTTTGTTAATCGGTAGAATGGATTTAGAAAGTTATGCGGGATTGTTGACGACTTTTGTCAAAAAACCTATCACTCGAAAAAAGATTATGAATACTTGGCAACGGGCTTTGAAAGAAAATTTGGGCGAAGCTGGTATGGATAAGTCCGTGAGTGATTTGGTTGACGCACATTTGGGATTGCCAGTTAGAAATAAAATTCTGCAACTGACTTTGGAAGAAATCAGTCGGCTCAATGGTAAAAAGCTAAAAGAGTTCAGGAAGGCTCTATACAAAGACCTCTTATATTTGCGTGGTGTTTACCAAGAACAAGTCATCGAAGCGGTCGAAGATAAAGCCAGCCAATTAGGCTGGAAAGCTGTTAAGAAGGGTGCCCGAAAAGTCTGGTGGAAGTTAGGCGATACTTTTGAATATGGCTGGATTCCGTTGGATGTGATGCCTTAAAAAACTGAGGTATTCTCGACAATAACGCGAATTTTTCAGCGTTTTTTCGAGAATGTCTCTTTTCAATACTTAACTTAAAAGGAGAACAATAAAGTGTTACGACAACACACTACTATATTGATGGTCGCATTGATGATGCTACCCCAATTGATTTGGGCTATACAATGGGGTCCTAATGGTCAGCCCAGTGATGTTTTTTATGATGCTCAACAAGAGCCATCCTACATACTTGTGATTCAAGATAAGGCCCCCGTTTTCAACACGCCCGATGATAGCACCAAAGTGATGCAAGCATCTTTTGGCATGGCTCGCTATATTGCCGATAAAGTGACTCACCATGAAAAAACCTATTATCTGATGGTGGATTTTGACTCAGAAAACTGGACTATTAAAAAATTCTTAGGTTGGATTTCTGCCGACAGTGTTTTACGAGACCTTAAACCTTTAACTGAAAAAGGTATCGCTTTGAAGGGTTTGATTATTCGTAAAAGTGATGCTTACAAAGGGCCTAATAGTAGCTATGATTTTAACAAAACAATCAACCCATTTGATTTGTTTTTTGCATTTTCTCAAAAAAATGGCTATACCTTAATAGCTCAGGAAGCAACTTTACCGGTTGAAAATGCTGAAAATCAATTATTTGGTTGGGTTGCCGATAACAAGTTACATCTCTGGAAAACCCGCCAAGCGATAGAGTTTGATAAAACGACTGTTGAACGGCGTAAATTAGGCGTTAAGGTATTTGAAACTCAACAGGACGCAATAGATTTTTATTTTCATGATAAAAAAATTGTTCCTCTTGCTGAAGAAGATTTGAAAGTTAAAACCCCATGGGATCCAAATCAGATGCGCTATCCCATTATTTCAGCCATGACACATCCAACCTTAGGACTTATGTATAAAATCAGTATCATTAGCGAGCAGAAGAGCATCTTTCAACCTGGTTGGGTAACAGTCAATGACCCTGAAACAGGCATTCGGCAAGTACGCGAAATGTTGTTAATCAGTCGATACAATTTAGAAAGCTACGTGGGTTTTTTGAGTGCTTTTGTCAAAACACCAATCAGCCGAAGAATGATGATGGCAGTTTGGAAACGGACTTTGGAAATAAATTTAGGTGAGACCGAATTGAATAAGCCCGTAAGTGACTTACTTCAAATAACTCAACAATTGCCAGTTAAAACCCAAATGATGCAAAAAATAATACGTTGTACTCTTTGTGATACCAATAAGAAATTCACAAGAGGATTTCGACAAAATCTTTATAAATCCTTCTTATATTTGCGTAGTTTTCTTAGTGAAGAAAACATCGAAGTAGTGGAAGATCATAACAGCCGATTTGGTTGGAAACCGATTCGTAAGGGCACTCGAAAAGTCTGGTGGAAGTTTAGCGATACTGTTGAATATTGCTGGATTCCGTTGGATTTGATGCCTTAAATACTTGATTGAGTCTCCTCCGAAAAGCTATTTTTGGGGGGGACTCTTCTCTAACTAAGGGAAGTTGAAACCAAATGAAAAATGAGAACGATTTATATGTTTTGAAAAACCTCAAAAAAACGCATGGGGCTTCTCGGATACCTAAACAAATTTTTAGGGAATGTCGCTTACCTCAAAAACCCCAACATGAACAATGGCGACAGGTTTGTGGTACAGAAGACATTTGCCGCACAGAATGTCCTCGTTGCTGGAACTTGTGGATTGAAGAAATGCGTATTCCAAAGGGGGAAAAAGTGGGTATTTTGGGCCATAGCGGCTCTGCAAAAACCACTTTGTTAAACCAACTGAGCTTATTAGATTACCCTGATGAAGACTCTGAAACGTTTCAACTAAACTACTTAGAAAAACAGCAACCCCAATCGTTGTCTTTATTTTCTGAAAACAACAAACTGAATCATCAACTCAGACAACAATTGTTTGGCTTTGTGTTTCAACTCGGTTATTTAACCGCTAATTTAACCGCTTTTCAAAATGTCGCGTTGCCTTTGGCATTAGCAGGTATCAAACTAAAACTGATTCAACAACGTGTTGAAGAACTCACAGATCAAATGGATTTTCCCAAAACGCGTTTGAATGCTTTGCCTCGCCATCTATCGGGTGGTGAATATCAACGAATTGCCGTGGCTCGGGCATTAAGTCATAATCCACAAATCGTCTTTGCCGATGAACCAACCGGCAGTCTTGATCCAGTCACCGGGCAACGTGTAATGGAACTATTAACTCAATGGTGTGATCAGGATGAGACAAGAACACTTATCTTAGTAACGCACAATTTAGAACATGCATTAGAATGTTGTGATTATGTATTTGTTTTAGTGGGCGGAAAAATCAGTTTTCAGGAACAAACCAAGAATATTGATGCTAAGATTTTGCATCAATCTTTGCAAAAACCAATATGAGTTCATTTAACTCAAATTGAAGTTTTTGAACATAAACTTCATGGTACAGTAGCTGAAATTGTTCTCCAAATCAAATCTTTTAGCCATAAGGTTAAAAATATAAGTAAGATTTCATTAGAGCTACAACCACAGATTGTCAAGATGACAATCCCAGTCATAGCGAGCTATCGTGCTGTAGAAACGGAAATCGAATCACTCCAACAAGGCCGTTTGCCCAAAAAGGTTACAAACAACCTACAAACTGAACTAGCGGATAAACTAACCAATGCCAGTGTAACAGAAACCGCCAAACATATTGCCGGAATAATGCGAATGGCCAATACCGAAACTAATCCTATACGTCAACAACAATTGCGTGAAGTACTCAGTACAGTAGTTGACGAACAAGGCATTATCAAACAATGGCAGGGTAACAAAAAGCATTACTTTTCACGCACCCAAGGATACCCCACTTGGTATCGCAATTCGCCAAAATTACAACGAAGCATTAGGCTATTTCGCAACTCAAACGACTACCCGCCTAAAAGCCAAGCTTGGTCTGCAAATGGTACAAGATGCTGACACCTACTTTGCCAACGGTAATTCACTATGGGGCAATCGTTTATTGAATCGAGCCAGAGTAGTGCTAGATTTCATAGGTGGTGATACCAATGCCTATCAAAATATAAAAAGCACTCCAGCCGCCCAAGATATGTTTGGATTTTCTGTTGCAGGTAATAACTTTGAAGGTTATGAACTAGCGGCAATATCTAATAAACTGGCAAATGTAAAAGATCGCTTATCTGCTGAAATGCACTTTTTAGGAGTTCTTGCAGTCAAACAAGCTAACAATTATCAGCATTTCAGTGAACCAACACTATTCACCACCATGCTTGACAATGCTTATGCGGTTTTTGATATAGCAAATGGTTTTATGCAAGGCATTTGGCGCGGCTTTGATGAAACCGCCGCAGGTATTTTAAATACCATAAATCACCCAATTGATTCAGCGTCAGCCATTTATTCCGCTATTGCTAATTATGAAAAAACCTACAAGATAATTGCAACCGAAGCCAAGAAATTTTTAAAACAATTCCCCAACTCCACAGCTAAACAATATGGAGAACTAGCTGGACGCATTACCTTTGAAATAGGCACATACTTTTCAGGTATAGGCGCGATTAAAAACCTGAAAAGAGTATCCAAGGTTGCTTTACAGATCCAAAAAATTGCAAAGGAAACAAGTATATTAGCCAATGCTGCAAAAACTGCATTTAAAGCAGCAGACAACATTGCTTCTTGGAAAGCCTCAAAATTGAAAATACATATACCGGGTACATTACAAAAACAAAAAAGCA
>Ga0233403_10000903_pt1 | contig 14134 bp, 8 predicted proteins | sample Na_oxic_1_MG_FD_179866 | JGI IMG/M metagenome (GOLD analysis project Ga0233403, IMG submission 179866) | Seawater microbial communities from Saanich Inlet, British Columbia, Canada - Na_oxic_1_MG | ecosystem: Environmental > Aquatic > Marine > Inlet | place: Canada: British Columbia | collected...
AGTTTTAGGCAGCAGTTATCAAGATGCAATCAGCGATACTTTGGCGGGCGGGGGAGACACGGATACCAATGCGTGCATTGTGGGCGGATTAATTGGCGCCGCGTGTGGGGCTTCTGTTATGCCCGAAAATATGAAACTGGCGGTGCTTAATTGTGATACCTATCAAGGAAAAAATCCTCGCCCGGCTTTTTTGCACCCGAATCAATTACCAGTACTGACAAAACAGTTACTCGCTTGCCCCTACAACTGAAAGGAAACATTTTGAAAATTACCGGTTTTATTTGGCTTGATGAGATTGTAGAAAAATTACAAAAAAAGCATAATGTTATTGTAAACGAAGTTCAAGAGGTATTGACTAATAAACCTAAATTTAGATTTGTTGAAAAAGGACATTATTTAGGTGAAAATGTCTATTTTGCACTTGGACAAACAGCGGCTGGACGCTACCTCATTATTTTCTTTATCTCTAAAAAGGACAAACGTGCTTTGATTCTCTCCGCACGAGATATGACGAATACAGAAAGGAGACAATATGAACGAAAATAAAAGTTCGATTTCACAGGCAAACTCTTACCTTGAAATCGGTGAATTTTGGGATAACCATGAAGCGACTGACTATTGGGAACAAACCAAACCGGTGGATTTTGAAGTTGATATTCAATCTGAGGGTAGGTATTGTGCCATAGAACCGACATTGGTGACTAAAATAAGCCAAATTGCTTGGCAAAAAGGCGTATCAATGGAAACATTAGTCAATCTCTGGCTTCAAGAAAAATTGGCTCACGAAATTTAAAAGTAGTGCGAGTCTGAAACTTATAGCGTTTCCCGATTGAAGAAACTACACTGATTTAAGCGCACAACCCCTATCTGGGTTCAGTTCATTCAATCGGGAAACGCTATAGCATTGAGTACAACGGATTAACATCATTCCCAGATTTTTTCTGAATATCTGTTAATATTCAAAGATATAGCATTTCCCGATTGAATGAAGTACAACAATTGACGTGAATTATCAATGAGTCTTGTAGGGTGGGATTGCTAAGCGCCGAGATTGTCGTTAATGACTCGATCCTTATCGCCCGCTTGCCCACCATCCTTTTTTTTGTATTTAACCAAATCGGGAAACGCTATAACGTGTTTTTTTGAAAATATCCTGGAAATGAGTAAGAACGACAGTTCAACGACGGAGATTGTGATGAAAGAACAAAGACGATTTATCAGACACCCAACTGAAATACCAATAGAATTATTGCATAAGACTTGTTCGATCAGTGAAACAAACCGTTTGAATGACATCAGTTTAGGCGGATTAGCATTTAGCTCCAATCAAAATTGGCAGCTGGGTACTCTTATTGGCATCCGTATACCATTAATCGATCCGGAATTTGAAACCACCGGTAAAGTGGTTTGGTGTCAAAAAAAACATACACAGTTTGATGTAGGAGTTGAAATTACGAATGCCTACGACGATTTCAAGGTACGCATGGTAGAGCAGGTTTGTCAAATTGAAAAATATCGAAATCAGCTTGAACGGCAAGGGCGAATCTTAAGTAGTGAGGATGCGGCGGCAGAGTGGATCAACTGCTATGCTGCTAAATTTCCGTCATTGGAAATTGGTCAAATGGCTTAAAACTTTCCCTAGTTCCCAAATGACGGCACTGGGATATCCCTCATGGATTAATTCAAATGAGGGCTTTTGGGATTGCCCAAGCCAACTACTCCATCATCTGACTCATCCTAAAAATCTGTTGATTTCGTTAACCGAAAATTTTATAATAAAGCAGCCGTCATTACAGCTATAACTCATTGAATAAAAAGTGCTTTTTAAAAATAAGCGAACATAAAAATTAACATTTTCACAGCTTAAGCTAAGTTAAGTCATCATTAAAATCCGTTATAAAATATAATCCTGGTAGTAAAATATCTTACCTAAAAAGGCGAATTAACTTCGCTTTAATATTATTAATCAATTACTTAGGATTTTTTAAAATCATCATTTGATGATTAAAAAATACTGTTAATTATCTAACAAAATCAAATCCTTAACTCGAATCGATAACATTTGATAATTACCAAAATAACCATTCCTAATAAATCAATAGGTTCCGTTAAATCGGAAGACACTCTATTATCATTTTTCCATCAGAGATTATGTTAACATTACCCAATTACCAAATCAGCACTTCAATTTATGAAAGTGCCAACTCTACCGTCTATCGTGGGCTTAGAAAAAAAGATAACCAACCGGTTATCCTCAAAGTCCTCAAACAAGACTATCCCAGTCCAGAGGAATTAACCCGCTATCAACAAGAGTATGAAATCACCAACAGCCTAAATATTGATGGTGTTATTAACGCGTATGATATTGACAAATATCAAAATACGCTCATCATTATTTTAGAGGATTTTGGGGGCGAATCCTTAAAAACGATTTTTGAAAAAGGGGAACAACTGGGAATTTCTATCTCATATTTTCTTTCCCTCGCCATCCAAATCGTCGAGGCGTTGGGCCAAATTCACGCGGCTAACATCATTCATAAGGATATTAACCCCACTAATATCGTCTGGAATAAAACCACTAACCAGTTGAAAATCATTGATTTTGGGATTGCCAGTCGCCTACCGCGTGAAACCCCAACGCTTAAAAATCCCGAACAACTGGAAGGAACACTTGCCTATATTTCGCCAGAACAAACCGGACGTATGAATCGCGCCATCGATTATCGCACCGATTTATACTCATTGGGGATCACTTTCTATGAATTGTTAACCGGGAAAGTACCTTTTGACGCCGAAAGTCCGTTGGAATTAGTCCACTGCCATATTGCTAAAACACCAAAACCGGTGTGTCAAATCAATCCCAAAGTCCCTCCGATTATTTCTGACATCGTCATGAAATTGATGGCCAAAAATGTCGAAGATCGCTATCAATCCGCTTTTGGGGTCAAAGCCGATTTACAGGAGTGCAAACTTCAGTTGGCTAAAACCGATCACCTGAAAAATTTTCCGTTAGCACAAAACGATTTTTCTGGCAAGCTGCAAATTCCCCAAAAACTTTATGGCCGTGAAAACGAAATTAAAACGTTATTGCAAGCCTTTGAACGTATCAGTGACGGTATCGGGGAAATAATGCTCATTGCCGGTTATTCTGGCGTGGGCAAAACCGCGTTAGTCCACGAAGTCCACAAACCGATGACCGAAAAACACGGCTACTTTGCGGCCGGTAAATTTGATCAATACCAACACAATATTCCTTATTCGGCTATTAGCCAAGTGTTCAATGAACTTTGCAACTACCTGTTAACCGAAAATGCTGAACAATTAAAGCAATGGCAACAAAAAATCCTGACGGCTATTGGTACTACCAAAGGTCAAGTTTTAATTGATGTCATTGAACAATTGGAATTAATCATTGGACCACAACCGGCGGTAGAAACCATTCCGCCTCAAGAAGCCCAAAACCGCTTTAATTCCGTATTCCAAAACTTTTTCCAAGCCCTATGCCAACCAGAACATCCGTTAGTTTTATTCATCGATGATCTGCAATGGGCTGATCCCGCTTCTCTTCAATTATTGAAGAGTTTGATGACCGATACCCAAAATCATCACTTTTTAATTATTGGCGCTTACCGTGACAATGAAGTGGACGCTACCCATCCCCTGATGATAACCCTTTCTGAGCTACAAGAAGCCGGGACTTTGGTGAACACCATTTCATTACCAAACCTGTCTCACCATGATGCCAACACCTTAATCGCTGAATCTTTAACGAGCGAACCCGCTTATGTTCGGCCCTTAACCGATTTGGTATATGAAAAAACCCAAGGCAACGCCTTTTTCACACACGAATTTTTGAAATCGTTGTATGAACAAGCTTTATTAGGGTTTGAAGTTAAAACCCAAACATGGCAATGGGAAATTGATCAAATCGCCGCACTCAACATAACGGACAATGTGGTGGAATTGTTAGCCAACAAAATCAACCAATTACCCAGCCAGACAGTTTTGGCACTGAAATTAGCCGCTTGCATTGGCAATCAATTTGACTTAAACACCCTCTCTATCATCTCACAACATGCCCAAACTGACGTGTTAGCGCATTTATGGCCGGCTCTCAAAGAAGGCGTGATTTTGCCGCGAGATGATAATTATAAATGGATTGATCACCCCAAACCCGGTAATAAACTCGCTTATTTCAAATTCCTACATGACCGGGTACAACAAGCCGCTTATGCGCTCATTGATGAAGCCCAAAAGAAAACGGTGCATCTTTCTATTGGACAACTCTTGCTCAATCAAACGGCTACTGAGAAAAAAACCGAGCAACTCTTCAAAATACTTGACCATCTGAATATTGCGCGTTCGTTGCTGTTAAAATCAGAACAACAAATCGAATTAGCGCAATTGAACTTAACGGCCGGCATAAAAGCCAAACAAGCCACCGCTTATGCCGCCTCGTTGCAATACCTGATCATCGCGATGGAATGTTTAGGTGAAACCGGTTGGCAAAAAAACTATCCGTTAGCGTTGCCACTTCATAAAGAACGGGCCGAACTGGAATACTTAAACGGCCGGTTTGAACAATCTGAACAGTTGATTCATCAAACGATGACCCAACTCAAGACCCCATTGGACAAAGCCGAAGTGTTACATATTCTGATTGTCCAATATACCTTAAGTGCGCGTTATCAAGAAGCCATTCAAACCGGACGACAAGCTTTAGCTTTCCTGGGTATTGAATTAGCCGACGATAATTTTGAACAAGTCCGTGATCAAGAGATGCGTCAGATCAAAGCGATGATTGGTGATAGAACCATTGCCTCTCTGTTTGATTTACCAACAATGACAGATCCCATCTACACGATGGCCGTCAAATTATTGATCACGATGGGTCCACCTTGCTACCGTTCTCATCAACGATTGTGGGGAGTTATTGTTGCTAAAGTTGTGTACTTAACCCTGCAACATGGCAACGTACCTCAAATCGGCTATAGCCATACCGCTTATGGTGGGTTGCTGGGCTACGTTTGGCAGGATTACACAACCGGTAAAGAACTTGGTGAACTAGCCACTCGCTTAATGAGTGAAAAATTTACCGACTCTTCAGCCGCCCAAAGTGTTTTTTACTTAATGATTGGGAGCTCCATACGACATTGGTATCAACCACTTCAATCGGCGACGGAAGATTACAAAAAAGCCTATCAAATAGGCTTAGAATCTGGAAACTTGCAATATGCCGTTTATGCGTTTGGGCATAACACGTATTGTCGTTTCTATCAAGGCGTGAATTTGGCCGACTTGTTCAAAGAAATAGACGATTATCTCTCTTTTTGTCGTGCCCGAAAAAATCAATGGGGCATTGATCTCATCGAAGGCGGACAAATGGTGATTTTAAATTTGCAGGGTCAATTTAAAACCGCTGAGTCCACTGAATTTCGCCACACCGAACTGACTGAAGCCCAGTTTTTGGCACGCTGCGAGGATCATAAAAATATCCAAGTTCTCTGCATTTTTTATATCCTGAAAGCTTGGACTCTCTATTTGCATGGTCATTTTGACAAAGCACTGGAAAGTGTCCAAGAAGCAGAACAACGTTTAATTGCGGTCGCAACACAAGGCTTACTCCCGTCGGCGGAATATCGCTTCACCGAATCATTAATTTTATTAGCCCTCTATCCTCACCTCTCCACCGAACAACAACTGGTGTACTGGGAAAAAATCAATGACAATCAGAAACTCGCCAAAATGTGGGCCAACAACTGTCCAGCCAATTTTCAACCGCAATACCGGTTGGTTGCTGCTGAAATGGCCAGAATATCGGAACCAAACAATTTAGCAACCATAGATTTATACGATCAAGCGATTGCCTCAGCGCGGCAATATAGCCTCATTCAATATGAAGCTTTGGCTAATGAACTGGCGGCTCGATTTTGGTTAAGCCGAGGAAAAGAAAAAATTGCACCGCTTTATCTGAAAGAAGCGCACTATTCCTATCTACGATGGGGCGCAATGGCGAAAGTGACGGATTTAGAAGAACACTATCCAAAATGGTTAGCCCGCACCCCAGCTACGCCAATCATCAGGGCTTCACCCACTCGCCGGATAACCACATCGAATGTGTTAGATTTAGAGAGCGTGATGAAAGCGGCACAAACCCTCTCAGGCGAAATCGTGTTATATCGACTTCTGGAAAAAATGATGCAAATCGTCATTGAAAATGCTGGCGCACAGCACGGTTTTCTGATTTTGCCATACGAGGACAAATGGATCATTGAAGCGGAAGGCACGATAGACAAAGGGGAAGTCACCGTACTGCATTCTCTGCCCGTTGAAAATCATCTGCCAGAAGCGATTATCAGCTACGTGGCTCACACTCAGGAAAATGTGATCTTAACGGATGCTAGACAGGAAGGGCTTTATACCGATAATTCCTATATTAAAACGCATCAAACGCAATCGGTGTTATGCTTTCCGATTGTCCATCAACAACAACTGCGGGCCATTCTGTATTTCGAGAATAACTTAACGACTGGAGCATTTACGCCACAACGCCTCAATGTGTTAAAAATGCTCTCCTGCCAAATTGCGATATCGTTGGAAAATGCCCAAGTCATGGCTCACTTAGATACTAAAGTGAAAGAAAGAACCGCCCAGCTCAATGCCAAAGTCGAAGAACTCCTTCAAACCCGCCAAGAACTGGTACAAAGTGAAAAAATGGCATCACTTGGACGATTGGTTGCCGGTTTTGCTCATGAACTCAATACGCCTATTGGAGTCGCCATTGGCAGCACCTCTATTTTACAAGAAGAAGCCAATAAAATCAATCAGTTAATTGAACAAGAAGAAGTCGATGAGGACGAATTGCTGTCGGCGTTGGACAGTATTAATCAAGGCTCTAATTTAACCATGTCCAATTTAAAACGGGCTTCCAAGTTAGTGACCAGTTTCAAACGCACCGCCGTGGATCAAACCTTTGATGTAATCAGAAAATTTAGAGTTAATGAAGTGATTAACGACACGATTAACACGTTGCGTAATCGCTTCAAACAAACCGACATTGATATCCAAGTGGACTGTTCGGTTGAACTCAACGTGAACAGTTTACCCGGTGCGTTGGAACAAATCCTGACCAATTTGCTGATAAACAGCCTGATACACGGTTTTAATGATGGCAAAAATGCCGGAATTATCAAAATCAACGCCCAACAACTTGATTCAGAGCATTTACATTTAGAATATTCTGACAACGGTAACGGTATCCCAGAAACGAATCTGGCAAAAATATTTGAGCCGTTTTTTACCACTAATCGCGCTCATGGTGGTAGTGGTTTGGGCATGTATATTTGCTATAACCTCGTGACTACTCAATTGCAGGGGACAATCAGTTGTGAAAGTACCCTTGGCAAGGGGATAAAATTTGCAATTAACTATCCAATCAACAAGAACTGAATGGTTATTTCACTTAACCGAATAATTAGAAATTATTGGGTTAAATTCAAGCGGTTAAGTGAAAGAATCCATTTTTAATTGGCCATTTTTAGATATCATAGGTAACTCACAAAAAATAATATAATATACCCATTTGGTGCAACCATAAAGGATTGCCCCTACGGTCATCCCACGTGTAGGGGCAATCCCTTGTGGTTGCCCTTGGTATTTTATTTTTGGAGAATTGCCATATTAAACTGGTTAATTTTTTAAAATTGTTAAAAACTGGATTAAGTACTCATTTTAGAGGTGATTATGCACACCAGCCCAACTTCAAAATATGACATTCTTGATGATATGCCCATTCCGGAAAATATTCGGATGAGTTGGCAGAAAACGGTTGATTTGATGGCAAAAACTCTCCAAGTACCGGCCGGGCTTATTATGCGGGTTCATCCTCGTGAGATTGAAGTTTTTATTCGGAGTAACAATCCCGATAATGTTTATGAAGCGGGAGAAAAGGCCTCTTTGGATACGGGACTTTATTGTGAAACGGTCATGGATACTCGTAGAGAATTATTAGTGCCCAATGCCTTAACAGACCCGCAGTGGGATCATAATCCGGACGTAAAACTTGATATGATCTCTTATTTAGGTATGCCGTTGGAATGGCCAGGCGGAGAAATCTTTGGCACCATTTGTATCCTAGACAACCAAGAAAATCGCTACAGCGAACTTTATCGGCAACTTTTGGAACAATTCCGTGAAATTGTCCGGTTAGGGCTACAAACCGTGTATGAAAATCATGTTTTGACCCAAACCCAGAAAGAATTACAACTGAGTCGGGAAAAAGCCGAAGCCGCAAATCAAGCAAAAAGTTTATTTTTGGCTAATATGAGCCATGAACTACGCACCCCGCTCAATGCCATCCTTGGATTCTCACAATTGATGAGCTTTGATGAGGCACTGTCCCCAGAGTTGAGGGAGAACATTGGCATCATTGAACGCAGTGGTGAACATTTGCTGGAACTGATTAATGATGTGTTGGATATGTCCAAAATAGAAGCGGGACGAGTGACGCTGGATAAAGACAGTTTTGATTTACATCAGACGATCAAGGATGTTGCCGAAATGATGCGTATTCGGGCTGAAAAGAAACACTTGCTGTTCAGTTGGGAATATGTTCCAGGGTTGGTACGTTATATCAGAACCGATTTAAGCAAATTGCGCCAAGTGCTGATTAACCTACTGGGCAATGCCATCAAATATACCGAAGAAGGCGGAATGGCACTTCGCGTGAACAGCCAGAAAATAGCCAATACATCTGATAATCAGGCCGAATACCGTTTGTATGTGGAAATCGAAGACAGTGGGTTAGGCATCGCACCGGCAGAACTGGAAACGATATTTGACGCTTTTGTCCAAGTGAGCAGTCATAAAGCAGTTACCGAAGGCACTGGACTTGGCCTAGCCATCACTCGCCGTTTTATCCAATTGATGGGGGGTGATATCAGCGTGATAAGCGAATTGGGAAAAGGCTCACTGTTCAAATTCAACTTCCCAGTGGAAATGGTGGATGAAGTAAACGTTGCACCTCGACAACGCCGCAACCGAATTATTCGCGTTGAACCAGGTCAACCCATTTATCGCCTCCTCATTGTGGATGATAAATTGGAAAATCGCCTACTTCTGAAAAAACTGTTATCTTTCGTCGGATTAACTGAATTAAGGGAAGCCGTCAATGGGCAGGAAGCGGTGGAAATATCCAAGCAATGGCAACCGCATCTGATTTGGATGGATATGCGAATGCCAGTGATGAGCGGCTATGAAGCAACCCGACAAATTAAAGCCTTACTGGCAGAGCAGATACCAGCAATCAAGATCATTGCCGTGACGGCCAGTGCGTTTGATGAAGAGAAAGAAAAAGTGCTGGCCTCCGGTTGCGATGAATTTTTACGCAAACCTTACCGGGAAACGGAAATCTTCGATATTATGGGCCGACACTTAGGGCTGCGCTACCAATACGAAGAACAACCGGTTGAAATTGATGAGCCAACCGCGAGTCCAGCTTTAAATCCAAATGATTTAGCGGTTTTACCAGACGCATTACGAATGGAATTATATCAAGCGGTTCTTAGCCTAGACATGGAAGAAACAACGGCAATTATTGGTAAAATTCGAGAACAAGATGTGCAACTGGCCGAACGTTTACAAACATTATCAGATAATTTTGAATCTGATAAATTGTTGGCTTTGCTTGATGAATTTGATAACGGAAAATTTTAAAATGCTGGAGTCCAAAGCTTCAGCTTTGGGCACCCAACGTAAAATTAAAATAATATGTTTATATAAAACAATAAGTTATGATTAACTTATCACTAGGCATCAAAAAATAGCCTCTGAGCGATGTTTGGTTTAAGATGTCTTTTGCAAAAATTACAAAAAAATGCAATACAGCGCAAATGACAACCGTTCAATTTATGGTATAAATTATCGTACAAGCCACGAACTCGGTTATTTTATTTTTGTCATGGTATAAGCGTTAAATAATGCGATACAGAGATATTTATAGCGGTTAAATGCGCGATAAATAATCAATGAAATAACGCATTTAAGCTTGATTATTAAATAAATCCCCCATTACTCAAAATAAATAACGCCTTAAAACGCCATTTATCTGCGTTATCAAGCAGTTGGAATCCTTTGCAAAAGCTTTGGGCACCCATTAAATTGTCTGAATCAATCTTGTAGGGTCAATGCCATAAGATAACTGACTGATTTCCTAAAAGTAGTACAACGGATACTCGAAAAAAACGGATTAAAAAACCGGTTAACATTCATAATGTGACCCAAATGGTTTATTCCTAAAATCCGTTTCTTTCGAGTATCCGTTGTACTTGGCGGCGACACGATATGGCAGTGTGACTGTTAAGCGGCTAGGTTCGTTCCATTCACGAAAATCTCGGCACTTAGCAATCCCACCCTGCCGGACTTTTGTAGCCGGACGCCCAAAGCTGAAGCTTTGAACTCCAACGCGGCTCTATTTCCGGTGAATCCTGATTCAGACAAAAAGAGGGATAAAAAAAGCTCAATTTATGAAGGTGCTGAGTATAAAACAACAACCCAACAAGTTTTTGTTGGACGGGTACTTATCAATCGGTCAATTTTTAATCCAAATGAACTGTCAAAGTCTAGGAGGTTTTACGTGACTACAAACCAGACGGAAGAATTTGAGAAAGCATTGCTATCTCTGAACAAAATGGCTGCCAAAAACTTGATCAGTGAAATTGCACAAGCCGAAGGTGCGATGCAATGTGTTGAAACCGTTGTCGTTCCAGTTATGGAACGTATTGGTTCAAAATGGGAAGAAGGTGATGTGGCCTTATCTCAACTTTATATGAGCGGCCGTATCTGTGAAGAAATCGTGGATACGATACTTCCGCCGCTTGATTCCGCCAGAAAACGCCAACCTAATATGGCAATTGTGGTGTTTAACGATTACCATTTTTTAGGCAAACGTATTGTTTATACCCTGCTACGAGCGAGTGGCTTTGAATTACAAGACTATGGTCAAAACACCGACATAGAAGCACTTGCAGTACGTGTCAAAGAGGATGGCATCAAAGTGCTGTTAGTTTCTGTCCTGATGCTCAACTCGGCCTTGCGTGTTAAAAACTTAATTGAGACAATTAGACTCACGAGTCCAGAAACCAAAGTAGTCGTTGGGGGTGCCCCTTTCCGGTTTGATCAACAATTGTGGCAAGAAATTGGGGCCGATGCGATGGGCAAAAATGCCTCAGAAGCGGTAGATATCGTAACAACTCTTATGGAGAAAATGGCATGACAACTGAAATGACTTCTTTGCAACGGGTCTTAACCACGCTAGGACACCAAGAACCGGATAGAGTACCGCAGTTTTTGCTAGTCACGATGCACGGTGCGAAAGAATTAGGGCTTTCCATTCAAGATTATTTTTCCAAAGCGGAAAATGTTGTGGAAGGCCAACTGAGAATGCGTAAAAAATATCGCAATGATTGTATTTACAGCTTCTTTTATGCGCCAGTAGAAGTAGAAGCTTGGGGAAGTGAAGTGATTTATCGTGAAGATGGGCCGCCTAATTCCGGCGCACCGATCATTCGCAAGCCGGAAGACATCAAATATCTTGAACCGCCCAAGGTTCAAGAAAGTCCTTGTTTAATCAAGGTGTTAGAAGCCACCCAACAATTAAAGGCCAAGATTGGAGATGACGCACCGATTATTGCGACCGCTATCTCGCCATACTCTTTACCGGTCATGCAAATGGGATTCGATAAATACATCGAACTGATGTATGAACACCCTGATTTGTTTGAACGTTTGATGAAACTGAATGAAGAATTTTGTGTGCAATGGTCTAATGCACAATTAGAAGCCGGTGCAACCGCTATTTGTTACTTTGATCCGGTTTCTTCCACAACCGTCACGCCAAGAGAGATGTATTTGGAAACCGGTTTTAAAATTGCCAAACGCACTATTGCACGCATTAATGGACCCACTGCGACCCACTTAGCTTCTGGACGTAGCCTACCCATTTTAAATGACATCAGTGAAACCGGCACCGCGGTTGTGGGAATCAGCGTACTTGAAGACTTAACGGAAGTTAAAGCCGCTTGTAAAGGAAAACTGACAGTGCTAGGCAATTTAAATGGCGTTGAAATGCGTAAATGGACTCCTCAACAAGCTGAAGCGATTGTCAAAGAAGCGATTGCTAAAGCCGGTCCAGGCGGTGGTTATATTTTAGCGGATAATCACGGAGAAATACCTTGGCAAGTGCCGGAAGAAACGTTGCTTGCTATCTCAGAAGCCGTGCATAAATGGGGACGTTACCCACTGAATGGGTAAGGCAATTCCCAAAACATAAAATACCAAGGGCAACCACAAGGGATTGGGGTAACCACAAGGGATTGGGATAACCACAAACAAAGGATTGGGGTAACCACAAGGGATTACCCCTACGAATCAATGACCGTAGGGGCAATCCTTTGTGGTTGCCCCTTTATGGTTGCACCATAAGGGTATATTATTTTTTTCGGTCTGAATCAGAATTTTCGTCAATTTTATAATTTTCAGAATAAATCTAAGGATTTTAGGAATTTAGGTTTTATTCTGTTCATTCTCAAATTCTGAAAATTCTGATTCAGACAATAGATGACAAATGTTCTCTGATAAACATAGGAAAACCATGAAGCCTAAAATCTGTATTCTGGTCAGCCAAAATTTTCAACAAGAAGTCAACGCGATTAATGAACTAGAACATTTTGACGCTGTGACTTTTGCTACATATCCGGCTCACTGTGGTTGTCCTCATATACAAGCCGATGAATTGGCTACATTAATTGGAAACCCCAATGATTATAGCAAAATTCATATCATTGGCGGATGTTGTCTGGCCAAGTTACCAGAAGATTCCGTTAACAATGGCCAAGTGCATAAGTTAGAACAGTGCTTTTCCGCTATAACCAGCCAAGCATTGATTGACAGTTATTTGCAACAAGGTGCCTACTTAATGACTTCCGGCTGGATAGCTCATTGGCAGATACAAGTTGAAAGATGGGGGTTTGAACAACAAGCAGCCCGTGATTTTTTTCGTGAATTTTGTACCCAATTAGTATTGCTTGATACTGGTGTCGATGCGAATAGCGCACAATACTTGCAAGAATTTGCCGATTTTGTTGATCGTCCTTATGAAATTGTACCAGTAGGACTGGATTTTTTCAGATTGTTTATAAATAAAATCATCTCAGAAGATCAACAAAAGCTAACTAAATAAGTAGGTACGCAAAAGTTTATTAACATTTTGTCGGGGCTGGGTGGGCAGCAAAAACACGCTACCCACCCTACCAAAAATGTTAAAAGATTTATGCGTACCTACATAGCTCTTTTTGGAATAATTTTTGCGTAAATCTTTATAAGTCGAAAATCGTCAAAAATTCGTAGTGTCGCCTCCAAGTACAACGGATACTCTTCATTCCCGGATTTTAGGAATAACAAGTTTTGATAACCTGATGATTTTTTTAAAATATTTGTTAATCCGTTTGGTTCGAGTATCCGTTGTACTACTTTTAGAAAATCAGCTTGCCCACCATCCACTACTACGATTGAAAACAACGACAATATCTAAGAATGAAAAAAAAGAAACCTAAAATAGGTATTTTAGTCAGCCAAAATTTCCAACCAGAAGTCGATGCCATTCAAGAATTAGAAGGCTTTAAAGCAATCACTTTTATCACATATCCGGCTCGCTGTGGTTGCCCTCATATAGAAGCGGACGAGTTGGCATCATTAATTGGAAACCCTGATGAATATAGCAAAATTCATATCATTGGGGAATTTAGCCAGGCCAAGTTAGAAACAAATTCGGCTGACGAAAATTGCCAATTACATCAGTTAGAACCGTGTTTTTCCGCTATAACCAGCAACGCATTGATTGACAGTTATTTACAACAAGGGGCCTATTTAATTACCCCAGGTTGGCTGGCTAATTGGCAGCTACAAATCGCCAATTGGGGGTTTGAACAACAAACCGCCGGTGATTTTTTTCGTGAATTTTGTACTCAATTAGTGTTGCTTGATACTGGTGTCGATGCCAATAGTGCACAATATTTGCATGAATTTGCTGATTTTGTTGAACGTCCTTATCAAATAGTGCCCGTCGGACTGGATTTTT
>Ga0233403_10000905_pt1 | contig 14124 bp, 12 predicted proteins | sample Na_oxic_1_MG_FD_179866 | JGI IMG/M metagenome (GOLD analysis project Ga0233403, IMG submission 179866) | Seawater microbial communities from Saanich Inlet, British Columbia, Canada - Na_oxic_1_MG | ecosystem: Environmental > Aquatic > Marine > Inlet | place: Canada: British Columbia | collected...
CTCATCACAGCAGTATCGTCATCCAACACATAGCCATCACTAACAATGCCGGGTATCAACTCGACTTGTCCGTAATAGACCGCTTTTCGTTCGGTCATAAATAAACCTCATCTATATATAAATGTCTGTCTAATTAATGGAAAGTGAGGCGGGTCGTTAGACGCTTCCCTAGCCTCACTTATTTAAACTAAGTGGTTTGGCATTTTACACTCAATGGCATTTCTTTGCCAAGCTTTTCTAAATCGTACAACTGAATCACAGTACCGGGTTTGGCTTGCAAAATACCATTAAACAGTGTTTCCAAGCTCACTTGATGGTGAAAACGAACTAAGCTATAACGTTGAGTAATCATATCGTCCTTTATGATGACTATTTTGTGCAATCACTTTAACCGTTTTAGTCGCACTGTTCAAACCCTTATCAGCAAAGGGTTTAAGCGTTTTTGGCGGCCAGTTTCCCCCCACGACTAAAGTCTTATCAGCAAAGGGTTTAAGCGTTTTTGGCGGCCAGTTTCCCCCCACGGCCATTAACGTTTTCTGGTCCATTCCCAACAAGTCAGCAGTTCCACGCTCACTTTTTTTCTAATATGATGTTGTGCTTTGCGGAGTTTGTCACTTGCCAAGGCAAAAGCATAACCACGAATAAAGGACTCAATAAAAGATGTCTCATAAACAATAATTTTTCTACCTTTGTGTGGATTATCTTTGGCTGTGACTTCTACCCGGTTAACCGCCACGATCAAACCCTTATCAATAAACGGTTTAAGCGTTTTTGGTGGCCAGTTAACCGCCACGCTCTGCAAAGACTTATGATGCATTCCCAACAAGTCAGCAGTCCCACGCTCACTCATAACGGCGGTATCGTCATCCAGCACGTAGCCATCACAAACAATGCCGGGTATCAACTAGACTTGTCCGTAATAGACCGCTTTTCGTTCGCTCATAAATAAACCTCGTCTATATATAAATGTCTAATGAATGGAAAGTGAGGCTTTTCGGGAGATACTTCCCTAGTCTCACTTATAGCGTTTCCCGATTGAGCGAAGTACCAAGCAATAACAGTTTGAACAAAGTGCCCTTTGAAGTTGGTGCGTTGGTTTCCCCCAGGATTCACCGGCGGATCTTAACATTCAAGTCCTATCGGGGTTGGGGAGGTGTACTTCATTCAAACCGGAAACGCTATTAATAGGGACTACTTTTAGTAATGACTTTTACCAAGTTTCCCCTCATGGTAAACCGGTTGTCAATAAAAGGTTTAAGCGTTTTTTGAGGCCAGTTTCCCCTCATGGCATTCAAGGTTTTCTGGTCCATTCCCAACAAGTCAGCAGTTCCACGCTCACTTTTTTTCTAATATGATGTTGTGCTTTGCGGAGTTTGTCACTTGCCAAGGCAAAAGCATAACCACGAATAAAGGACTCAATAAAAGATGTCTCATAAACAATAATTTTTCTACCTTGATAGGGACTATTTTTAGCAGCGACGGTGTTTGTCCTCATGCTCCAGCCCACGTCAATAAACGGGTTAAGCGTTTTTGGAGGCCAGTTTCCCCTCATGGCATTCAAGGTTTTCTGATCCATTCCCAACAAGTCAGCAGTCCCACGCTCACTTTTTTTCTAATATGATGCTGTGCTTTGCGGAGTTTGTCACTTGCCAAGGCAAAAGCATAACCACGAATAAAGGACTCAATAAAAGATGTCTCATAAACAGTAATGTTTCTACCTTTATGAGGGCTATTTTTAGCGACTACTTTTACCGAGTTAACTACCACGTTTAAACCCTTATCAATAAACGGTTTAAGCGTTTTTGGTGGCCAGTTAACCGCCACGCTCTGCAAAGACTTATGATGCACTCCCAACAAGTCAGCAGTCCCACGCTCACTCATAACGGCGGTATCGTCATCCAGCACGTAGCCATCACAAACAATGCCGGGTATCAACTAGACTTGTCCGTAATAGACGGCTTTTCGTTCGCTCATAAATAAACCTCGTCTATAGATAGAAACACATCTTTTGCCGATGTGCTTTTGATTTGGTCTAAGCGTTTCGTGAGCTAATGCTAACGCATAGGTAGAAATCAATGTTTCAATCGTTTCAGCAGTATAAACGACTATTTTTCTGCCTTTATAAGGGCTATTTGTAGCCACCACTTTTACCGAGTGAGTCCCCATGCTAAAACCCTTATCAATAAAAGGTTTCAGTGTTTTTGGAGGCCGGTCAGTCCCCATGCGTTCCAATCAATGCCATTAACTTAAGCTTTTTCGTGAGGGCAACCATTCCAGATTGCCCAATGGACGATTCTGTAGGGGCAATCCCTTGTGGTTGCCCTTAAGTTAATGGCATTGATGCGTTCCAATGCCTTATGATCCAGATGTAATAAGTCAGCTGTCCCACGCTCACTTTTTTTCCAATATCATGCTGTGCTTGGCGGAGTTTGTCACTTGCCAACACAAAAGCATAAGCACGTATCAAAGATTCGATAAAAAAGCTATCATAAACTTTAATTTCACGTCCTTTATGATGACTTTTTTGTGCCATCACTTTAACCGTTTGAGTCGCACTGTTCAAACCCTTATCAATAAAGGGTTCAAGGGCTTTTGGGAGACCTTTAGTCGCAATGTTCTGCAAACCAGAATAAAATTTATGCTGTTCCAATTATACCCTTCACAGCAGTATCATCATACAACACATAGCCATCACCAACTTATTAAAGCGCACAACCCAGAAGGGGTTGAATGTATCGAGTGGAGGGGAGAAAAACTCAATTTCCCCACAACCTCAATGGGTTCAAACGAAACAACATTCTTTGAGAATCTCACCATGGTCAAAATATTATTTGTTTGCATGGGCAACATTTGCCGATCACCCACCGCCGAAGGTGTGTTTACCCAAATGGTTAAACAAGCCCGATTAAGTCATCAAATTGAGATTGATTCCGCCGGTACCCATGACTACAATCTTGGCAAGCCACCCGATTCACGTTCCCAAGCCGCCGCCCGAAAACGCCGGATTGATTTAAGCGGACTACGCGCCCGCCAAGTGACTCAGGCGGACTTCATTGAATTTGATTATATATTAGCGATGGATAAATATAACTATGAGAGTTTACAGGCGATTTGTCCGCCCGAACATCAACATAAGCTGCAATTATTCCTTGAATTCGCGCCGTCGCTGAACACGCGATCTGTCCCTGATCCCTACTACGAGGGCGGAGACAACGGGTTTGAGGCAGCGCTCGATTTGATAGAAGCCGCTAGTAGAGGCTTGTTGGAGCAGGTAGGTCAACAGCTTAATCAAAAAGCCTATTTTTGAAAATGTTCTTTGACATTTGAGGGACTTGAAAGGACGCGCAAGCATCAATAATTCAGTTGTGTTGTCGTTTCTGCTCAACCGTTTTGTCAGAAATTCAGTTAACCGTTTTTTGACATTTCTAACTCTCAAAAAAAAATCCGATTTTTGAAAAAATCGGATTTTGAAAATGACCAAGTTTATTTTAGAGTCTAAAAATAGCACAACACGTCAATAATTAATTTAACTACTTGATTATTAATGGATTATTATTAATCATGGCGTTGAATTTTCCATAAAAACCCTATTAATTAATTGATTAATAAGATAAAAGCGGAGCTAATTGCCATTTTTAGGTAACCACTTTCAATTGATCACTGGGTCAAGTTAGTCTCTCAATGACGAGAACGGTAAGTGATTCGCCCCTTTGTTAAATCATAAGGGGTCATCTGCACAGTGACTTTATCACCGGTTAAAATACGGATATAATGTTTACGCATCCGCCCGGAAATATGGGCAGTGACGATGTGACCATTTTCTACTAATTTCACGCGAAACATTGTATTAGGTAAAGTCTCAACGACTACCCCGTCCATTTCGATATGTTCTTCTTTAGCCATATATTTTAAGTTGAATTGGGATTGAAAGTGAGCTTATTATGCCCTATTTTGCTAAAAGTTCAAGATTTTTTATTGTGCAAAATAACCATGAAAATCTATAGTTTGTCAAATAAATCTTTTGGTTTGGTTAGAAAACCAATTTTTAGAGCCTTTTGCAAAGCTCTATTCAAGGTTCAAATACTTTAACCCAGTGTTCCACCACACTTATTTTGACCGGTTGTATGGGGCACATTTCCTTGTTGAAGGATAATAAACATCATTCATTGATTTGACTAGGGTTATTCTGAATAAGTTTTTTATAAATCAATGAATTAGAAAAATAACCCGTTTTTTTGGAAGGCACCCGGTTGTATGTGCTAAAAAATACCTCCAAAAAATGTTCCCGATACCTATCAAATTATCTGTGGTGGAACACTAGAATGCCTAAACGATAAAATCAACCCAAAATCCGATTTTTTGAATTTTCAACCGGTTAAAATGATGCCGGTGTTTGGTATAGAAGCAAAAAAAAGTTAAAAATGATGCCGGTGTTGAGTATAATTATCAAACTTGTCCCGAAATCAGGTAACTTGTTAAAATACGGTACAACAAATCAATAACTTAGCTTATTAACGGACAAGCCGATTAATTATTGTATTTAGGAATGATAATTCAATAATAGCCGAAACGAAACTTGACCGGTTTTTAAAACCGGTCAGGTTTGGCTTAAAATTCAAATCCAAATTTCTGTTCAAATTTCTCTGATGAATCATAAATACACCGAAAAGCCTTTATGTGTCGATTTGGATGGGACTTTAATTGCCACGGATTCTTTATGGGAAAGTGTTTTTTTGTTGCTGAGGACAAATTTTTGGCAAAGTTTTTTACTTCCCTTCTGGTTACTGAAAGGCAAAGTCTATTTTAAACATCAAATTGCCCAGCATGTTACACTAGATGCTGCTGTTCTGCCCTATCGTGACAATGTTTTGGCTTTTTTGCAGCGTGAAAAAGATAATGGACGTATACTGATATTGGCAACGGCGGCTCATCAGAAAATTGCTCAGGCGGTTGCCGAACATTTAAAACTGTTTGACGAAGTCATCGCCAGCGATGTCCATACCAATATGAAAGGCGCAACTAAGCGCGATGCCCTAACACAACGTTTTGGTATTTATGATTATATCGGCGATTCTCGTGCCGATTTACCCATTTTGCAAGCCGCCGATGAAGCGTTTTTGGTCGCCAGTACCCCGGCATTAGTTAAACAAGTCCCATGTCCACCAGAACGAGTGTTTTCAGTGCCCAAAGTAACGTGGATCATTTGGTTAACAGCATTGCGCCCACATCAGTGGAGCAAAAATATGCTATTATTTTTACCACTGGTGTTGTCTCACGAAATACTCATTTTCGCCAAACTGGGCAATGCCACGTTGGCTTTTATCACTTTCAGCCTCTGTGCTTCATCAGGCTATATTTTAAATGATTTATTGGACTTAGCGGCTGATCGCGCCCATCCGTCAAAAAAACATCGCCCGTTTGCCGCTGGACTGATTCCAATACGCTATGGTTTTCCATTGTTTGCCGCCTTAGTCAGTGCCAGTTTTTTCATTTCTTTTTGGTGGCTACCCTTAAGTTTTACCGGTATGCTCGCGTTATATCTGCTACTCACGATAAGTTATTCCTTTTATCTCAAGCAAAAACATATAGTGGATGTTATTGTCTTGGCCGGTTTATACACTCATCGTATTTTGGCTGGTGGTGTCGCCGTCACCGTCCCTAGTTCTTCATGGTTGCTGGCTTTTTCCATGTTCATTTTTCTGAGCTTAGCGTTTCTGAAACGCTATGTGGAATTACTACAACTGGCTGATAACGAAGTCATTAAAAATCGTGGCTATGAAGTTGATGATATCGACATGATCGCCAGTATGGGGCCAACGAGTGGTTATCTGGCCGTATTAGTGTTTGCGCTGTATGCAAGCAGTGAAACCGTCCGGCTGCTCTACTCTTCGCCATTTATTTTGTGGTTAATTTGTCCGATTTTGTTGTATTGGATTACTCGTGTTTGGTTTTTAGCTCATCGTCGACAAATGTTGGATGATCCGGTAGAATTTGCCCTAACCGACAAAAGAAGTTGGTTTATCATTGCCAGTATCATATTCCTTATGTTACTTGCTAAACTTATTCCCCAAAACGCAATCGCATTTGGCTTATTTGCTTAAGGTTACAATAAATACCCTAATTCGATAGCGAAAAGGAGAACAAGGCGAACTTGGTACGAAAAAAAATATAACTATGAAAATTCAGTTTGATATTGATGCGACTCCGCAAGAATTACGCACTTTTTTTGGTTTACCAAATCTTGAACCGCTGCAAAATGAAATGTTGGACTTCATCCGTAAAAATATGGCTGCTGGCGTAGAAGGTTTTGATCCCGCCACCATGATGAAACCGTTTTTACCAGAACATATGCAGTCGTTAACGACTCTACAAAAAAAATTATGGCAAGCCATGCTAGGGCAAACCCATAGCGATGACGATAAAAACGTGAAACCAGATACCTGAACAGTGCCAATCGCTAAAGTGACTACTCGCCGGTTTGTCTAAACTTATCCCACTATTCCCTAGGTAACTCGCCAAAAATAAATAAAATACCCATCCGGGGGCACCACAAGGGATTGCCCCTACGCGTGGGATTGCCCCCAATCCCTTATGGTTGCCCTGGTAGATTATTTTTTGCGAGTTGCCTTAAACAATCGGCAGACATTGGATGAAACTTAAAGCCAACCAACTGGAAAATCATCTCCAGCGGCAGGGATTCGCTCCCACTTATTTATTAACCGGTGATGAACCGTTGCAGATGATGGAATGTGCCGACACGTTGCGATATTTTGCCCGTCGCCAAGGTTTTACCGAGCGGGTTGTGTTAACCGTAGAAACAGGATTTGATTGGAGCTGTCTTGATCAGTATGCCAATAGTCTGTCTTTATTTGCCAATAAACGGTTACTGGAAATACGGTTAAATAAATCGCCCGGCAATGATGGCACGAAAGCATTAACCGAATACGTCAATAACTTGCCCGCTGATACGATATTATTCCTCACCGCCGGTAAACTGGATGCCAGCAAGCAAAAAGCCAAATGGTTTACCACCCTAGACCAATCTGGTGTTATCATACAAGTATTCCCAATAGAAATATCACTGTTACCGGGATGGATCGCGCAACGTTTGAAATTCTACGGTTTACAAGCGTCCTCCGAAACGATCAATCTGATTGCTGAACGCTCTGAGGGACATTTACTCAGCACTGCCCAAGAAATTGAAAAGTTGCGTCTGTTATATGGTAGCGGTCATATTGAAACCGCGCAGGTGCTTGAGGCGGTGGCAGACAGTGCCCGTTTTGAAGTGTTTAATTGGATGGATACCGTGTTAGCCGGCGATAGGCAGCACTGTATCCGTCAATTCCGAGGCTTGCAGACGGAAGGAGTTGAGCCGATTTTAGTCGCATGGATTCTAAATAGAGAAATACGCAATTTAGGTCAAATCACTTATGCACTCAAAAATGGACAACGATTGGAGCAAGTATTTAAAACCTATCGCGTTTGGCAAAATCGCAAAAATGCGGTACATAGTGCCATAAAAAGATATCCTCAGCCTCACGTCTGGCATAAATTCTTGCAAGAAATGGTCAAAATAGATAATATCATAAAAGGCCAGGACAATGGCAATCCTTGGGACGAATTGCAACGGCTCAGTTTACTGATTGCCGGAGTCAATTTACTTGGCAAATTGAGACATGACCGGTTTTAAACCGGTCGATAATTTTTTTAAGACCATATCCGTTTTTGAAACCGGTCAGGTCTGTCGTTTCCACTCTTTAACCATTTACAAGAAAAATTTATGAAATTTAATTTTCCTGGTTTAACTGATCAACAAGTTGAAGCTGCGCGTGTCCGATATGGCCGCAACGCCATCACAACTCTCGAAAGAGAAACCTTTTGGGACAAATTGCTCAATAATTTCAAAGATCCCATCATTATTATCTTGATTGTCGCGTTAGGCATTACCGTCGCATTGACGTTTTTGGGCTATACCAAATGGTATGAAAGTGTCGGTATTGCAGTGGCCGTCTTTATCGCCACTTTTGTGGCCACTTGGTCGGAACACAGCAATGAGAACCAATTCCAGAAATTGCTGGAAGAAGCGGCCATGATCACCGTGAAAGTGTTTAGAAAAGGTCTGTTGGTCGAAATCAGTATCAACGACTTAGTTGTTGGCGACAAAATTCTGTTACAGCCCGGCGATACGATACCCACTGATGGCGATTTAATCGCCGGTCATTTGGATGTCAATGAAGCGTCTCTGACTGGAGAATCTGAACCGATTCGCAAACGGGCTTTGTTAGACGGGGCAAACGAAGCGAATGCTGAAAATAAAGTCTTTCGAGCCGCTTTGGTTGAGGATGGTGAAGCCGTCATGGAAACCACGGCGGTTGGTGATAAGACGCGCTATGGCGAAACCATGAAAGAGCTGATTTCGGCCGAAGATCGGCTGTCGCCGTTGCAAGAAAAACTCACTCACTTGGGTAAACAAATCAGTACCTTTGGCTATGTCGGTGCCACTTTTATCTTTGTCGCTTTTATGTTCAATCACATTGTTGTGCAAGGTGATAGCATGGCAGCCTATTTTGTCGTTGGCGACAGTAACTATACTTTTATGACCGCCTTTACTGACAGTTTTTCAAGCTATTTTGCTCAGCCCATTGGTGAAATTATCACCCATGTTGTCACCGCCCTGATTTTGGCCATCATTATCATTGTGGTTGCCGTACCAGAAGGCTTGCCGATGATGATTGCGATGGTGTTGGCTCTAAATATGCGAAAATTGTTATCCGTCAAAGTCTTAGTGCGGAAACTGTTAGGTATTGAAACGGCTGGCAGTTTAACCGTCTTGTTCACAGACAAAACGGGCACACTCACGCAAGGACAATTGGCCGTAGAGGAATTTTTGACTGGGCAATCGGAACACTTCCACAAGCTTGAAGATATTCCCGAACCGCTTCGCCAACAACTCGCCTTTGCGGTGCGTAACAACACCAGTGCGGTTATTGATACCAGCGATCCAAAAAACCCCAAAATGGTTGGTGCTGATCGAACGGAACAAGCCATGCTACGCTTTTTAACGCCGCTGCTCGATCAAAAAGAACCCATTGATGTCATCGAAACGATTGCTTTTAACAGCAGCCGTAAGTTTTCGGCTACCCAAGTGGACGGTGAGCAGTCCTTAACTCTGATCAAAGGAGCGGCCGAAGTCATTTTGGCAAATTGCACACATGCGCTGGATAGCAATGGGCAGTCGGTAGCACTGACTGATAAAAAGGCGATAGAGATTGAAATGAGTAGCTTATCCAAACGCGCCATGCGCCTGTTAGCGGTAGCCACAACCGAAACGCCGATCAAAGAAGAATGTTGCGAACTGCCTCAGAAGTTAACGTTATTAGGTTTGTTCTGTATGCGTGATGCGTTACGCACCACCGCTTATGAATCGGTCAAAACGGCTAAAGATGCTGGCGTTCATGTGGTCATGATCACCGGTGATGCTAAAGAAACCGCGCAAGCGATTGCTACTGATGTCGGGCTGTTGTCGGATGATAAAGAGCCGATCATTCTCACGTCGGATGAATTGGCTGACTTGTCAGACGAGCAACTTAAGCAGAAGTTGGAACACCTCTATGTGGTAGCCAGAGCCTTTCCTACCGATAAAAGCCGTTTGGTGAAATGTGCCAAAGAACTTGGCTGGGTGGTTGGCATGACTGGCGATGGTGTGAATGATGCCCCGGCGGTGAAAAACGCTGACGTTGGCTTTGCGATGGGTAGCGGCACGGAGATGACGAAAGAATCCAGCGACATCGTGATTTTGGATGATAACTTTTCTTCTATCACTAAGGCGATGCTGTATGGGCGAACCTTGTTTAAATCCATTCGCAAGTTTTTGGTCTTTCAACTGACCGTCAACGTGTCGGCGATTTTAGTCGCATTTTTGGGACCCTTCTTTGGCTTTGACTTGCCGTTGACGATGACACAATTGTTGTGGATTAACATCATCATGGATACCTTAGCCGGGCTGGCTTTTGCTGGAGAAGCGGCATTGTCTCGCTATATGCTAGAGAAGCCGATTCCCAAAGATGAACAACTTATCAATAACGATATGTGGTCGTCCATTCTGATCAATGGCACCTTTGCCGCTTTGATCAGTATGTTCTTTTTAACTTATGACCCCATCCGTGAACTGTTTTCGCGGGGCATGGATATCAACAGCGAGGAAGCACAAGCGGTTTTTTTAACGGCCTTTTTTGGCTTTTTTGTCTTCATGCACACCTTCAACACGTTCAACGCCCGTACTCAAGGCATGAATTTGTTTGAACATATTTTGGACAACAAACTCTTTTTGGGTGTGATTGCATCAATATTCATCATCCAAACCACCTTTATTTATATTGGAGGAGAAATTCTCCGCACCGTGCCGTTGCAGCCGATAGAATGGTTGTACATGGTCATGTTTGCAGTCGTGCTGATACCGGTGGACTTAATCAGAAAGAAAATCCGCAATGCCAAGTACGGTAATCCGGTGCTAACGCAAAAAGGCTAATCAATTACGACCTGGATTGTTTATAACTACCCGGATTATATTGGCGAAAAGGATTAGTTTGAATAGTATTTTGAGAGTTTTCTTGAAATCATCTTGAAAAAAACATTTTTCCCAATATAATCCTTGTAGTTATCCATGTTTTATAACTACAAGGATTACATTTTAGAAAGGATTAGAGCGAAACGGATTTGAAGACTTTCCTTGAAACCCTATTGAAAAAATCCCTTCTAAAATATAATCCTTGTAGTTATTAACTTACGATTCGGTGATTCCAAAGCAAGAAAATAAGAATTATTTATCAGGAAGAGGGGCTGAAGAAGTTAAATAGGAAGAAAACATTTCCAACGATTTATCCGTCAGTATCACCGCTGTATTTCTATCGCTTGACTATAATCAACGTTCCAACCCCGAAGGAGTTTCCAGCCCCAAGTTTATTCAAGCCAAACTTGGGGTTGAAAATGTGAATAATCCTGGTGAAACAGGGGGTTAAAATTATTTTTCCGCATGGCTCTTATCGCCACAATTTAATCGTTTGATCATTGCTGGCGGTAGCGAGTGTGCCTCCGTCAGGGCTGAAGGCGATAGAATTCACCATACAATCATGTCCTTGCAGCGTGCAAAGTTCATGATCAATTTTCATATTCCATAGCTTGATGGTTTTATCGGCGCTGGCTGAAGCCAGAAGTTCTCCATTTGGGTGGAAGGCAACGGAACAAACGGAGTGCTCATGTCCTTGCCAAGTGCGTAGTGCGTTGCCACTACTTAAGTCCCACAATTTGAGCGTTTTGTCCTCGCTTCCGGAAGCTAGGGTATGCCCATCAGGGCTGAAGGCGATAGAAACGACATAACTTAAATGTTTTTTTAAGATGATGAGTTCTTTACCGGTGCTAACCTCCCATAATTTTATGGTATCGTTGGGACCGCCGGTGGCAATAATTTGGCCGTCTGGACTGAATGCGACTGCCTTTCGCCCTTTTATCGGGCGAAATTCGTTGCCAGTATCTACTTCCCATAGTTTGACCGTATCATTGACCGAGGCAAGAAGATGTCCATCAGGGCTGAAAGCAACTATTCTTATACCCGAACCCTCGTCTCGCAAGGTACGAACTAACTTGCCGCTCCTCACTTCCCACAGTTTGATGGTGTTGTCATCACAGCCGGAAGCAATTAGACTACCGTCTGGACTGAAATTCACGGTTCTCACGGGGGCATCATGTCCTTTTTGCCACCAGCCTTTTTTGAAAGTGCGGAATTCTTGACCCTTAGTCACATCCCACAACTTGATGGCTCTATCTTCGCTACCAGACGCAATAATTTGCCCATTGGGACTGAAAGCGACCGAATTGACCCAATCTTTATGCCCTCGCAGAGCGCAAATAATTTGTGTTGGCAATCTTGACCTATTATCAAGTGATTGGTTGCCACACTGGATGGATGATGAGCGCGAATCTGATGGATTTTGGCACCATAATTCATCAGATTGACTACCAAAAATAGACGATGAGCGAGGTTCTAGCAGTGGATTTGGACGCCATAATTCATCATATTGACAATTAAACAGTTGGGGTAAGGCACCGCGCATTTGCCAACCAAGGTATGAGACTCCCTTATGATTAAATAACATGGGTGTCATATCAGCATAAGGCGGATTTGTGGCTGATTGGACTGGGCGAATGTCCATCAGTACTTCCCAAGGATTTTTTGTTAGGGCTTGTTGCATTTTCAGTGGAGTAAAAATCATCGCCGAAGAGAGTATTTTTTCCCCAACGGCACGTTGCACTGGTTCTAAACAAGCCCGCACTTCTCGCAAGTCGTCAACATATTGTTGACCGGGCTTACTGACATCTTGTACACTGATGGCACTGGGGGCGTACCAAATCTTTTCTGAAAGACGCTCAACATTGATAGCCATTCGGTTAAGGTATTCAGTAGTGATGTCTTGGTTACCTTTAATAATACCACCGACTCGTTGGTACAAATGGTGACCGTTTTGATGCCCATCCATAATAGAGAGAATACTTTCTGACATGAGGTATGTACTCCAGTATTTGAATTTGTCAGCTTCATCCCAGCCTACCAGGGGGTGAAGAAAAAATTTTTCCATTGGACGCAAGTAAACTAAGTAGGTACACATAAGTCTTATCTCGGTACTGAGAAAACATTTTTAGTGTCATCAATAAATCCGATTTTTTAGTTTTTATCCGGTTTCAAATGTTAAAAAGCTATTTTTTAAACAGATTATTTATTCATAAGTGTTCGGGATTTTTAAGTATTTCATCTAATGGTTAATGGTTAATGGTTAATGGTTTTGTTAACTTTGAACGGTGTTTGGTGAATGACTTTTTCAAAAAAAAGTCTTTTTAACAAATATAATCGATACCAGTGATCACCATTTGACTTAATAGTTAAAATAATCCCGAACACCTATGATTATTTACTATTCAGTCAAGAAAATCATAACAACTTTAATTTTTATAGGGTTGATAAATAAAGGATGTTACTGCATTTTTCATTCCATCTATTGGATTTGAGAGTTGAAATTTGGTTTCTCAAGAAATCCTATTTTTTAGAAAAATTTCTATTCAGTTTAAAATGTTAAAAAAACTTATTAAACACGATGAACAACAAAGATAAAAAATATTCTGTTCCCAAACTTCTATAATTTATAGAATTGACTATTTTGCGCCCAAAAACAAGAGGTCAAATTATTAGAGTTGTCCGAAAGAAAACCTCCCGAATTTTTAAATTTTAAATATATCACTAATCTTTGATTTCTTAAATCAATTTAAATGGATTTGACGATTAATGTATCGGGAAGTTTTTTTAAATTTCAAGAAAATGACAGAAAAACTTTCCGGACCAAATTTTAGAGCGGGAATTGCTGTCAAGATGAAAGGATTTTTGAGTTTTAGACCAGACCTGTTTTTGAAACCGGTCTAATATGCTGTTACCAAAATAAATTTTTATTTAGGTTTAGGAGGGACTTGCAAAACTCAGACGCGCAAATTAAAAATCAATAACTTATATGGTTAACTGATTGGTAAGTTATTGTTTTATCGTTTAGGCATTTTCAGATCAGGTTTTTGCCGGCAAAAACTTGATCTGAAAATAGAGTTTTGCAAGAGGCTATTTAGGCTTGGGTTAAATTAACGCGATGCTTAACTTGAATCTGTAACTCATGGATTTATGAAGGTTGGCTGGCTATTGTAGCGCGTATCTATCAAAACCACGTTTCTAAATTCAATGACTTAGAAAAGTTAATCGTCGCGTTAAATTAATTGTTTTTATTGGCTCTGACATTTTAATTTTGGACAAGTTTAATAGACAAAAAAATAGCACCTTGACTAAGCAGTCAAGGTGCTATTTGAATGTTTGAATAGTCTCTTACTTAAAAACGCCAAAACCACCAAAAAGGGTTTTGGTTATGTTTAAGGGGTAAGCTCCCTGGGGTGAGAAACCCTCTCTCACCTTTATATCCGAAACTCAAACCGATTTTGAGGCGAATCAAGTCTAAGTTTTAAATTAATAATACTCTCAATAATTATTGTCTGTCAAGATTTCATTGATTTTCTTGGCTTTAATTTGGTGGTTTTGGT
>Ga0233403_10000906_pt1 | contig 14120 bp, 10 predicted proteins | sample Na_oxic_1_MG_FD_179866 | JGI IMG/M metagenome (GOLD analysis project Ga0233403, IMG submission 179866) | Seawater microbial communities from Saanich Inlet, British Columbia, Canada - Na_oxic_1_MG | ecosystem: Environmental > Aquatic > Marine > Inlet | place: Canada: British Columbia | collected...
CGCGGGCAAATGGACTTGAACCGTTCAGCAACGGAGCCTGTTCATGAGTAGAACTTGATAATATGGCACTTTTATTGGATGTTGGCTTGGGTGTGACTTTTTCCTTAACTTCAGCCAACGCCATTTCAGATTTTTCATAGCTTTCTACTGATGAAGATTTGTCGTTTTGAGTGTTGGCTTGAAAGCCATTGTCTTTTTCTGTACTTTCTATTGATAAATACCTTTCATCCTGAGTATTAACTTGAGAATCATTATCTGTTTCTGCTTTTTCTATTTTATCCTCTTCTTGATTTTCAAGACGAGAAGTGGCCGGTTCAGATTGCTCTTTCTGAACTTCCCGACTACCAATCATACTATCCTCTTCTTGATTTTCAAGACGAGAAGTGGCCGGTTCAGATTGTTCTTCCTGAACCTCACAACCACCAATTATTTGAGACATAAGGGTCCTGCGCTTTTTTTCCTGCTCTATGATCACATGAGAACGACCAATTTCTACAAGAATCCCAGAAACTTCTTTGCCAGTGGTTAGCGTCAAAAGCACATGATCACCAATGGGTACTTCTCGTTGGATTAAACGTATAATGTCATTCATAAATGTCAATTGAATATAAAATAGATAGAATTGAATTTGTGCTTGCTAATGGTTTAATTTATTATTGTTGCATGATTAGGCGTTGTCAAAAAATAACTTCACACTTTGCTTAAAAAGCGTAATGACAGTTTCAAGGTTCTCAATTATTCGTTGTGGTGTATCGACAACGTCTTAGGTTGCTTAATTAAAATGGCATGCATTTGATGCCATTCACAGAACATGTTGTTCTTATGTGACTCATAACAGCCTCTAATTGTGAAGCGTGCCATTTAATAAAACTTTTTTTTAATATTTGATTTTATTAGTTTTATTCGCGTAAACCTTTTCATTCAATGCGTGAACCCAGCGGCAAAAAACACACCAGTTCCATTTAGCCAGAAAATCGAGCGCGTATTATGACACACAACACTGAAAAGGACAAGAGGCCTAGACCGATAGGCGAAATCTAACCTATAAAACAACAGTTATCAGTTATTAATTACAACTTATCAATTACTATATTTTACGCAAAACGGCATCAAGCTGAGGAATTGTCAATATATAACACCATAGTGAGATTGTTTATGTCCTAATTATGTTATTATCGCAAAAAATGTGTGAATTTCTACTTTGTCACATTTAACCTATTCAATTGATCCAGCAAAAACGCGCAAAGATTTTAAGTTTAATTAGACTTAGGCGTTGTCAATGTCTCAAATAAATGTTCATGCCCTACACTTGGACTATCAAAACAGTGTGAAGTTATTTTTCGACAACGCCTTAGTCAAATCACATCACAGCTTGCTATTGAGTGATTTTTGTTAACTCAATGAATCTTATCAAGTCAATAAATTTACAACAAGTAAATAAAGCAGTAGGCCGCCATGAAAATTTTATTTAATTTGGTAGCTGTGTGTGGTTCAAGATGCCTAAATGAAATAGGCGGGCAGCATTTTAATATCAAACTCACATAATAATCAAGTGGTGCCACTATATCTTAAATGGATTTAAGCCGGTTCAATGATTGTTTCATGGGCTTGTCACATCATAACACCAACATCGTGAAGTGAATAAGTGAAAAGTAAATTGGCAATTAATTGAGTTTGCCGATTAAAGCATCACGTTATTTGGCATTTTCATTATTTATTAATTAATAATAACATTATGAGTGGTTTGGCCTCTTTTTGAGAACACTTATGCTCTCACCTATTACTAATCAAGTTACATCAGTTATCAGTTATCATCGCTAGAAGGCTGATTTAACTGATTAAGCTGATCAACGCTGATTTTTTTATAAAACGTCGTTCCGAGCGAAGCTCGATCAACTTTGCAAACTAAAGTTTGCACTCCAAGAGAAATTTTTAAGGCCCGATTGGAATGCCTGTTATTTTGCTTGTGCCTGATTTTAGTGAAAAATAGTCACATCAGTTATCAGTTATCATGGAGAGAACGCTGATTTAACTGATTAAGTTGTTCAACGTTGATTTTTTTATAAAACGTCGTTCCGAGCGAAGCTCGATCAATTTTGCAAACTAAAGTTTGCACTCCAAGAGAAATTTTTAAGGCCCGATTGGAATGCCTGTTATTTTGCTTGTGCCTGATTTTAGTGAAAAATAGTCACATCAGTTATCAGTTATCATGGAGAGAAGGTATTTATGGCCAAAGCAAAATAAATTTTGCACTTCAAAGATAAAAAGCAAAATAAATTTTGCACTCCAATCAAACTTGAGGCGTTGATCACTGATAACTGATAACTAATAACTGAAAAGGAGAGAAATGATGATATATGATGTCATTTTAAGTCAAAAAGAGAATCAGTATCTCGCACGGGTAAAAGAATGGCCTGAAATCATGGCCTATGATACAAAACGCGATGAGGCGATTCGGCAAGTTCAAAGTCAATTAGTCGATTGGCTTACAAGACAAAAAATGGAAGTGGTGCAAATTGAGGTGTCTTTACCCACTCAAACCAATACGCCTTGGCTTGATAAGTTTGCTGGGTTCAAAGAGGAAGCTACTTTGAGTGATAAAGCATGGCTCAAATCAGTCAAACCGGTTAACGTCGGTTTTCCTCTCACGCAAAAATGGCTTGAACAGGCGAAAAGTGAGGGGCGTGAATAATGATTCCAGTTGATGCCAATATATTGGCGTATTTTTTTATTGAAAGCCCTTTTACTGAATTAGCACGTCAAGTTTTTGCGGAAGATCAAGAATGGGTGGTGCCTGCTTTATGGCGGCATGAGTTTATTAGCATTTTATTGAAAATTGCCAGACAAGGTTCTCAAAGTGAAGCTGATTTGCTCACCATTTGGGAAAATGCTAATGCATTGGTAAAAGGGAATGAAAAAGAAGTTGATATGCGACAAGCATTTCATTTAGCCATACAGCAGCGTGTCAGTTCTTATGATGCTCAATATATTGCCCTTGCACAAACACTGGGCATTCCGCTTGTCACTGAAGACCGCAAATTACGTCAAGCTGCACCAAATTTAACAGTGTCCATGCAAGATTTTCTTAAACAATCTGAGTAGGAGGAATGGTGGGCAAGCGGGCGGTGAAATCTGGGTTTATTATTGAGTTCATTGCCGACAGCGATCCCACCCTACAAATCACCCCAAGGAAGAAAGGCAACAAAAACCCGTTACCCACCCGACAGACTTATCCTTATAATGCCTTCAAAATGGGCGTTAACGCTTGGTTCAGATACTGATAGCCTTGTGGCGTTAAATGTAAGGTGTCTCTATTGACATTAGGATGCCATCGGCCGTTTTCATCTTTCAGGATTTTGGTTGTGTCAACGATATGAAGGTGTTTTGTGGGGGGTAACTGATTCCAATATTGATTAATGTCTTCTACGGCTTGATAAATTTTGTGATGCCAGACTAATCGACGCGCTAAGTCAGGTTTTGTGGGTGGAATGAGGGTGAGAAAAATCACTTCGATTTGTTGTGCCAGTAATGAGTCTACGATAAATTTGATATTGTTCTGACAGTGTTGTGTGATCGCTTTATACGACTGTGGCTGTACGCCGAGTGCGGTTAAGTCATTAGCGCCTAGTTGGAGTATCACTATATCGGGATTCAGTGCTAAGACATCTTGTTGAAAACGCAGTCGATTTTGGGCTGTGGTTTCGCTACCGATTCCTCGGTTGATCAATTCAAATCCTTTGAGTTGAGGTAGTTGAGTCCATTCTTGAATGCGCGAGTTGCCAAATAAGATGACTCGTTTTTGCGTTTTCTCGGGTAAGGCGGCATTGGCTTTTTTAAAATAAGCTTCGTGGTTGGGGAAGACTTCTGACATTTTGGCTCTGGTGTAGTATTTTTTGGCGGTATAAAACAATATGGCGTTGAGTGTGATTGAGATGATTAGGCCTAATCCTAAAGTGTACATCCAGAATGGGGTTGAAATGAGAGGCATTTTGGCTTACTCCTTGGTATGATTGAATGAATAAGTTTGATTTTTTTTTTCAACACAGAGAACACAGAGTATCACAGAGTGCCACAGAGAATAAGTGCTAAGAGGGCGAACACGTCGGTTCGCCCCTACAAATCAAAATTAATAATTTTGCTGATTTTCTAGTTTATATTGTTCCCGACGCATTGATTTTCGTTGCTTTACCCAGCTTTTTTGATCTAAGTGATTGGCATCTTTTAGATTGATTTCTTTCAGCTTTTTTAAATTTTCTGAACCATATTTGGCTGCTTCTTCCGATAGAAAGTCGACGTTGTTTAGCAAGAGTTGTTGTGCGTTTTTGATTTCTCCTTCATCACGCAATTTGACTGCTTGTTTATTTTTTTCCAGCGCGAGTTGTTCTGCTACGGCTGTCATCACTATTCTATTTGTCTTTTCTTCTACCTTTTCTGGTGATTCGCTAAAGCTTGCTGTTACTATAGTGCTGACGCGATCCGTTGTGCAGGCGTTCATTTTACGATAGACAACGGCTACGCCTGCTAGGACATGCTTTTCGGTAGCGTGGCAAGGGGGAACTTCTAGTTCGACTAAGACATATTTTTCGTAGCAGCTATAAAGTTGATTCAGTTTGACTGAAATCTCTTGGCCTTGGATTGTCGCTTCGCGCCCTAATACGCGAATGATACGCACGCCATTGACGCCAATCAGGGTGACTGTCACTTCTTGAGCGACGACGGAAAACAAATCACTAAATTCAAAATCAAAAAAATGGACTAAATTGCTTGCCTGTTCTACAAATATATGATTACCATCGCTTTTTTTGGCTAAGACGGTCAGCAAATCTTCATGATAGCTTAATCCTAAACCTATCGTGGTGATAACAATATTTTCTTGGCCTAAAGAGGTAGCGAGTTCCCCTAATTCATCAAGCGAATTAGGCCCTACATTAGCCTGTCCATCAGAAATTAATATGATTCTATTGATACGATTACGATCTAAAAATTTTTGAATTTCCTTCGCGCCTTTTTCTATACCGTCATAAAGTGCTGTTTGTCCCCCAGCCCGCATTCTATTGAGGGTTGTTTTGATGATATCCTTTTCTTGTGCGGGTGTTGCGGGTAAGAGAATTTCGCCACGGTGGTCATAAGTGACTACTGAGAATATATCGTTTTTTCGCAATCGCTCAAGCACCATCAAAGCGGCCTCTTTTGCTTGGCGAATCTTTTCACCTTGCATAGAACTCGATTTATCTATAACCAATACGACATTAAGGGGCGCTACTTTTTCATTTTTAAGGCGGTGGCCAGTTAGCCCTATCCGTAAGTAGGCCTTTTGTTTTTGACCGGCCAATATGATGGGGGTGGCTAAAGCGGCATTCAATTCTATTTGGGCATTCAAAATAGTCGTCTTGTCTGTTGTAGGCGCTTAAGCGCCATGAGAAGTTAAAACACTTTTCCTTTGTACACTTCTTCGTATCCATTTAGATACGCTGGTAGTTCATTAGCCAGTTGGGCATATTCTAAAGATAGCATATCTTCTTCAATATTGGCAACCAACCATTGGCCTTGTTGAACTTTGAAAGTCCAAACGGTTTCGACTTCTTGAAAGCCTTTTTTTCCTTCTACAATTTGGCCGGTTTCCCGTTTTGCGAGATAATCTTCCATGATCGCTGCAATAGAAACCACAATTCTGGAACATTCTGCTTGTTTGTCGTCGCCTCGGTAGGCTAAAAACAGTGGTCTGATGCTGCTAATTTTCTTGATTTGACAGTGATTTACGAGGCCGTCTTTTACCCAAGCGTCTAGGTAAACTAATTGCTGGTTTTTCGAGTACCAGTTCGTGATACATTCAGAGGCTTCGGCTATGTTTTCATTATGCCATGCGGCATGTACGCTGTGAAAACACTCTGTGATGCGATCTCGTAAACTTAACCAGTCAAATAAGTTATTGGCTAATGCGAGTTGACGCAAATCGTTGAGGGTGCGACGTTGTGCCAGATATTCTCTGATGAGCGTGTACAAAATGATGGGTACCAGAAGGATAACGAGGAAAAACAATAAGACTTTGCCCCATAAGGTGTGGAAGAGGGCTGATGCAATTTTGCCTCCTGGGCCGGCTACAGCGGGTTCTATTATACCGACGGTTAACAGTAATAATAGGCTAACAATGGTTAGCATTTTAAATGGGTTATTCATGATTCAAACCTTTTATCTGTTTTTGGTAATGGTTAATGGTTAATGGTTAATTTGAAAGCGTTAAACATGAGGGTACGAACAAATTTAAACATTTGATAGAACGCTGATATGTCACGCAAAAGTTTTTGCGCGCAAAAACTTTTTGCGTGACATACTGATTGTCATGATTGACACTGATTAAAACACTGATTGTGCTGATTATGATCTGATTGATGCCAATATTATAGATCATGTTAATCAGTGTACATCATGATAAATCAGCAATGTGAAATATCAGCGTTCTATTTTACTAACCCAAAGGGGAGGCTAAGGAGATTTCTTGCCACAATTTAATCGTATGATCATTACTCGCTGAGGCAATTAGGCTCCCATCGGGACTGAAGGAGACGGAATTGACTTGACATTCATGTTCTTGCAAGGTACACAGTTCTTGCCCATTGTTGATATCCCATAATTTGAGGGTATTGTCACCACTTGCTGAGGCTAGGAGTTGTCCGTTGGGGCTAAAGGTGATAGATAACACGGCATGTTTATGTCCTGTTAGAGTATATAACTTTTTACCGGTAATGACATTCCATAATTTAATGGTTTCGTCTTCACTGCCTGATGCAAGTATAGTGTTGTTGGGATTAAAGGCTATGGTCACAATAGAATCGCTATGTCTTTTCAAGGTGCTGAGTTCTTTGCCAGTACTCAACGACCATAGCTTGATCGTATTGTTTTTTCCTTCGGATGCGAGGAGACAACCGTCTGGGCTGAATGCGATCCCATTTTGCCCATTGAGGGTAAAAAGTGCTTTACCGGTTTTGACTTCCCACAAGTTTATGCTTTCGTTTTCCGAGGCTAAGGTGCGTCCATCGGGACTAAAAATGACCATTTTGACACACAATCCATTTCCTGGCAGGGTATGAAGTAGTTTACCCGTTTTGACGTTCCAGAGTTTGACGGTATTGTCATCGCTGCCTGAGGCTAAAGTCTTTCCATCAGGACTAAATGCAACGCTTCTCACGGGAGCTTGATGTCCTTTTCGCCACCACCGTTTTTTTAGGGTGCGGATTGTTTTACCGGTTTTCACCTCCCATAATTTGATCGTGTTATCTTCACCGCCAGAGGCCAGTTGCTCTCCATTGGGACTAAAGGTGACTGAGTTGACCCAATCTTGATGCCCTTGCAGTGTGTACAAGATTTCATTGGGGATAACTGGCTGATTGTTATCTGGTTTTTCCCCGTTATCTAAAATAGCTGCTGAATCTAATAAGTGATGTGCCCATGATTGATTATAGTGGCAATCAAATAAATGAGGTAAACGACTCGTCATTTGCCAGCCTAGATATTGCACACCTTGGTAAGTAAATAGTACGGGTATCATATTGGCATGAGTCGTCAAAATGGCGGTGATGGGACGGATATCGGTTAATACATCCCAAGGATTTTTGGCGAATGCCTTTTGCATTTTATCAGGCATTATGATCAGAGCTGAAGACAATATCTCACTTTTGAGAACACGCTGCACAGGCTCTAATAAAGTTCGTACTTCTCGCAAATCTTCTACAATCCACTGACGATATTGACTAATATCTTGCACACTGATGACAGAAGGCGCGTACCAGATTTTATCCGAAAGACATTCGACAGTCATTGTCATTTGTTCAAGGGATTGGCTTATTTTGTTTCCATGACTTTTAAAAATGCCACAGATTGTCTTATCAACTCCAGTTGTACTCAATCCATCTATAATTGCAATCAGATTTTCTGACATAAATTTTACCTTTTATAGTAGGCGCTTTAGGGCCTCAAAAAGAGTTAAGTTTTAAGACATGCTCTCAAGAAGTGTTAATAATATCATTAAAATAGTGGATTTAGCTGATTTTTTTACGGCAAAGGTGCAATCAAAGGGTAAGGGGGATCGATTCAAGTGGATTGATTGAAGGGAAAAGGGCGTTTGTTAAATATAATAAAATAAAGGGTGGGCAACAAAAAACCAAAACCCACCCTACAGGGCTCTTTGATATCACATCTTGTTAAAAATGGCTGAACGAAAAACCTTTTAAAAAAATAAAGGGTGGGCAACAAAAAACCAAAACCCACCCTACAGGGATATCACATCTCGTTAAAAATGGCTGAACGAAAAACCTTTTAAAAAAAGGGTGGGCATTGGTGTTGCCCACTCTACAGGGTTCTTTGATATCACATTTCGTTAAGGATGTCTGTATGACATTGTGACGCGGGTAGGTGATGTTGTTGTAGCTTGGCTTGAGCGGCTGTAATAAAGCCTTCTGGGCCTACGATGTAGACTTCAAAGTCATTCAGTTTGGGGTGATCTTGAGTGATTTGGGTTAAGGATTGTTGTGTGTCGTCAGGCGCGTCAATTGTTATGGGGGTGTAGTGTAAGTTGTCTAAGGCATCGGCCCAGGCGCGGCACCAGTTGTTTTGGTAGTGTTTGCCTTTTTGGGGGGCAATCCAATATAAGTGGAAGCTGGGCATGGTGTCTAATGCGATGGCGTGTTCAATTAGGCTTTTGATTGGGGCGAAGCCGTGGGAATAGGCGATGAACAGGGTGGGGCGCGTTGAATCTTCTTGTAGCACAAAATCGCCTTTTGGCCCGTTAAGGTTGACGATTTGCCCTTTTTTTAATCGGTTAAAAACGGTTTCGGTAAAGGGTTCGTTTGGGTGTTGGTTTAAATGAAATTCTAGGTTGCGTCCATCACAGGGGCAACTGGCAATGAAGTAGTCGGCCGATAGGCCGTCTTCTAGGATCAAGGTGGCCTTTTGGCCGGCAAAAAACCGTAAGGTTTGGGTTCTGGGGGTTTGGAGATGCAGTATTAAGAGATTATCGGTTAGGTGTTCAAGTGTTTTGACTTTGGCTTCTATCTCTTGTTGTGGAATATCTTCAACACTGTGGGCTTCTGCGGCTTCGATGGTGATATCGGTGACGGCGGTACAGGAACACATGAGTTTGTAATTCATCCGTTTTTCGGCTTCGCTGATGACATAATCATGAGGGCGAATTTGTTGTACTTCGCCTGAAACGACTCGTGCTTTGCATAATCCGCAATTGCCGCTGGTACAACCGTAATTGATGGCTAAACCGGCTCGTAGGGCGGCTTCTAAAATGGAGTCATTGCCTTCGACAAAAAAGTCATGGCCACTGGGAATGACTTTGACATGGGCGGCCATGATCCGAAGGATGGTTTCTTTGGCAAGTAATTGTGCTGTCGGTTTGCTGACTTTTTGAGAGCGGTTTTGTTGTTCGCTTTTTAACCAGTCATGCAGTGCTGTGATCTGAGAACGCAAGTTAGCTTGATCGGTTTTCTCGGTGTCAAGCAGTTTTTGACTGAGTGTTTCAATCAGCTCTAAATAGCTTTTGAGTTCTAATTTGGTTGAGATCAGTTCTTGACTTAACATGGTTAGACGGGTGGCTAACACTTCTGGACTGGGTAAAGCGGTATAATATTCTGTTCGTTTATTGTTGACAGCGGTTGCTTTGATTCGTTCTACCCGCTCTAACATGGTGGTATCTTCCATTGTCGTGTCGGGGTAGGCACGTAATAAATCAGTGACAGCAACCTTGCCTTCAAAAGTCGATAATTCGCCACTTTGGATTTTTTTTTGAAGTGTGCTACGTGTTGTACCGACGAGGCGTGCAGCTTTGGAGAGTGTTAAAAGTTGAGGCATTGTGATTATCAGTTATCAGTTATCAGTTATCAGTTATCAGTTATCTTATCAATTTAATGGGGCAACCCTTGATATCTTGTGGTTGCCCTTGAGATATTTTTATTCTTGTAAACGGGGCATCATTTCTGCAAAGTTGCAGGGGCGGGTGCGGTTGTCGATTTGGGGTTGAATAATTTTGTCCCAGCCGGTTTTGCAGGCTCCTGATGAGCCGGGTACGCAAAAAATATAGGTGCCGTTGGCGACACCGGCGATGGCGCGGGAATGGATGGTTGAGGTGCCTATTTCTTCATAAGAGATGGCGCGAAACACTTCACCAAAACCTTCTAGTTGTTTGTCTAGTAGAGGTTGAATGGCTTCTGGGGTTCCATCTCTGCCGGTGACACCGGTGCCGCCGGTGGTGATAATGACTTGAATGTCTGGGTTGGCAATCCAGTTGGAGACTACGGCCCGAATTTGGTAAGTGTTATCGGGCACAATCGTTTTATCGGCTCGGTGATGCCCGGCATTCGTTAGGCGTTCAACGAGGGTTTTGCCGGATGTGTCGTTTTCTTCAGTGCGGGTGTCTGAAATAGTGAGTATAGCAACATTTAAGGGAATAAAGTTTCTTGGTGTGGACATAATTTAATTAATGAATGTAATTAATGGTGAATGGTGAATGGTAATTAAGTGTGAATTGTGAATGGTAATTTGTGTGCAAAATAGATATATACTTGATGATCAAGTTTTTGATGAACGGCCGCGCTAATCAGCAGTCACAGATTGAGTGTCTACATAAGCAAATCATTGATTATTAAGGAATTTATTCAAATAGGCCTTATCAACAGTTTACAAAAAACTTGATCATTGAGTATATAGCTTTTCAAATAATGATTTTCAAAATTCTTTCATTCAAATTAATTTTTCATTTATTCCGTTTTTGAAAAGGGGTGGTTTTTGAGTAATTCTCTAATTTCTTTTAATAATTTGTCTTGGTGATAGGCCCCTTTTTGAAACACGGTTTGAACATTTTTATTGAGTTGTTGATGTTCATCTTGAGTTAAAGTTTTGGCCGTTAAGACTATAATGGGAATTTTGCACCATTGTTCGTGTTCGCGCAAATGGGCGGCAAATTCAAAACCGTCCATTTCTGGCATCATTAAATCTAGCAAAATTAAATCCGGTTGTTTTTCCTCCATTTTTTCTAAAGCAATCCTGCCGTTTTCGGCGATTGTGCTTTGTAGGCCAGCTTTTTTAAGCTGGGTTTCTATCATTTCTTGCGTGTTTTGATCGTCTTCAACAATCATCAGATGATGGTGAGCTTGGCTATTGATGTGGTATTTATTCAAGACTGTCACTAATTGCTGGCGATTGATGGGTTTAATCAAGTAGTCGGCTGCGCCTAAAGAGTAGCCGAGTTTTTGATCTTCAATGATTGATGCCATAATGACTGGAATGTCGGCTAAGATAGGATCGGCTTTGATGGCCGATAATACCATCCAGCCATCCATGCCTGGCATCATGACATCAAGGGTAATGGCTTCTGGTTGTAATTGACGTGCGAGTCTTAAACCTTCATCGCCATTATTGGCAACAACTACTTGATAACCCAGTTTGCTCAAGTCATTTTTTAAAAAATCACGGACACTGGGATCATCGTCAATCACTAGCACGATACCTGATTCTGATGAGGCTTTTTGATGAGATGTGCTTTCCTTTTTTTCCAATGGTGTCGTTCTGGATTCTGTGGAAACCACTATCGCGGGTAAACTGATTTTAAAAGTACTCCCTTGTCCAAATTGACTTGCTACGCTGATAGTGCCGCCCATCATTTCGGTAAAACGTTTGGTAATCACGAGGCCTAGGCCTGTTCCGCCATATTTGCGGGTGGTGGAAGCATCAGCTTGTGTAAAGGCTTGAAACAGTTTTTTGCTCTGTTGTTCAGTCATGCCAATACCGTTATCTTTGATACTAAATTCAATCCACTGTGGTTTTGCTTCAAGATGGCGGGTGACGATTAAGGTAATGATGCCCCTTTCTGTAAATTTAGATGCATTGCTGAGCAAGTTTAACAGAGATTGTCGTACTTTAGTGAGATCGGCATGCATATTTCCTAAGTTGTCACTATATTGCGTTTGCAGGGTGTTATTGTTTTGGGTTATCAAGGGTTGAACGGTGCTAACGACTTCATGAAGCATAAATGCTAAGTCAAAGGTTTCGGGATAAATTTCCATTTTGCCGGCTTCAATTTTGGAAATATCTAATACATCGTTGATGAGTCCTAATAAATGTTGACCTGCGGATTGAATTTTGGTGAGATCGTCAATAAAATCTTCTTCCCCCAAGTCTATTGCATCTTCTTGTAGCATTTCACTATAACCAATAATGGCGTTAAGTGGTGTCCGTAATTCGTGGCTCATATTGGCAATAAATTGGCTTTTAGCAAGGTTAGCAGATTCGGCTTTTTCTTTGGCGTGGGTGAGTTCTGTCGCTTTGTCTTCTAAATCATCTGCATAATCAATCAGTTGTTTTTCTCTATCAGCCAAAATGGTTGCCATGGCGTTAAAGGAATCAGCTAGGCGTCCTAATTCATCATTTCTATTTAAAGTGAATTGTAGATCAAAGTTATGATCACTGAGTCTGTATACGGCTATCAGGAGATATTTTAGGGGTTTCGTAATTTGTTGGTGCATGATGATGTATACAAGAGTCAGGACGATGAAGACGCAGAGGATGCCTAAAATCAGAATCAGTTGGGCTGTCTGCCAAGCGGTTTCGGCAACGAAAGTTTTTGGATAAACAATAACAAAATACCAGCCGGTTGCTGCCATTTTGGTAATCGCCAGATATTGATAATTTTCTTCATCTTCAACAATAGCACTGTCCGCTTTTTGCACCAGATGAAAAATGCGTTTCAATTGGGGATTGCCATCTGTAAGCATATTGAAATGACCGTTTTTGTGCATGATTGGGTAAATCCAACGCGGGTGTACAATCAATCGTCCGTCATTTCTGAAAATCATGTTATAAGTATTTTCTAAACGTTGAGTGAGGGTGCGTTCCACTAAATCGCCAAATTCTATGTCATTACCAATATTGACTATGTGTTGTTCGTCAATATCAATGGGTGTGATGGCAGATACCAGCCATTTGTTGGCAATGGGATCATAGTGGACACCGCTCCAGACTGTGGTGCGTTCTGGATTATGCTGTGGTTCAGCCGCCCAAAAATATTCTTTTTGAGTTAAGTCAAAATCGGCCTTCGCATCCTGGCACCAAGTGGGTACGTTAGGCCAATATAGGGTGATAAATTTGTTGGTTGTCAAAAGGTAGGTGTTTTCAAAACGATTTGACCAGGCTTGTCCATATTGATTAGTCAATTTGTACAAATTCAGTACTTGCTCCTGGAGTGAACGGGTAATAGGTAATGATTTATTAATGTAAACACAACTGTCTTTTAAGCTATCAAAATGTTCAGGGTGATTGCGAATCACGCCGTCGGCATAACGGGTAAACAAAGAGTCAAACGTGGCTTTTCTCTTTTCATTATCAGAAGTGGCTAAAGTATTAGATTGAAGATTCTCTAGTTGTTCTATTATTGCTGTTTCCAGTAAAGCGTGATTATCTTGTACTAACTCAAAGAGGTTATTTTCCCATTCACCCCGTGCGGCAATATAGTTTTCAAGTTGGTGAAGGGTTTGTTTCTCAATTTTTGAAGCAACCACTAAGTAACTGGTGATAGCCGCTAAAATAATGACTGTCGTAATCCATATGCCAATTTTGAAAAGCGTGGTACGAGTGAGTGATTTTTCTTTAAAGATTTGGAATTTAAACATGTTGGAAATTGGGAATTGGGAATGGTTCATTAATGAATTATCCATTCATCATGTTTTTCATGAATGGAAAAATGGACAATAACATTTTCACTTAAGAAGTTTTTGCGCGCAAAAACGACTTGAAGCGCGTTGTACAGTGAAGATAAACTTTAGCCTGAAAGCGTGAAATCAATTTTTGATTAGAGTTTATACCGATTTAACACAATTCATTGATTGTATTAAAAACATTTTTAGAAAACTCATAAAATCAATTCGCGCCAAAAGTTTTGCGCGCAAAACTTTTGGCGCGAAACTTAACAAATCGGTATAATGTCTATTTTTTGGTTGTTCTGAAATCAGGGGATTTTATAAGCAGAAGCTCATTGACAAAATCAATAGAACGGTAATTATCATGATTAGACTTATTTCTGACAAGTGACATCTGACACACTGAAGACAAGCTCAGGGCACACAGGG
>Ga0233403_10000907_pt1 | contig 14114 bp, 6 predicted proteins | sample Na_oxic_1_MG_FD_179866 | JGI IMG/M metagenome (GOLD analysis project Ga0233403, IMG submission 179866) | Seawater microbial communities from Saanich Inlet, British Columbia, Canada - Na_oxic_1_MG | ecosystem: Environmental > Aquatic > Marine > Inlet | place: Canada: British Columbia | collected...
GGCTCTCTGGTAATTTACGTGGTACGAGTGTATAATAAAAACAGTATTTTACAACAAACAGAAACAAAGGAAAGAAGCATGACAACAATGATTCCAGTTACACTAGATATAGAAGGTTTAGAAATAGAAGAAGTTAAGATAAATAGAGGAGGTCAATACGAAATATATGTAAAAAGTACAATAGAAGGGTGTACTTGCCATGTATGTGGGAAGCACATTGAAAAATATCATGGAAAAGATGGTCAAAAGCGAATAAGACACTTGCCAATATTAGGCAGAGAAACGTATCTCATAGTTAGGCTACCAAGATTCCAATGTATGGATTGCCATGGAAAACCAACAACAACTCAACAAGTACCATGGCATGACAGAAGAAGCCCAAACACCATTCCATTTGAAAAGCACATTTTATTGGGATTGATGGGTAGCACCGTTGAAGATGTAAGTCAGCGAGAAGGAATAGGGTATGAAGCCGTGATGGGTATAGTTCGTCGCCATATAAAAACCGGGGTCGATTGGGACTCAATAGGACAACTACAGCAAATTGGCTTGGATGAGATTTCCTTAAAGAAGGGACATAAGGATTTTGTTACTATTGTCAGCGCCTATATAGGTGGAAGGGTGCAATTATTAGCCGTATTGACAGATCGCAAGAAAGAAACTGTAAAAGAGTTTTTAGAAACAATTCCAGAGGAATTGAAAAAGACAGTTAAATCAGTTTGTTCTGACATGTATGACGGGTTCATAAATGCGGCCAAAGAAGTTTTTGGTTCGTTACCAAAAATTGTAGTTGACAGATTCCATGTTGCCAAGTTGTATAGAAAAGGACTTGATACGTTGCGTATAAAAGAATTGAAACGATTGAAAGAAGAATTAACCAAAGAAGAATATACAGAATTGAAAGGTGCAATGTGGGTTTTAAGAAAGAAGAAGACAGACTTGACAGTAGAAGACAAAGCCTTACTAAAACTGCTATTTGGATACTCACCAAAATTAGGAACTGCTTACCAAGAAAGGAACAATTTGACCAAAATTTTTGACACGAAAACCTCAAGAAGTGGTGGTAAACGCCGGATAAAAAACTGGATAACTCAGGTTAATGAAAGTGATACAACGTGTTTTGACAAATTCATCTCTACATTGAACTCTTATTTGGAAGAAATAGTGAATTATTTCATTGCTCGGCACTCAAGTGGATTTGTTGAAGGATTCAACAATAAAATCAAGGTTATAAAGCGGCGTTGCTATGGTATAATTAATGTTGAGCATTTGTTCCAACGTATATTTTTGGACATTTCGGAGCGAGAAATATATGCCCTATAATCAATAGGTTACAAACCACGTAAATTACCAGAGAGCCGATTTTTAGCAATGGTATAGGTACTAGCCGCGATTCTTGGGCATACAATGCCAACCAAAATGAATTGGTTCAAAACACTCATCGGTTAATTGAAGTTTATAATACTGAAGTTGACCGTTGGAATAATCGGATTAACCAAAAAGTACAATTAGATGATTTCGTTTTGAGCGATGAAACCAAAATTAAGTGGAGTAGCCGTCTCAAAGAATGTTTACTCCGTGGACAAAAAGCCATTTTTGCGGAAGAAAAAATACGTCGTTCACTTTATCGTCCTTTTTATTCTCAATTTCTATTTTTTGACGAAGTCTTAACCCATCGTCAAGGACGATTTCCGGTGATTTTTCCTACCCCAAAAACGGAAACAGAAAATCAGGTAATTTGCGTGAGTGCAGTTGGTAGTGCTAAAAACTTCCATAGTTTGATAGTTAATGTGATCCCTGATTTACATTTGACCGGAGATTCTCAATGCTTCCCCTTCTACACCTACAATGAAGACGGCACCAATCGCCAAGAAAACATTACCGCTTGGGCATTAAAGCACTATCAAAAGCATTATAAAGACAAGAAAATCAGCAAATGGGATATTTTCCATTATGTTTATGGACTATTGCATCACCCCAGTTATCAGGAAAAGTATGCCGCAAACCTCAAAAGAGAACTACCTCGCATTCCACTCGCGCCCGACTTTTGGAATTTTGCTGACGCTGGCAAAAAACTGGCTGACTTGCACCTCAATTATGAACAACAACCGGAATATCCATTAAAACTGATGGATCAACCTAACACGCCCTTAAACTGGCGCGTCGAAAAAATGAAACTGTCCCGCGACAAGCAGCAAATCATCTACAACGATTCTCTTACCATTGGCGGTATTCCTCCCGAAACCTTTGGATACAAACTCGGTAACCGCTCTGCCCTCGATTGGATCATTGATCAATATCGGGTCAAAGTCGATAAAAGAAGCGGCATCATTAACGATCCCAATCGCCTAGATGATGAGGAATATATATTGCAGTTGATTGGAAAAGTCATCACCGTGAGTTTAGGAACGTTGGAAATTGTTGGAAATTTTGAGCAAGATTTAACGGAATGACCGTCATATTTTATACTCCAGACGTTCAAGTTTTTGGATGATGAGAAATCAATAGGTAAAATCCGATTGATTCTGGAATGTTTTGAACCAATCTGTTGATTCCGTTAATCCGCTGTACTAAGAAAATGCCTTGGATGCCATCTTAGTCGGATTGCAAGGGAACCAACTCGAAGCGAAATTGAAAACCTGCAATGTCATTGAAGAACTGGATAATCCGACTTATACCTTTGAGGTGAAAAAACGTTTTCTGTCACCACCGTTGATGAAATAAAAACCGTAAACGACAAGGATTGCTTATAAGAAGGGATTAGATCGTGGCTAATGGCTCAATTCGTGGTAATGCCCGGATTTAATCCTTTCTTATAAACAATCCTTGTAGTTTACTTTTGGAGAAACGCTTATGAAAACACCACTTTTATTCCTATTATTCATCATACCCTTATCCACACCGGCCCAAATCACCACCGACGGCACCTTGGGCCATGCCCTGAATTTACCAGGGCCCGACTATCAAATTGGGCCCGACTTGGGCCAACAACGAGGCGGTAACCTTTTCCACAGCTTTCAAGACTTTAACTTGAATAGCTTGGAAAGTGCAACATTCTCAGGGCCAAATCATATTCAAAATGTGATTAGTCGCGTGACTGGTGGAAATCCCTCCAACATTGATGGACTTTTTCGCTCAACGATTCCCGGTGCGGATGTGTATTTCCTTAATCCTTATGGGATTATGTTTGGGCCCAATGCTAAGTTGGATGTGCAAGGCTCTTTTCATGCCAGCACCGCAGATTATCTGCGCTTGGGAGATGGTGGACGTTTTGATGCGCGTCATCCAAGTGACAGTATATTGACCGTCGCCCCGATTGAAAGTTTCGGCTTTTTGACTAATTCACCCTCCAGCCTCACCATACAAGACAGCAAACTATCCGTATCCGAAGGTAAAACGCTGTCATTCATTGGAGGTGACTTACAAATCACCGGCACCAATGCCTTTCGTGATGAAGACACTCGCTTTCCAGTTGGTGACGAAGCGGCGGTTTTATCAGCACCCGCAGGGCGTATTAACTTAGCCAGCGTCACTACTCAAAATACTGTCAAAATCACCGATGATGATTTGAAACTGACTCTCAATGAACAAGCAGGCACTTTCCGCGCGGAAAATGGTATTTTTGATGTCACTGGCGAAGGTGGGGGTAATCTTTTTATTCGTGCTGGTAATACCACACTCATCAATACCCAAATAGATAGTCAGACACTTGGTTCTAAAAATGGTGGCATCATTGACATTCAAGTCGCCAATCTGCACTTAGTCAACGGTTCCGAGCTATTTACCCGAACTTATGGAACTGGTAATGCAACCGCTCTTCGTATTCATGCCATTGATACCATTGATTTTTTCGGCATGAATCAGAATCAACGCGCCAGTACCATAGATGTCACATCCTCCGAAGGTAATGCCAGTGACATTTTGATTACTGGTCGTCATGTGTCATTTTTGGATGGGGCTCATGTTTATTCAGAAACGCAAGGAAGTGGTAACGGTCCTCAAATCACCATCCGAGCTGAAGAATCGGTGCGTTTTTCTGGTGTTGATAGTAGTGGTTGGCGTATAGCTGGCTTTACAATGGATACATTGGGCAAAGAAGAAAATGCTGGGAATGCGGGCAACTTGCTCATTGAAACCAAAGACATTACTTTTGAAAATGGCGCTGGAATGCAAAGTGGCACCGCTGGTGGTGGTAATTCAGCCAGTGCGACCATACGAGCTACTGGCACATTTACCATGAAAGGACTGCATAAAGATGATACTGGCAGTCAATTGCATAGCGGTGTCATGGACAAAAGCACCGGCGGGCAAGGTGGTAATCTCTTGATTGAAGTGGGAAAGTTAATCATGAATGACGGAGCACGTATCTATGCGTCAACTAATGGTCCAGGTAAAGGTGGTCACATTACTATTCACGCCACTGGAACGATCACACTATTAGGAATTAATGAAGACGGTCAGGCTAGCCGTATAGTGAGCGAATCTAAAGGGGGTAAACGTGCTAAAACGGTTGGAAATGGCGGTACGATTGTTTTAACGGCCAATAAACTCACGCTACGCGATGGAGCCAACATCAGTACCTCGGCAAAAGCCAGTAGCAGCAAATTAGCGGGTAAAGCTGGTGAAATTCATATCACAGTTGGAAAAGACATGATACTCACTGGTTTCAATCCCTACGCAGAAAAACGAACTGAATCTGGTAGTGGTATTTATGCCGTTTCTCAAGGACATGGTGATAATTCACACGATGCTGGCAAAATTAGCTTGCAAGCAAATTCATTAACCATTGAAGAGGGGGCAGTTATCAGAAGTAGCACTAATAATAATGCCCTTGGAGGCCATATAAACATTGAAGTCGGAGAGAGCATTAAGATTGTCGGTCATACGTCACCACTTCATGACATTCAATTAGCGAGTGGTATTTATGCTACCTCAGAAAGTGTTGATGCTGAAGGGGGTTATGGAGGAAATATTATTCTTAAAGCCAATCAATTAGTGATAACCCATCAAGGTATCATTGCAACTTCTAGTGCCGGTGGAGGTCACGCCGGCAACATTACCCTTCATGTCAACCAATTGCAAATGGATAGCAGTGCCTCCATCACTTCCGAAAGCCAATTGCCCAATACTTATCAATTTGGCACCTTATCTGACCGTGATGATGGTATCGTTATTTTAGGAGATGTCATTGACATTGCTACCGATGAAGATGGCAAAATCTCACGTTATGCTAATGTGGGTAATGGCTTAATCAGAATTCAACCGGTTTATGCGGTTGCCCATTTTGCTGATTTATTTGAACTGTCCAAATTATATAATCTTAAAGAAGGACAAGTGGTTGAAGTGAAAGACATCGGTAATGGTCAGTCGGCCCGTTTTATCTATAGTTATAATGGCTCATTTCAGCGAGAAGATTGGATAAATTTAGAATCACAACCCATTTCAGTCACTTTTGATACGATGGATGACATGGATGTTATTAAAGAATGGTTTAATCCCGACGAAATTCCTTATCCATCAGGTACTATAATTCAAGTCAACGATAGAGGGGATGGTAAACCGGCTTTATTTATCTATTCCGCTAATATTGTAATTCCTGTCAATGGCAAATTGGAAGGCGCACCGGTTCAAATTCGGTCTTTTGAAGTGACTGATAACAATGCCTTAACTCAACTCACCCAAATGTCTTTGAATAATGGTGATATAGCCACAATGAATGATCAGCGTTTTGTGTTCCAAAATGATCAATGGTTGCCGTTGACTGATAATGTCCATCAAATTGCTAATTTACCTGATATGGAAGAAATAGTCCAAGCTCAAATCGGTAATGTTGCTCAAGTCGCCAATCTTGGTAATGGACAATCGGGTGAATTTATTTATACCGGTTCTGCTTGGATTCCATTAAATCCTAGTCGCTATACCGTTAAAAACTTTGCTGAACTTGAACAGTTTCCAGCGACAACTGGCGATTTGGTCGATGTGGAAGATGCAGGAGCCCGTCGCCATGAACACTTTTTTTATGTGGATGAGCAATGGATTAAACAAGTGAAAGGCGGAAATGCCGGCACCATAACGATTAGTGCTGATGGAAATTTGCGTTTATCGAATGACAGCCAGATTACAACGGAAGCGGTGAGTGCTGGTGGTGGTGGCATTAGCATTCACGCTGACGGTTTCATACAGTTGCAGGATAGCCAAATTTCTACGAGCGTGCAAGAAGGTGCTGGTAGTGGTGGCGACTTAACCATTAATGGTCCACAATTTGTGATTATGAACAACGGTAAAATTATCGCGCAAGCCAATGAAGGAAATGGCGGTAATATTCATCTGGGTTCCAAGCAATTGGTTAAATCACCGTGTAGCCAAATCAGTGCTTCTTCAAAATTAGGCGTAGATGGCAACGTGCAAATTGACTCGCCAGCAGTAGATATGGATGCCATGTTAGTGGTGTTGCCGGGTGGTCATATCGAAGCGCAACTAAAAACGTGCAATGTCATTGAAGAACTTGATAATCCGACCTATACCTTTGAGGTGAAAAAACGTTTTCGGTCTCCTCCGTTGATGAAATAAAAAAGCGAACTACAAGGATTGCTTATAAGAAAGGATTAGATCGTGGCTAATGGCTCAATTCGTGGTAATGCCCGGATTTAATCCTTTCTTATAAACAATCCTTGTCGTTAACTTTTGGAGAAACGCTTATGAAAACACAACTTTTATTCCTATTACTCGTCATACCTTTATCAACACCCGCCCAAATTACTACTGATGGCACCTCTCATCGTTAGACACAAGTTTTTAAGCAATTGATTTTATTCTAGGGTGGATGACGCTATCGCTTATCCATCGTGCTGATGTCATTTTTTGACTGATGTATAACGATGAGCGCGCCGGCGTGGGAATCCACTCAAAACACGTTTCGATGGGTTACCTTTATTGGATAGTCATAGCCTTCTGCGTGGCAGTATTTACTAAACTCAACCATTCAGCATTAGAATATTGCATTCCAACGGCTAGATTTTTACTCAAAGCTGACAAATAACTTTGCAAGTCTTCTAAACTGCTTGGGTTGGCTGGGAAAGCCAAATTATTCAAACGGAAGCCATACCAGCAAGTCACGCCATTCGGTGGACATTTGCCTTTCTTGTAACCCTGTTTTCGCAATTGCATCCCTACCCATTGAATTGTCCGAGCCAGACATTTGTTCTGCAAACACCAACTTTGATAAACGAGATAAATATCCCTTGCTCTTTCCTTATTAGTTGGTTCAGGTATAAAGCAATCGTCTATAAATTTCGCAAAATCAATTTGTTCAACTTTTCCTTTTAAGGGTTGATTGGGAAGTGAGTATTGGCCAGTTTTGCGGATGCTCGGGAGGACTTCACGAGTTACCCATTTACGAAATGGTTTAGCTTTTGGTTTATTGCTTCGCATTACTAATGTATAAAAACCAGACTCATCTACAACATTAGTATTTTGTTTTCTACCTAAAGAATCGGTGAGGTAAACTTTTCTTACCTCATCGTCATCAAGCCCTTGTAATGCGACTTTATGGTTAGAATGTTCCAAAGCATCGCATACATCTTTAGCAACAAACCAAGGTTCTCCCTTTTCATCAAGTATGATTCTTAATTGATTACTCTCAAATTCAAATGGTATTAATTCACGAGCTTTATCAGTTTGAAAATCCTGTTGTTTGGCTTCTTTAACTGCCGTTTGAAAGTCAACCTTAAACCATTCACCTTCTTGCCTATATTCAGCAAAATGTTTATGGAGATGACGCTCAATTGTTTGGGCATTTAAGCAGAGTGGGGATAAATATTACTTAATAACTGAGGTACCAGTCGCTTTAGCAATTTCAGCGATACGTCTTTTCGGGCAGGAACTACGCCCTATCTTAATTAGACCGCCTTTAGATTTAACGATATATAGATGTGATAACATTTATTTGCTCCAATTTAGGAAGCAAGTCACCGTGCTATAATAATTGCATGGCAAGACTAGCTTAGTTAATTGTCTAGGCTTAAGGGTTGTCAAGAAAACTACCCTTAAGTTATCTGCGATTATTTAATCAGAAAATTATATTATTTGCAACCATTTGGTTCTTATTATGTTGAAGAAATTATTCTTAATATTACTATTAATATGCAATTCCTTAAACGCCCAAATCACCACTGATGGCACCTTGGGCCCAGCACAAAATTTACCCGGGCCCGACTATCAAATTGGGCCCGACTTGGGCCAACAACGAGGCGGTAACCTTTTCCACAGCTTTCAAGACTTTAACTTGCAACGCTTGGAAAGTGCCACATTCTCAGGGCCAAATCACATTCAAAATGTGATTAGCCGCGTGACTGGCGGAAATCCGTCACAGATTGATGGACTGTTTCGCTCAACGATTCCGGGTGCAGATGTCTATTTCCTCAATCCGTATGGAATCATGTTTGGGCCAAATGCGAGATTGGACGTGCAAGGCTCTTTTCATGCAAGCACCGCTGATTATTTGCGCTTAGGCGATGGCGGACGGTTTGATGCCCGAAATCCAAGTGACAGTATTTTGACAGTCGCGCCAATTGAATCTTTTGGTTTTTTAAATAATCAAGTAGCACCTATTTCAATTCAAGGACATGGCGAAGTCACACCAGATTGGAAAGGACAAGCCACCGGATTAAGTGTGCCAGAAGGTAAAACACTGTCATTAATTGGTGGCCAGATTGAAATGTGGATGGGTACTTTTTTTAGAACGATGACCGTTGATGATAAGGGAATAGAAAACATTGAGATGACATACTTAAATAGTCTTCACGCACCGAGTGGACGAATTCACTTAGCTGCTGTTGCCTCCCAAGGCGAAGTCAAATTAGGGGAAAATGTTCTTGATATGTCATCATTTAGTCAACTCGCTGATATATCCATTACGGAACAATCTCTATTACAAATCAGTGGTGAAGGTGCCGGTCATCTCTTCATTCGTGGACAAGATATACTTTTTAAAGACAGCCAAATCGTCGCTAAATCTTATGGTGATAGAGATAGCGGAATGATTCATATCCATAGCTTTGGTTCAATCCGGTTTCAAGATGGCGGTCGGATTGAGATCGAAATAGCAGGTAAAGGGCAAGGAGCTGATTTAACCCTTGAAGCTGCTGAAATGATTGAATTTTCAGGAATCAATCTGGATAACACGCTATTTAGTGGAATATTCCAGAGAACTTTCAGCAAAGAAGAAGGCGCCGGTGATGTAGGCTCATTATTGATTAAAGCTAAAAATCTGTCTCTTGATGGGGGTTCTGAATTGCTACTTTTGACTTATGGCAAAGGTAATTCGGGAAATATTTCTATTGATGTTGAGGAAACATTAAGTGTGAAAGGCATTAATCCTATCAGTTTACAAGGTTGTCAAATTCGCAGTTCTCCAGCACCTGCTAGTAATGGAGGGCATGGCGGAACGATTACAGTCAAGGCTAAAGATATTTTGCTCATGGATGGTGGCTATATCAGTGCCACAACCTTTGGACCTGGTGATGGTTCCAATGTAATGGTCGAAGCAAAAAATACCATCACATTAACGGGTGTTAATCAGGTTGGTTTTGTCAGTGGTATCTTTTCTCAGGCATTCCCTAGAGAAAATATGCTAATCGGTAATGCTGGTAATATCGTTATAAAAGCTAATGAACTTTTGATTGAAAAAGGGGCACTTATTTCCAGCAATACGACAGCAAAAAATGGACAAACCAGTGGTCAAGGTGGAAACATAACTATTCATGTTACTGGTAAACTGGATATAGCCGGCATTAATGTTCATGGTGAGAACGAAGATGGTTTTAGTAGTGGTATTTCGGTTTCTTCCAGAAGTATAGATGGTGGTCATACTGGAGATGCCGGGAATATTACGATAACAGCCGGTTCTTTATCCATCAAAGAAGGTGGAATGATTACTAGTAGTACTTTAGGCAGTGGTGATGGTGGTCAAATAACCATTGATGTCAATGGACCCATTATGATTACCGGGGATAGTTCCAAAATAGAACAAAAGGCTCCTTTATTCACTCAATTACGTTTTCAAAATGACAATCCCAATTGGAAAGAAAGTACATCTATCAGCGGTATTTATGCCAGTTCAGATGGCAACATAGAATCAACCGGACAAGGTGGAAACATTACTCTTTACGCGAACCGTTTGAGCATAGATGATAAGGGTAAAATATCAACCGCCAGTGTTGGCAGTGGATTAGCTGGCAATATTGAAATTCATAGCGATGATGATATTTTGATGTCCAATGGTAGTGCCATCACGACTGAAGCAAAAAGTGCTGGAGGTGGTGGCATCAATCTCAAAATCGACAACTTACTTAATATGGCTAATAGCGAGATAACAACCAGTGTGCAAGAAAGTACCGGCAGTGGCGGAGATATTGAACTCCACTCAAAATTTGTGGTGTTAAATAAAGGTCAAATCAAGGCCCAAGCCGATGCCGGATACGGTGGCAATATTCGTATTGTTGCTGACCAATTTATTGATTCTTTAGATAGTTTAGTCAGTGCCTCATCAAGATTAGGCTTAGATGGTCATGTAGAAATTGATTCCCCAGCCGTCGATTTGGATGCCATGTTAGTGGTATTGCAGGGAAATCAAATCGAAGCTAAATTGAAAACCTGCAATGTCATTGAAGAGTTAGATAATCCGACCTATACCTTTGAGGTGAAAAAACGTTTTCTGTCACCTCCGTTAATGAAATAACGACAATGACTCGTAGGTTGGGTTACGCTTCGCTAACCTACATACTCCAAACGTTCAAATTTTCGGATGATGAAAAATAGACTAAATCGCCTTTCTACCTGCCAGGTTTTAAAAACTTGGCCGGTATAAAATCCGAAATCTTGAACGTTTGGAGTATACATAAAAATATTTTAACATTTTGGAAAAGTAAAAAATGCTATTTCTTCAAGAAATAGTATTTTTTTTAGAAAAGTTAAAATACTTTTGTTTACCTACATAAAATCAATCAAAACGCAAATCAACCCAACCTTTACTAACCAATTCCATTATCCAATTTAAGGTACATTTCATCCAAGGTTCTAGTTCTGATGCTTTTTTGTTGGATAAAGTTTTATTAGTTTTAGGATTGGTGCAAGTAGCCCATTCAAGAATAACTGCTCTTAAATGAGGTGATAATTCATCCCACTGCCAAATAACCGGTTGTGGAGATGAATTATCAAAATCTAGAGTCAATTGTTCATTACCAGGGAAATTCTGGGATGGTTGCATCTATTTTATCCATTAAGTCAATGGTTTGTTCCAAAGCTGCGAGAATATAAAGATAATGGTTGCAATCATCAAAGTTTAATTCTCTGCCCTTTCTATCTTTAAGCCATTTTTGGCAAACTTGGTAGCCGCCGATGTGAAATTGCCAAACGTTTTCTTTGACGTTATCAAAGTATTGAGTTTTGTTGATGTAGACTTTTTCATCTTGGTAAGTGATTTTTTCAACTTGGTTATCGCCTTCGATAGGATAACTGCAATCGTTCTCAATCTCCGCTTCCATTAAGTGAATGGTGACCAGTTGTTTTCCCAATTCGGCGAGTGATCGAAATAGCTTTTTATCACTGGTTAAGGGCAAACGCGGAAAATCCATTTTGAGAAATTCCCCATAGCGTTGGCGATAAGTGGGGCTATGAAAAACAGCGTACATATAATGAAAGATATCTTCAGGACCAATGGTGGTTTTTAAATTGCCAGTGCCTTCATCTATGAATTTTAGGTTTAGACGGGTTTCTATGTCCTTGATGAAATTGGACGCGAAGTTGGGTTTTCTCTTTGGTTTCGATTTGCCATTACCGTTAAGAAATTTATCTTTTTCTGTTGGGTAAATGTAGAGAGGGAAAAGATAAGATTGAGTTGTTGACTCTCCACATTTTGTTTCCATAATATCATTAGAACAAAAGAAATGATCTGGATTTTGAGATTTATTGCTTCTTGCAGATATAAAGGCCATATTTTCTCCAGCCAAGATATGTTGCATCACGTCATAAACAGGCCATGCAATAAAACCTTTTGATTTTGAAGTGTAATATGTCCATCGCTTATCAAATGGACGGTAAAGTGCTTGGACGAACTTTGATTCATTTACTCCAAAATGGACAACGGAATTTTTTACATACTCAACTTTTCCATCACGACTACTCCAACTTGACAAAGGATATTTTTCTACAATGTCAGATTCTGACAAATTAAAAATATCTTCAACAACTTTTTTAACGTTTTCTTTTTCAAATTGAAAAGCAAGACTATCACGTTTACTAACCATACCAGTACTGTTCACAGGCATTACATCTGTCACCTTCCAAGATTGTTCATATTCCTCTCGCTTCGTTATATCTTGAGGAACAAACAAATAAAACGGCGAAGTGGGTTTTAATTCTTCCCAATCTGTCGTTTTCACATCTTGCTCTTCTAACCAAGCATATTTACCTTCACGATCTCCCCACAGTTCCGCATGAAATACCTTCGCGGTTTTTTTATGCGGTGGTTTACGATACTTAACAAAAATACCAATAGCCACGCCCTGCTGAATATCAAAGACATTTTTATCTGGACTACCATCTGGAGATTTTTCTTTCTTTTTGGAATTACCATGTAAATCAAGTAGATAAATTTCATTAAAATCCTGCATCAATGCTTGACGCATGCCACGAAAAGTGGGATTGTCCAAATAACCATGATTAGTGACAAAACCCAAAATTCCATAACCCGTTTGTTCAATACGCCATTGTGCAAAACGGATAAATTTGACATAATCATCATTTAACCATTTGGAATTTCTTTCTTTTAAGGGTTTACCATCCACTTGAAAATAATTAGCGGTTTTTTCTTCTTTATTGCGCTCATCAACGCCTTTCAATAAACCAACAATCCATTCCCCAACATTAGCAGAATGCCCAGAATAAGGCGGATTCCCCACAATCACCATCACCGGCGAATCTTGTTTAACCCCACTCGCCGCTTGCCCCTCATTAACCAACCATTCCATAAAAGGCAAAGCCGGCGTATTGCCCCTTTCAAACGCATCTTCCAAACTATTGGTCAAAAAAATGCCGAGCCGTTGCTCCGAATCAAATTCATACCCGGTTTCCTGCAACTGCAAGCCTAACTTCATATGTGCAACTGTGTACGGTGCCATCAACAACTCGAAACCATGTACCCTTGGCAACAAATGCTCACTGACATAAGTTGACCACATTCCTTTATTTTTCCGAAATTTGGCCAAAATATGCTGAAACACGGCATATAAAAACGTGCCAGTGCCTACCGCTGGATCCAAAATTTGCACCTTGTGCAAACCCGATTCCAAACGGCTACTGTCGGCCAACCCATCCTTTAACTTAAACTGTTTTTTCAGCAACCAATCCACCGAGCGCACAATATAAGAAACCACCGGTTCTGGCGTATAATAAACGCCGCGCATTTCTCGTAGCTTGGGATCATAATGCTTCAAAAAGGTTTCATAAAAATGCACCACTGGGTCTTCTTGTCGCGTCCGTTTGCCAAAATCTTCTAAAATCGCGGCAATATCGGCATGATTTAAGATAGCTACTAACTGTTCAACCGCCCAGATTAAGCGATCATCTATGTCTATACCAACAATTTGATGAAATAAATGGCGTAAAAACGGATTCGTTTTTGGCACATAATGTCCGGCATGAATCCGCGAAAACGGCTGTCCTAACGCGCTACATTTGGCCGCAAATAAACCATAGCACACTGTTTGGGCGTACATATCCGCAAACTGCTCTTTCGTCAAACTATCGACTAAAATGCTACGAAAACTATCAAATTGAGTGCGTAACGGACTTGATTTTTCTGATTGATAAGCTTTTAAAACGGCACCTCGCATGGGAATCGCAATTTTCGCCATTCTTTCAGCTAACTCTTCGGGACTGCGTAACGTGATTGCTTGGGTATGTACAAACAGATCAATCAAGTTCTCAAAATCCAAAAACGACTCTGGTAAGGGTTGTAAATGCCCAAATTTATCTATTTTAGCCAATCGCACGAGGATTTTAGGTTGCCGTTCATGTTTCACAAACCAACGAAATTCGAGATAATCGGTTAAAAT
>Ga0233403_10000908_pt1 | contig 14114 bp, 13 predicted proteins | sample Na_oxic_1_MG_FD_179866 | JGI IMG/M metagenome (GOLD analysis project Ga0233403, IMG submission 179866) | Seawater microbial communities from Saanich Inlet, British Columbia, Canada - Na_oxic_1_MG | ecosystem: Environmental > Aquatic > Marine > Inlet | place: Canada: British Columbia | collected...
GGAAAGGGAGGACTAATTTGTAAACCAGTGTAGTAGGGTATTTTTGTTGCCACCATTATCCCTAATATTGGGGGCCGGCAAACGAATTGAGATTTGCTGGCCTTTTATGCTCGTTTAAAGAGAATATCATCATGCCACTTTAAAATTATTCATCTTAGCCATCATCTTTGTTGCAACTAGCAGCGCACTCTTTTCAGAGCTTTTCAAAGAGCATAAATTTCTGACTTTCTTGGCTTCAGTAGCAATTATTGCTTCTTTTTATTTGATACAAGATATTTATCACGAAAGGTGACATAAACATGTCAAAAGCACTGACATTAGAAATTTCTGAACCACTTTACGAAACCATACTTAAACGAGCCGTACAAAATGGACAAACCCCGGAAAACATAATCATAACATGGATAGAAAAAGCAGCTAAACCATCAACTAAAAATGATCCACTCTTACAATTAGCTGGCATCTTTCAATCCAATTTAACAGATATAGGCGAGCAACATAACGAATATCTTGGAAAACAATTAGCCAATGACAATGAATAAAGTATTTGTAGATACATCAGGGTGGGCTGAATTTTTGGTGCAAACTGAACCTTTTTATCTTAAAGCCAAACGCTTGATGCAACAATGGTATACCGATGGAACACCAGTGATAACCAGCAATTATGTGCTTTTGGAATTGGTTGCTTTGTTGACAAGTCCGCTACGAATCCCAAGACATCAACAAATTCAAGTCATTGAAACCATTAAAACCAGTTCTTGGGTAACCATTACCCATCTGGATAGGACAATGGACAAAATGGGATGGAAATTATTGACTGAACGACAGGACAAAACGTGGAGTCTAGTAGATTGCACAAGTTTTGTGATTATGCAACAACATAAGATATTAGAAGCATTAACAACCGATCATCATTTTGAACAAGCCGGTTTTATACGATTATTGAAGTAAGGGATGCCGCAGAAAATAACTTATGCACTTTCAACAAATACTATAGTGTTTCCCGTTTGTATACCTCCATCATCCCGTACATCCCGTAATTATGAAAGGAGAGAAGCGAGATAGTTGGCTTTACTAAATCGGGAAATTCTGTATTTCTTAAAGAAATAGTATTTGTAAGAATCTCTCTTTCAAAACACGTATTTTATTTACTGCGTTGTCCCTATTTGGCACGAACACAAAAATCACCATCTGGATAAAAACCTTCGAGGTTTCCAAAATCTCGAAGGTTTTAATTTTTGGCATGTTATAGCGATTCCCGATTGAATAAAGTGCATTCAAGGTTATTTAAATCATTGATAATTAAAATATTAAACGCTAATAACTCTGTAACACAATAAACTAGAAAATACTATACCCAATCTACGTTTGCTTATTTTGATAACAAGGATAAATTATGGAAATTGTGTTTGAATCCACCAAAGAGTTTGAACAAGAATTAACCACTTTTAGGAATGAAGAACAGAAACTCATTATTGAACATATCAATCAAGCGGGCCAATTATTTTTAACGAATAAACCGGTTTTATTTAGAAAATTACGTCGTTTGCACAAAGTCAATCTCATTAATGATTATGAATCAACCCTTTACTCGCTAAAAGTGAATGAATCCATTCGGATTATTTTGACGGTTGATGAAGACCCTATTTTTGAACAAGTGATTTTTACCTTATTCAGAGTAGTTAAAAAGTCATTAGCTTCAGAAGCTTATCATGATGTGGCTCAATTGATATACACAGAACTATGGGTTAAGCCAAATCCAATCGCGGCTTCAATGTAATGTCAAAAAAAACATCTATTAAATCGCTGTTTGATGAATATGGCATTATTCATCAGGCGATAGATATTTTGCCCGATGATAAGTTAAAGCTTAGCTTTCTGGAAGCGTTAGCCGAATTGGAAGATAATGAATGTCATAGAACCCGGGCTTTTCCTAAAACCAGACTTCATGTTGTCAAGGGGATAAAAGGTAAGAAATATCCTATTTACCGAGCTGATATAGATAAAATGTCTGGCTGGAGACTACATTTACAATATATTGATGGACAAATTCACCTCAAAGATATTATTGAAGGCAAACGACATGATGATGTTATAGAAGTCATTAAAGCTAAAAAGCATAGATATGATTGAAAAAATCCGGTGAAATATTTGCACAGACGTGAAATTCGCTATCTGGATAAAAACCTTCGAGGTTTTTAAACCTCGAAAGTTTCAAACAATATTTAACACTAACGAGAAAATCATTGATTGATTTAAGGGATTTCCAAAAAATAATGCACACTGGGAAAAATACGTTAACAAACCTTCAAAAATATGAAAATATCACAAAATTTTTATCTTATTAATTTTACCGGCATTGATCTTTATCGTTCTGGGAATGCAACGACTCCTAATCTTGATAAAGTGAGAATTCCCCCTAGAAACGGTGCAATTGATATAGAAATTTATGAAAAAGACCTTAATGATCAAAAAGTGATTTATGTCGATTCAACCAGTGGTGGTATTTCTACTTTTGACGCACCATTACCAAGTCAAAATCAGAAAGTCCGTTGGTGGAAAATACCAAAGGGTAGTATCATACCAGATGGCTTACAAGTGACAAAAGACCATACCATTAAACATATTAATATTACTCATTACACGATTCGACCTTTAAATGATATGCCATTAACCGAATATCAACAATTATTACGGCTTTTGGCGAAATCCGCACAACCCATTTTTTAACCGTATTTGTGAAGGAAATTATTATGGAATGGAATAAACAAGAATTGCGTACTATTATCAATGCCTTAAAACTACAAATTCAAATTTATACCCAAGAGGAGCTTCAAAAAGATAGAGATGAAGAGGAATTAGCTGAAGTGATTATGGATCGAGGTTATGCCGAAAGTTTATTAAGTGCGGTGGAAGATTATTATAGCCAATCAAATCATCATTCGGCTGATGCCAAATTCATTCAACAATATGGATAAATTTCAAATATTGAATCTAACAAATTGAAAAATAGGGAAAAAACCTGCGAGGTTTTAAAATTTAGCACAGACGCAAAAATCGCTATTTGGGTAAAAACCTTCGAGGTTTTGAAAACCTCGAAGGTTTTAAACCATACTTGGCACGGACGCAAAAATCGCTATTTGGGTAAAAACCTTTTCAGTTTCCAAAACCTCGAAGGTTTCAAACAATATTTGGCATGGATGTGAAGGAAATCATGATGGAATTCAATAAACAAGAATTGCGTACTATTATCAATGCCTTAAAACTATAAATTCAAATTGATACCCAAAAAGCGAGCGTAGGGTGCGTCCTACGCACCATCCATATACCTTAAAAAAAGTGCGTGGGACGCACCCTATGCTTGCTATTATTTTGAATTCATTAGACAAATGGAAAGCTTTTGTTATAAATACAACGAGCAAACTTATATAAAAAATCTTTTTTATTTCCAAAATCATACGAATTATCAAAAGTATAAACGCCTTTGATTTCGGAATGTGCTTTATTTCCTGTTGGATAAATACCTGAATTTAACTGCTTATAAGAAGCTGGAAAAATTCCGTGCCAAAACATTTGAAATAACCCGGTTACATAGTGATTATAATCAATATTCTTATTGACCATTTTATTGAGCATGGCTTGAAAATCAACTATATCATCGACAAGTTTTTCTCTCATCATTATTTCTTTTATTTGAGAGTATGTTTTTGCAAGAGGAATTTTTCTTATATCTAGTTCAGGAATATCTTTTCCAAATAAAGTCAACAAGTAATCTTCGTAAGGCTGTGAAGTTGGTTCCAATTCAAACATTGCTCGCATAGCAACCATAAACAGAAAAGCCACTTCCTCTGGTTTCAAATTATCAAGCACTGTGGTATGCGTTGACCAATTTCTGGCATTTTTTAAAATCCAACCAAACGTAAAATTGACGCTATCATTTTTTTGTAACTTAGGATCAGCCGAATCCCATTCATGGGTTAACGTTCGTAAAAATAACTTATAAAATTGTTGTTTGTCTTGCGGTTCACGCAATGGCAATAAATTTTGCAGCGTTTCTAAATATCCCTGCATATCTTTGGGTGTAATATCTCGTGCTGCGATTCCTCTTTTGATAAATTTACGAAATTGAATAAGTTCCGGATATTCCGCAATAAGTGCGCTAATTTTTTGACAACCTTCAATAATACCACGCCTTAATACCATATATTTGTTTTCACGTTTCTCAATAAGCCAAGCTGCTAAATCGGCTTTGTCTTTTTTAGAACGAATCTTAGGTAATTCCATTTTGGCGGTGATAAATGCTGCTTGGATTTTGCGCATTTCTTCGCCATGATTAGAACAAAAGAGAATATGTTCTTTGGGAAAACCTAATTCCATCACTAAAGCAACATAAAGTTGATAACCCGCCACTTTTTTTAAATTTTGGGTTGCCGTGATATAACTTTGGGTATCTTGTTCTTTATTTTCAGAGGGTTGATACTCATATCTGGTTAGGATGTCAAGTAACTCTTGTTCTTCTTCGTCACCATCGTCAAGTACATTTAAATCAATGTCTAAGAGAACATAATCAACTTGTAACAATTGTTGCGGATCGTGAATAAATTGCCAACCATCCCAAAATGTTAATTCAGTCAATACTCGATACTTAGGTTCTTTCAGAAACGCTTTAATTTTTTCTTTCGTATCTGGAATCTTGGCATCATGCAAAATGCTTTTAAAAACATTTTCCGTGGCGGCTATAGAATTGTTTTCAAAATCTTCTATCCAAAGAAATTGGCTCATTAATTATTCTCCATTAACAAATAATTAGGAATCTTAAATTCCGCTGTATAATTTTCAACAAACGGTGGTTCCGGAAAATGTCCCTCTAATTTACGGGCAATCAAAGATAAAAACTGATGTCCTTTACCACTACCTTTAATAATCCGCTGCTCTTTATGTGTTGTTGGATTAATACATACGAATCGGCAAAATTGAGGCTCACAGATCCAATGGAGTTGCACGGTTTGCTGTGTTTCAGAAGCGTAATATTTCAATACATTAGTGAAAAATTCGGGCATAATGACTAACAAGGTAGATTCGGTCGCACCATGACGCTCAAAGTGAATAGGAATCTCAGCAAATCCTTGTACGTTTATTGGAAAAAAACGTTCGTTTAACCATGTTATGATTTTATCTAAACTAGGTTTCCGTTTTATGTCGATAAAACTTTGTTGCCAATCTTTTTGCAGTTGTAATTCTAAGTCTAAATAGTTATCTTTCCATTGTTTTCGTGTTGTCGATATCGGCACTTGTTCAGTTTGCTTCGCATAATTGAGATAGTGTTGGCGGATTTTCTCCTGTTTATTAGATGCTAAGACAGATGCAAGTGATATAATTAAAGTTTGTTCTAATAACGATAATAAGGTCCCTTCACCTTCCATATCTTGCCATAATTCCTCACGAATTCTCTTGGCATCTGTGGAAACAAGACTAAAAATGTTAAGTAAACCTTCCATCGTATGTACATCTTCCAAGATAGTTTCATCTTTTTCAAGATATTCGATACTTTGTAAAGAACCCCGAAACTTGTGGGCAAACATGCCCATAACTTCTTCCAATTCTTGATTGGCTTTTTCTTTTTCTTCAATTTTAACAATATCTATCAGCATTTCCTGTGCTGATTTTCTGGAATTCTTCAAACTTCGTGTATATTTTTTTTCATAAAGTTCTTCATTGATAATATCATCAAATTTTGATACTTTTTCAAGCCACCTTTTTGCTTCTGGGTATTTAGCTTGTTTTTTATAAATTTGGCCAAGTTCGTATTGAGAAAGAACAGTTATGAATTTGGTTTCATTCTCTTCATTTTCTGGATGATTAACTGCTTTTTTAAACCAATCAATCGCTTCTTGCTCATCTTCAATAACACCTTTTCCTTCCGTATATAAAGTACCTAAGAGATATTGAGCCTTAGGCAATCCTTGGTTAGCCGCTTTTGTAAAGCATTCCGCCGCTTTTTGATAATCCTGTTGATAATCTTGTTGGGGAACAATTTTTTGAATTGCCACCATCATGTTAGCCTTATTCAAGATATTCTCAAATGGTTTAAAGTGTTCAAACCATTGCGTACTACCGGAGATTTTATTGATTTCATTTTTGGCATGATAGAATCGTTCATTTAATTGATTAATAGTCGGTGAAACAAGCTGTTGAAGGATATCTTGAAGACTTTGCGCCATACCATCTGAACCCTTCAAATAAAGATTGCCTAATAAAACTTGAGCTAAAGCATCACTTTCTTCCGCTTTACCTTCTTCTGCGAGTTGATAAAGAATTTCCATTCCATTTTTTTGAATTTCTTCAATTATGGCATTTATATTATTTGTAGATTGGAATCCTTCTACGACAGAGGTAATAAGACTTATGAAAAATCTTTTATCATCCAATTCATTTTCTATATCTTTTAAGATAGGTTGTGCTTTACCTAGGATAAAAAATATTTTAGGCAATACCCATTTTAAAAGTTTACGGGTTGAAGGAAAAATTTCATCATCCGTTAAGGCTAATAGAATGTAGTGAGAAAAAATAAATTCTTTTGTTGTCGCCCTTTTATGGAATAATTTATTAATTGCTGTTATGTCATCAGAAGTAAGGATTTCAGCCTTATAAAGAAATAAAACAAATAACATTAATTTAGCTGATGCGATTAATCGCTTTTCAGACTTTGTTTGATTGACAACTTGAACAAATAATTTTATGGCTTGATCACAATCTTGTGTTCTGTATTTACCCTCGTAATATATTTTACCCAAGTTATATTGGGCTACAACATTTTCTTGCACGGCTGCTTGGGCTATCCATTTAAGAGCTTCTCTATAATCACTGGAAACGTATGTCCCTGTATAATAAACAAGACCTAAATTATTTTGTGCGTGACTATCGCCTGTTTCAGCCGCATCATATAATTTTTTAAATGTTATCTGTTTTTTAGTTTCATTGGTATTCTTATTAGCCAATGAACGAAACCATGCTAGAACATCTGTTTTTTTACTTGGTACTAACGCATTAGGACGAGATGAGTCCAATTGAGATAATTTTGGTTTAATTTTGGTTTTTTGTGTAATACGTTTATTTCTCTTTTTAGTCATAAAAATTTACCACGCTTTTCTCAAATAATAAGGTATTAACAATATCTTCGCCAAAGTTGAAAATCGATGTTTCGGGAATTCGTTCCTCATTCCCGAAACATCGAAAATAGCCCATTTTTTAAATTGGCGAAGGTATTAAAATTAAGAAAATAATTTTTTTATAAATTAATAGACATTATACCGATTAAATTTAAGTGATTGATTTCATTATTTTCTGCTATTTAATAATTTAAACAAAATCAATAATTTGTATTTAAATCGGTATAATGTCTAATATATAACTATAACATTTTTTAAACAATCTGAAAAAAATTTTTCGACAGAACTAGCGTAGCGAGCGTCCTGATTCAGACAATTAAAATTTTTTATATGAATACAAGGCATTAGAATGAGGTAAACAAATGGAAAATACCCTAATTACACGAGAACTTGTAAAAGCAGAAATTGATTTGATTCAAGAACAATATTTGGAAATTTTATATAAATTCCTCAAAACCCTCCAACCACCACAAGACAACCATCCATCAAGTCTAATGTCTAAATTAAAAACGGTTAAAATTCATGCCCCCTCAGATTTTGCACAGAATATTGATGCCTATTTGAATGGAGAAAAGCAAGCGTAGGGTGCTTACCCAAGCACCATCAATCCATATACCTTATGTAAAAAAGGTGCTATGAAACTATTTATCAAATCACAAGGTCAAGGCAAACCCCTGATATTACTACATGGTTGGGGATTTAATGGCGATATTTGGCATGATATTGCAGCACAACTCGCCTCACATTGGTGCGTTTATCAAGTGGATTTACCTGGACATGGACGTAGCCCAATGTGTGAATATCATTTGCCGGTACTGACCGAAACATTGGCGACAGAATTACCCACAAATGCCGTATGGATTGGCTGGTCATTAGGTGGTTTATTAACTATGGCAGTTGCCCGTTGGCATCCAACCTCGGTACGCGCGTTGGTATTAGTCAGTACCTCTCCTCGTTTTATCACCGCTGACGATTGGTTTCATGCCATGAGACCTGATGTCTTACAACAGTTCGCTCAACAACTACAAAATAACCCAATGGCTACATTACAACGTTTTTTAGCCTTGCAAGTTAAGGGGAGTGAAGCGGTTCATCAACAACTTCGGACGCTGAATGCGCTATTGAAAAGCACCGGTCCACCTCAGTCAGAAGCACTACAAGCCGGTTTAGAATTATTACAAACCACCGATTTACGTTCCGAATTGTCACAGGTTCATCAACCGGCTCTGTTATGTCTGGGTGAACGTGATATGATTGTGCCGGTCAACGTTGGAAAAGATTGTCAAAAATGGTGGCCTAATTTACCCAAAGTGATTATCAAATCGGCGGCCCATATTCCATTTTTATCGCATCCCGACGTTTTTATGCACTTATTACAAGGCTTTTTGAATGAACTCCCCGACACATATTGATAAAAATCAAGTTATTAAATCATTTAATCGTGCGGCACCGACTTATGAACAATGGTCAAAATTACAAAAAATGGTTGATGATAGCTTGCTAGAGCGTTTGGAATGGTTAAAATTGGAACCACAACATATTTTAGATGTTGGTGGCGGTATTGGTCGATTAAGCCGAACATTAAGTCAGCAGTATCAAAACGCTGAAGTTTATAGCATTGATATTTCAACAACAATGGTACAAGTGGCTCATCAAAAAGCATTCAATGAAATTCATCAACCACATTTTATTTGTGCAGATGGGGCACAACTACCCTTTGCCGATAATAGTATCGATTTATTGATGTCCAATTTAATGTTGCAATGGTGCAATGATATTCAGACGATTTTTGCCGAATTTGCGCGAGTGTTAAAACCCGATGGGGCCCTGTTTTTTTCCACTTTTGGGCCAGAGACATTAATAGAATTACGCCACAGTTTTGCCCAAGTTGATGATGCTATTCATCTCAATCATTTTCTGGATATGCACGATATCGGCGATACCTTATTACAAGTTGGCTTAACTAATCCGGTGATGGATGTCGATTGGTTTCAATTTATTTATAACGATGTGAAACAACTCATGTTTGAATTAAAACAGATTGGGGCCCATAATATGACTGTTGGACGACCACGTGGTTTGATGGGAAAAGATAAATTTAGAGCAATGCTAACCGCTTATGAACAATATCGCTTACCAGACGATTCAATACCCGCAACTTATGAAATTGTCTATGGACATGCTCGGGGCCGAAAAAATACGGAATTACAGACACCTCACACAGTAACGATACCGATTTCTCAACTTAAAAAAACAATGGAATCAAGGGATCAGAGTAGTTGATTCTATAAACTAATTATAAGTCAAAATCAACTACTCTGACCCCTTGATTGGACCCCTTGATTGCATCAGGGCAACCACAAGGGATTGCCCCTACAAACCTTCGATGATGGTAGGGGCAATTCTTTATGGTTGCCCTTAATGATTATTTTTTGCGAGTTGCCTAATATTGCACTACCTACTACCCAATCGTCAATTAGTCATTGCTTTCATATTTGATGACCTGGTTTGGCTACTTGCACCATCCCCAAATACGACAAACGGGGCCCAAAAATACGGGTGTTGATACATCTCCATATCCTCGTTGGCCATTAAGTCCAATTTGCTTTGCCGTAAGGCTTGCGCTAATGATTGGCCCTGTTGCAGATGATCGAATAAACCAACGCTGAGGTTTTTAGCGGAACTGGATTCTACGGACCATAATGACACGGAAACAGCGGGTGTACCGGCATACATAAACGCACGAGTTAAGCCGCGCACGCCTTCACCTTTGATTTTTTCACCGCGTCCGGTGTTGCAAGCTGATAACATCACTAAATCGGCATTCATTTGTAACGCAAACACATCGGCCATTTTCAAATAACCTTCTGTGTGTGGATTGGACAATACGATAGCCGGTTGGTTGATATAACTGATTTCGTTGGGCAATACGGCATGGGCTGCAAATAGCACATATTGGTAATCGTCTAAGCGTTTGTTATCACTGCGTTTATTATCACTAAAATCAAAGACATTGTGTTTTGAGGCTTTGGCACGTAATTGCAAGGGTTGACTGTTTGCCGGGGCTTTGAGCAATTGTGTAATCGCTGTGGCTTGTTTTCTAGTGTCGGGCAATTCTGCAAAACAGGCGGCATTGTCGCTACCGGCTAATTTTAAATACGCTTCGGTTCGTGCTGATTGAATCACGTTGGTCTGAGACATTTCACAGGTTTTGGGATACTCTGGATCAGCAAAGGCTAAAAATGGATAACGATCACTTTGTTTGCGTTCGGTATCGCGTAGGGTTTTGAGCAGCGAGGCTGAAGATAAATAAACAATCGGGTAGTCTTGAATCAAATAATGGGGCCTATCGTGTTGATTAGGATCGTGAGTATCCAACGCACCAAACGGTAAGTCATACAAAGGGCCAGTTGGGACAATGTACAAGGTGCGAGCGTCCTTGATTAACGTTTTGACTTTTGCTGGCATCAGCGATTGGTATAACTCATAACCGGCTTGACGCAACTTGGGCAGATTGTCTTCGACTATATCAGGAATATAACGCATCGATTGTTCTTTGATGGCTTTAATTAATGTGTTCGGTGATTGCCGAAAAGCATCAACTTTGGCTTGAAGTTCCTCTTCGCTGATGTCTAGGGTTAGCATTTGAAATTGCTGTTTGCCGATTACCCAAAGTATAGTTTTGCTTTCTATGTCTTCATCACCAGTTAAAACTCCATAAACCAACATCATCTCGCCCTTTTGTAAGACTTGGTTTTGTAGCGTTGCTAAATCAACCGGTTTTGGGTATTTTAGGGCATAGTATGCCGGATAATCTGTTTTTAAATTTTGTTCAAAGGCTTGTTGATCTGCCTCCAATTTTTCAAGCCGTTGACGATGGGGTTCAGCATCCAAACCTTTTTCAAGGGCTTCATTACGGTTTTTACGAGCCCTTGCGATTTGTTGTACAAGCTCTTGTTCTTTTTTTGTGATTTCTTTTGGTATACCTACAAACCGCCGTGCGCCACTTTGACCCATTTCTTCTAAAAATACACGCCCTTGTTTGCGTTCAAATATTTCTATGGCTTTACGATCATAGCCTTTTTTGGGATGTTTGGGGTGAAGGGATTGCAACAGGGCAATCAGTTCGTCATAGACACCAATTTTGTTACGCATGAAAGAGAATTTGTGTCTTTTTTCGATTAGCCCAGCACGTAGTCTTTCAATATTATCAAGTGCTTGTTCATAATGTTGAATGGCAGATTCGGGTTGATTGAGTTTTGCTTCGGCGGAGGCTAGGGCACGTTGTGCTACCCATAAATTGCTTGAACCCACTGTTTCAAGAATGGAAGCACTGTCTTGAAAAACTTCTTTGGCTTGTTGATACTTGCCAAAGTTTTCGTATACCAAGCCAATGTTGGTTAACTCATTGCCTTCCCCGTGTACATCCTTAACTTCGTGCTTGATTTTCATAGCTTGCTGAAGGAATACTAGAGCGATTTTGTATTGGCCTAAATCTAGGGACACGTTGCCGATGTAGCTCAAATTATTTCCTTCTCCCTGCTTATCTTGGATTTCACGAGAAATAGACAAAGCTTCCATGAAATAGTCCAAGGCATTTTGGTATTGACCTAAATTTTTATGTACTACACCGATATTTCCCAAACTAATTCCTTCCCCACGTTTATCTTGTATTTCACGTATGATTTTCAAATTTTGGTGCTGATAGTTCAAAGCTGTTTGGTATTGACCTAAATTATCGTACACTAGGCCAATGTTATTTAAAGTTGCTCCTTCTCCATGCTTATATTGGATTTTACGTTGAATAGTTAGGGCTTGCTGGTAATAGTATAAGGCTGTTTGGTATTGACCTAAATTAGTATATATTCCACCGATGTTATTCAAATCCCCACTTTCATGACGCTTATTCTTGGTTTCACGAGAAATAGTCAAAGCTTGCTGATAATACTCCAAGGCTGTTTGGTACTGGCCTAAATAATCGTATGTCACACCGATATTACCTAAAACAACCCCTTCTCCACGGCTATCCTTGACTTTGCGGTGAATAGATAATGCTTGTTGGAAATAATCTAAAGCAGTCTGGTACTGACTTAAATTAATGTATACCGTGCCAATATTAGCTAAAGCACCTCCTTCGTACTTATCCTCAATTTTGCGAGAAATAGTCAAGACTTGCTGGTAATACTTCAAGGCTGTTTGGTACTGGCTTAAATTATTGTACACATTGCCAATGTTGAGCAAAGCATTCCCTTCCCCACGCCTATTTTTAATTTCGCGGTAAATAGGTAAGGCTTTCTGTAAATAGTCCAAGGCAGTTTGGTATTGGCCTAAATTTTGGTACACTACGCCAATGTTGAACAAAACTTTTCCCTCCCCGTGTTTATTTTGGATTTCATGGTGAATAGGCAAAGCTTGTTGGTAATAACTTAAGGCAGTTTGATATTGGCTTAAATTACCGTACACTACGCCAATATTGAACAAAACATCTCCTTCACCACGCCTATCACCAATTTTACGTTTGATTTCCAAGCTTTGTTGGTAATAACTCAAGGCGGTTTGATATTGGCCTAAATTACCATACACTACGCCAATGCTGGACAAAACATCCCCTTCCCCGTGCCGAACTTGCATTTTACGCTGGATTTTCAAAGCTTGCTGTAAATAGTTCAAGGCAGTTTGGTATTGGCTTAAATTATTATGCACATTGCCAATTCTAGTTAAGTCATACCCTTCTCCATGTGTATCCTGAATTTTGCGGCGAATAGTCAAGGCTTGCTGTAAATAGTCCAAAGCAATTTGGTATTGCTCTAAATTTAGGTACACATTGCCAATATTGCTAAGATTCATTGCTTCCCTGTACCTATCTTTAATTTTGTACCTGATTTTTAAGGCTCGCTGGTAATAATCCAAAGCGGTTTGGTATTGACTCAAATTACTGTACACATTGCCGATGTTGGTAAAATTATTTCCTTCCCCGTGCCTATCTTTAAATTCACGGCTAATAGTCAACGCTTTTAGATGATGATCCAAGGCGGTTTGGTATTGACTTAAATAATTGTACACGTTACCGATATTCCCCAAAACACCTCCTTCCTTACGTCTATTTTTGATTTCACGATGAATAGTCAAGGCTTGTTGGAAATAATTTAAAGCGAGTTGATATTGACCTAACTTACCGTATACTACACCAATATTGCTCAAAGTATTTCCTTCTTCATGCTTATCCCTGATTTTACGTTGAATAGTTAAGGCTTGCTGAAATGAGTTCAAGGCGGTTTGGTATTGACCTAATTTATTGTACACTAAACCGATGCTACCAAGAAACTGGCTAATATAGCTTTTAGCATCAAGCTTTTGTGCCCTTTTCAAACCTATCTGCCATTTCGTTAGAGCAGTGATATGGTCAGAATACTCATAGGCTTTTTCACCTTCTTCTTGTAAACGATCAAGCATAGGATTGTTATTGCTATTGGATAAGCTTAAACGAAAATATTCCACTACATTAGCTAACTCATCTTCACCAGCACGAGCTAATGTTTGTTGAAATTGCTTGGCAGTGTTAGGATTATCAAAAAACAATAGTTCAACTTTATCAACATCAATTTTATCAAGTTCTTTGAGTTGTAAAGCAATAAAAAATTCATTAAAAAATTTATCGGCAAATTGCTCAAGCGAAATTTCCTCAGCTCGCAATCCTGCTACCGACAAAATAATTAGCAACAAAGCCAGTGTGATGGTTTTGAATGTGTTCATATTGTTCTCTCTTTAAGTTTTGAACAGGATTTAACGGATTAAAGGATTGACCGGATTATTTTTTGTCTGAATCAGAATTAACAGAATAAAAAACCAAGCGAATCGAAGAATATCAAACAATACCAAAAAAGTCCATTCTAAAAATTCTAAATTTCTGTAATTCCTGATTCAGACAATAAGTACAAGGGATTG
>Ga0233403_10000909_pt1 | contig 14100 bp, 5 predicted proteins | sample Na_oxic_1_MG_FD_179866 | JGI IMG/M metagenome (GOLD analysis project Ga0233403, IMG submission 179866) | Seawater microbial communities from Saanich Inlet, British Columbia, Canada - Na_oxic_1_MG | ecosystem: Environmental > Aquatic > Marine > Inlet | place: Canada: British Columbia | collected...
GTAGGGAGCCGGCAAAGTCTTTTTCTTGCCGGCCCCATCCTCATTAAAAAAGTTCAGTTTCCCGTGCTGAGTATAGCCACAATTTTTATTCTACAGAAAAGCGGAGAGGGGCATCACCATTATAGATAATATTCTGAGAACGAATTAAACGGTAGCCACTAAATAAGGTAAACTCACCGAACATATTGCCTAAATATCCTTCAAAAACAAACACTTGCATTTTTTTGGGTAAACTCTCTTCTAGCAAAGCCGCTTGTAGGTTGTTAACATCGCCATCCCACTCCTTCCAGTCTTTTCCTACGCGCATGTAAGCGGTCGTTTTGTTGGGGCTTTTGTGGTAGCCCACAATAAGAAGCTCTGCCGATTGTCCGACATGCTCACTCTCAATGAACATCGACGTTTTTATCTGGACAGTTGAAACCGAACGACGAGAAAATCTGACACCATTAGAATATTGCGCCTTTTGGGCATGAATATTCCCAAAAATATAGCTTCGGGTGACAATAGAATTTCCAAGCTTGTCTATGCCAAGTGCCTGAATAACAAATTGTACACCGGCACCCAAGGAGACATCTTTAGGTAATTTGACATCATGACCAATGAACACATTGTCAAGTCTGGTGCCGGGTTTCACCGTGATATCTTCTAAGAGAGCAGGTTCTTCAACATGCCCGATGATTTCACCCTTCAAACAACCACCCTGAATGTGAGTACCTTTGTCTAAGCGGACATCTTGTATACAGCCACCGACTTTACTATTATTGAAGATAGTGCCACCCAATGTACCAACGACCTCATCTGCTTCATTGAGTCCACTGACAGAAGCACCCCGAAAATCAAAATTCTCAAAACGGCCTTCAATATTAACATAGCCAGTCGCAGTACCACCAGAAACATGACCCTCTGATGTAATCGTCACATTAGAGAGCCAACCATGATTGATGACTTTTGTTTCTATGACGGCATTGGCTAATTGCCCCCTTTCTTTAACCTCTTTTAACTCAATCATGGTTATTCCATTCGCATTACAGCCCATATTTAATGTGCTAACTCCCGAACAGTCATAATACCATGAAGCACTTGATGTGATAGGCGTGAGCGAACCAGAAGTATCCGAACCGGAGGGCGCAGTCGTGTTGCTTTTTTCCTCGGTAGCGTGTGCAATCGTGCTATCGTCGTCACTCACTCTTATTGTACTACTCTCATCATTAAAGAAAGCCGCACCCGTTTGTGCGAAATTATTCTCATAGTGGCACCGTTCGAGAGTTGGGTGACTCTCATTGCCACTATACATTCCACCGCCATAAACGGATAAATTATCAATGAAAAGCAGACAGTTGAGCGTTGGACTACCATGATCATTATATATACCCCCGCCACAAGCATCGGGACAACTATCACCTTTATTCGCGTTTCCATCCCTGATAATAACCCCATCAAGTATAGCTGTCTCATTTACATGATAAGAGAATACCACATGGAGACTGTTATCCGCATTATCACCCTCAATACCAATATCACCACTGAGAACGGTAGGATTGATGTTGCTATCGCGCTCTTCTCGTTGTGTTTCAACACCCGCAAAGCCCCCATAAATGCCAACACCATTAAGCAGTTGAAAAGTGGCAAAGCGATCCGTGCCTTCTGTCGGTTTATAAGTGCCTTTAGCAACCCATATTTCTTTTATTTCTGGGAGGTATCCCCCGGCAATTAATCTCAAAGCCGTTTGCAAATCCGTGAAGGCATCTGTCCAGTTGCAGCCAGTATTTAAGCCTGTAGCCCCTTGCATGACATACAATCTCTCTGTTTGTGAACAAGCAAAGTTGGATAAAGTCACGCAAGAACTACTCGTATCCGTCAGAACAGAAGAATCACTATTTGTGCAATCGCCTCCCCAACTGCCAATGATAAAATCGGCGTAGGGTGTGGTTGGCAAAGTAGAGTTAGCTTCGCAAGCCGCTCCACAATCACTACCCGCCTGTTGGCTGACTATTGTGCCATTACCTGTGTGATTGATTGGTAAGTAGTCATTGTTGGATACAAATTGAGGCGAGCAAGTCGCGTCAGTAATGGGCATAACGCCGCCCGTCTTGTCACAATCACCTTTCCAAGCATATAATAGCCAACCAGCGTTTGGCATAGCAGATAGCTTTATGGTTTCATCCCCTTCAAATTCGTGGTAACATTGATCGCTATTTGTGCCACATAAAATACCTTGTGGTGAGCTACTCACGATGCCATGCGATACATCTGTCACGGTTAGGGTACGAGGTTTTAACTTAATAAAGTTCGCGGTACAGGTGCTGTTGTTATCTATAGAAATATATATTTCACTAGAGGTTTCGCCAACTATACCAGAACAATCATCATTCCAACCGTCAAAAATATAGCCAGCGTCAGGAGTGGCAATGAGAATGATCTCAGTATCTCTTAGAATATCGCTAATGGAACAAGAAGAGTCAGCACAATCCATACCCGTTGAACTTGTGACTATACCATTACCTGTTTTTTCAACGGTGAGGATATAGTTCGGTATAGGCGCACTATCATTATCTTCATTAATGACAACCATATCACTTGGTTCGAGGGCATTATAATTATCATCAGTACTGATGGCAGCGTGAGTTTGAATGACATAAGTGATATTACCATCAAATACAGAATCTTCTACCCCAGTAATGACTACTGTTTGCGACGTATCCCAATTGCTCGTGCTAAATTCAACACAGGGTGCAGTGACATCTGTACAATCAGTACCATGTGAAGTGATTATACCTTCAGTCGTATCAGAACTTTGCAATTGAAAGGCGACATGAGCCGTAGGCGGTGCATTTAGTGCCATTGTAAAGCTCGCTGTGCTACCCCCCTCAGTCGTATTACCACTAATCTCTGAGAGATTAAAAGCCCGCTCATCATTAACCGTCACATTCACATCAGTGGGATCAATCCCCTCATATTTGGCATCGCTACTCGTTGCTGCTTCAGTGCTGATATGACAAGAGTGTGTGCCATCCTTCAACGAATCATCTTGTGCCGTCACTGTGACATCTACACCACTATTCCAATTGCTACTCGTCAACGTAACCGAAGTATTAGAAAGGGTGCATTCATTACTGCCCTTACTTAAATTGATTATCACATCAGCTGTCGGTTCTGTTGTCAGCTTGATGTTGAAAGTGTCTGAACCGTTGGGTTCGCCGATGATGATATCAGGCGAGTTACCAGAAAGCGTAACAATAACACCCGCGTCATCGTCATCCGTGATGATACCTTCACCCTGCGCATCTGTCATGGTGGCACTCGCACTGACATTGCTCAAGTTAACATAAAAGCTTTCATCGTCTTCATCCACTTGATCGCCATTGATAACGACATCTATGGTTTTTGAAGTCTCACCCGCATTGAAAATCAAGGAACCACTGGTGAACACATAATCACTTATGGTTTTTGATGTTTCACTCATCGGCAAAAGCACGGTATCACTAATGCGTTCACTGGTTGCCGTGTTGTCAGCCGTCGCATAATCCACTGTCATGTCATAAGGTGCGGCATGACTTAAAGTCACGCTGAATTGCAATGGATCAGTCGTAAAATCACCCTCCGCTTTTAACACATCATCAATAGACAATTGGTAGCAATCAGCAACTTCAGCAACTTCGTTAGCCAAACCCGGTGTTATACAGCGTAAGCTGAAATCGCTACTATTGTCATTAGTGTCTTTACCATCAGGATTATAGCGAGAAATACTGACATTGACTTCGTTATCACTATCTTTACCAAATCCGCTGCCTTCAGTATAAAAAGCATTGATACTCCCATCATAACTCATGCTATCTACTATAAAAGTACCACCTGTCAAAGCGACTGCTTTTGGGGTGCTATTTTGAAGAAAGTCTAGTGATTCTTCCAAATCGCAATTAACCACTACCGCACTATTAGCACAAATAACGAAGTAATCATCGGCTGCTAATTCAATGTCAGGCAAATCAATCGTTTTATATACGCTTAAAGAAGCACCATCATACAGTTCAACTCTATAAGGATCGAGATTAATGGGTGCACTACTCACATTTTTAATTTCAATAAACCCAGCCGAGGAGGAAAAGGGCTGTTCATAATCAATCTCATTAATGACGAAACTCACATCATCATCATTAACCATTGTCGTTGCAGAAGAGGTGCCAATGATTGCAGTATACCCACTCGCCGTCGTCGAAGCGTTGGAAAGTATCACTTGAATCGTTTCATTGGGTTCATCGCTTGTATCAGCAAGCACATCCAAAGTAATCGTTTTTGAAGCGTCACTTGCGCCAAAATTAATAGTACCCGATAGGTTGCTCGCTTCTCCACCGACGTTGTCGTAATCACTACCATTAGTTGCTGTACCACTTATAGAAAAATCGACAGAACTGGTTTGCCCACTAGCGCCGCTACGGCTGACAGTGAAAGTAATCGTTTGTTTTCCACTGTTATTTTCAGTCAGCATGGATGCACTGGTGGCAATACTGTAAACCAAATCATTTTGAGAGGCTGTGATGGTAAAAGTGTTGGTTGATGAGGTATCATTCCCCCCATTCTCTGTACCCCCATCATCCTGAACGGTGACATCAAAATCAGTCGTACCTGATTGATTCGCTGCTAAAGCAAAGGAGAGCTTTCCTGTGTTGTCTATCGTTGGTTCTGCCGAAAACAAAGAGGGATTAGTGATACCGCTGACATGATAAGACAGAACACTTTGTCCAGATTCGTCACTGGTACCTGCATTAAATATAGCCCATCCGATTTTATTGTATGCCCCTGAGTCTTCTAATATACTGACATTGCTAGCAGAAAAGCTTGGTTTGTCATTAATAGCTATGATCGTGATCGCTGCCGTGTCAACCTGAAGACTAAAGGCGGTTGAACCACCGTTGATAGTGGTATCCATTTTAGTTCCCACCGCCCCACTTGATTGATCCCAAACGCGAAAAGTTATTGCATCAGAGATTGTGCCATTATCATTTGCATTCGGTTGGAAATAAAGTCGGGTATTGCTATCTGCTTTCAACAATAAAGCATTACTGTCTGAAACACTATCTACTGGATTCCAAATATCTTCATCGGTGGTATAGTGCCAATTGCCATTCGTCGTGTGAGTGGTTGTTAAGGCAATCCCGATATTGACATTGTCTATATCCGTGACATTACCTGTTAACGCCACAATATCACTGATTAATGTACCAACGGCACCACCACTAGGTGTGCCAGCATCTTCATTAACCGCGTTAAGCGTAATCTCTACGATAGTTCCCTCTTTATCTTTTGTATTATCTAATAGAGGCGCGTCGTTAACGGCATTAACAGTCAAATCAAAAGTATCGTCGGCGGTATAGCTTCCATCAGAAACCGTGATAGTTATCGTTGCGGTGCCATTTTGGTTAGCAGCAGGCGTGACTGTCACTGTGCGATTTGCTCCGCTACCCCCAAAAAGAATATTGCCATCAGGCACTAACAGAATATTGTTTGAGCTAGCCGTCAGTATCAAAACTTCTGCTTCGCTTTGATTATCTCCAATGACAAAGTCAATCGCAGATGTGGCAGCATCTTCCTCGGTGCTTTGATCGGGAATATCTGAAATTGTTGGCGAAAGAAGCTTTTTAAGTGCTTCGCTAATATTAATGCGTGGCTTTATAATGCCATTACTACTATCCTTAATGGGTTTGCCTGTTTGTTTTAGGGCAGCCAAAATATCGTCAAGTGTTGCGGTTGGCACGGCTGATTTCAATATAGCAAAAGCCCCAGCAACGTGGGGACAAGCCATAGAGGTGCCATCATCTGCACCTGTCATACCATTTGGTAATGTGGAAACAATGTCTGAACCGGGTGCTAAGAGATCAATAATCTCGGCACTGTTGGAATAATTTGCTACCTTGTCTGATTTATTAGTTGCACCGACACTGATGGCAGAAGAAATACAGGCTGGAAAACCAATGCCATTCTTTTGATAATCATTGCCTGAAGCGACAATGGTTGCTATTCCCTCAGAACGGAGAGAGTCAATAATGCCTTTAATCGCCGACGCACCAGACAGGTTATCGCATACATCATATCCCCCTCCCCCAAGACTCATGTTAGCGGCAACGATAGTCATGCCGCTTTCATGGAGTGTCAGTACATGTTCTAACCCAGCAATTTGATCGGAGGTGAAACTCAGCGCACAAGGATTAGAACCACAGTATGTTGGACTATCAAAATGGGTAAAGACTTGAATAGCAATAATATTAGCATCTTTGGCAACGCCTTTAACCCCGCCATTAGCGGCAACAATGCCCGCGACATGTGTGCCATGCCCACAACCAGAGACATTGCTATCGCAATTGACACCCGTGTCTTCTCCAACTTGATCGCCATTCCCATCAGGAATCGGACACAACGACGTTGCATTGTAGCCAGAATCAGTCGTTGAATAACAGGCTTCAGAAATGATTTTACCTGCCAAATCTGGATGCGTCTTATCAACGCCAGTGTCAAGAATAGCAACGGTTTGTCCCGCCCCAGAATAACCTTTATCCCAAACAGTATTGGTATTGGTTAAGGGAATACTGTCAGAAAGCGCGGGTGGCGAAATTTGATCAAGTTCGAGACTTGTCACAAGGGGACTGTTATAAATAGCCTCTAAGGTAGAGGAATCTGCACTCACTACCAAGTAGGGAATGCTGAAAAACAGTGTTTCCGCGGTAATACCCAAGCTGCTGAGAAATTGTGCTTGAGCAAAAGCTATCTGTCTTCTTTGATAGTCAATGCTTGTCAAATAAGTTTCGGGATTGAATGGAGCACCCTCATACTTTACACTGAGACTATCTTGATATAGACTCGATCGCTGGCCTGAACGTTGGGATGATGATATCTCCAACCCAATAATGAGACGAGCATTCCCTTGTGATTCTACAAGAGTGAACAAGTCAGGCGGAAATAATTGTGGTTCAGCTTGCACTGGAGATAATACACTCAGTGAAAGCAGAATACCTATAAAAAACAACTTTCCTAGTTTGATTCGTCGGCATAGAATGTGTGGAACGCCATATAATGAGGTAAATCGTTTAGATAACATGTTGATTATCCTCCGTAGTAAAGTGAAAAAAACACGATTATAAAATGGTCTATAGACTGACGCATTCAGTCATTATAAAAATATAAATCATTGAATATAAAGTATATTTTTTATTAATGCGTCAGTTCTATTAATAGCTTCGCCAATTTACGCACTCAAATTGTGTTTATTAATCTCAAATACCGAAAAGGGGTGAAATTGATCATTTTGCTTTTCCGGATTCATGTTCCACCGATTTCATGTTCCATAGGTTTCACCTATGGCTATTCACATTTAACCCCGAAGGGGTTGCACATCTCACCCCGAAGGGGGTGAAACGTAAATAGCCATAGGTGAAACCTATGGAATTATTTAAAGCATCAATTAAAAACCTTATTATATGTCCGTGAATTGGCGAAGGTATTATTCTATGGTCTTATATAATGTGTTTTTAAAATGTGTTTTTAATGTGATGAATAAAATATAACAACGCGTTGCGAAGTACTCCAATATTACCCGTCAATAAAACATTGACAAAGCACTAAGGGACACCGCAACAAATAACTGACGTAGCAGCAGACCTGTCAGGTTTTTAAAACCTGACAGGTCTTAGGGTTCTCACGCGTATATTATTTCCTGCGTCGTCCCTAAGGCAAAACCAATGCTTTTTCACTCTGGCAAGTGGAAAGCAGAAAATGCTTTCCCACTCTGGCAAGCGGGAAGCAAAAAAATGTGTTCACACTCTGGCAAGCGGGAACTATAGACTTTCATAAAAATCAAAGCGACCAGACCTGACAGGTTTTTAAAACCTGTCAGGTCTTTAGGCCAAAATATTTATCTGACAAACTATAGAAAAAATGTTTGAATCAGGATTCACTGGATTTACAGGATATTTTTTCAATCTTTTTCAATCCTTAAAATCCTGATTCATTCTCCGAAAAAACCTGACTGGTTTATAACGAAAAATCGGATAGGTTCATCACCATTATAGATAATACTTTGAGAACGATCTAAACGGTAGCCACTAAAGAGGGTAAATGTTCCGGGCATTTCGCTTAAATCTCCTTCAAAAACAATAATTTCCATTTTTTCAGGTAAACTATCATATTGCGCCGCGGCTTGTAAACTGCCAACTTCACCATCCCAAACTTTCCAGTTGTTTTCATCGCGCATATAAGCAATGCTTCTAGTGGCACTTTTATAATAGCACACAATAAGAAACTCTGCTGATTCTCCAACATGTTCCGCCTCAATGAACAGTTTATTTTTGATTTGAACCGTTGAGGCAATATTGCGAGAGAGTTTGATACCGTTAGCATGTCGTTGTTTTTGAGTGCGAATATTTCCCAAGAAATCGGTTCGGGTGGGCATAAAATCTCCAAACCTGTCTATGCCAAATCCCTGAGTAACAAATTGTACGCCCGAACCAAAATCTATTCCTTGAGCATATTTTACATTTCTACCAATGATCACATTTTCAAGCATGTCCACTACTTTCTTTTTCACTCGCAATCACACTTTCAACTTCATTAACCGCTTCTTTTTCACCCGCAATCACAGTGCCACTCAAAGTATAACTAACGAATAAACCATTGATATTGAAAGATAATTCATCTTTATAATGACCAACCGTCAACGCATCCCATTGAATTTGGATATCAACGCTTTCACTAGGCACGAGGTTTTCTGGGAAATCGCCAATGAGACTAAAACCTATTGGCAACGTGAAGCCTGTCACATCCATTGTAACTAAGGCAGTGTTAGTCAACGTTAATGTTTTTATGATGGGCGCACTACCTTCTGGCAACGTACCAAAGTCCAATAAACCGTTTTCGACACCTGTCACCTCAAGATCATTTAATGTGACTGACTCTAAAGCAAATTTAGGCTGGCATGTCGCGTCTTTAAGGAGTTCAATATATCCATTATCATCACAATCGCCATTCCAAGCAGCCAACGCCCATCCAACATTTGGTGTAGCAGAGAGTTTGATCGTTTCGCCGCCCTCAAATTCGTAGCGACATTGATCGTTATCTGCACCGCACAAAATACCAGTTGGATTGCTCGTGACAGTGCCATTACCCGTTTCCTCAATGGTGAGAGTATAACGAGAGATGGGCGGTGTCTGTGACGATGGCGGTGTTTGCGCATTATCATTTAGGCGTACATCGTTATCCGTAATGTTCAAAGTCGCAGTGCCTTGAGTACCAATAATCGCATTACTGGTAGCAGCCACACTAAAATTAATCGTCTCATCAGTTTCTTCTAAATTATCATCATTGATAGGCACAGTGATAGTTTTGTTGGTTTCATTCAATGCAAAAGTCACTGACAACGGAAAAGAAGAATCGGTAAAATCAGTTCCAGCGATGGCAGTACCACTATCCATGATGCTGATACTTACCTCAGTGGATAGACTGTTTATATTATTGCCGCTGCGAGATAGATTGACTACATTGCTATTGCCTATATTTTCATCCACCACGTAACTCGCTTGGGTAAATTGCACAAAAGGAAGAAGACAATCACTTGAATTAGCAATGTTGGCAACTCCGGGTGTGATGCAGCGTTGGCTGAAATCGCTACTATTATTATTGGTATCTACACCATCAGGATAGCGAGAGAGGCTGATCAAAGCGATGTAATTACTATCTTTTACAGTTGTGCCAGTTGTTTCCACATAACCACTGACATCACCTTCATAACTCACCACATCGACTATCAAATTGCTTTTCATTAAAGCAACCGCTTCTATACCGTTTTCGAGAAGGCCAGTGTTTGGTGAAACATCTAAATCACAATTGACCACTTGAGTCACATCGCCACAAATGACGAAGTAATCATTGGCATTGACTATCCCAGAATCTAAAGAGATAGTTTTATCCACCGTTGGACCATTTGCATCAACCAACCTAAGTTCATAAGGAGTCGCAGAGAAGTCAATCGCATTGCTACCAACGTTTTTCAATTCAATGAACTCTGCGTTGTCAGAGCCAACTTGATCATAATCAATTTCATTGATTAAAAGCTCTGATGGTGAGTCATTGTCGTTAATGGTAAGTGTTGTTGTAGTTGGAGTACCTAGGGTGGCATTCGTGGGATTCGCTAAGGTTAGGCTTACCTTTTCGTTATCTTCTTCTTCGGTATCGTCATTAATAGGTACAATAACTGTTTGACTGGTTTCACTCGCGGCAAAATAAACGGTGAGAGTTGTATTGTCAAAATCATCTGGATAAATAGCGGATGTACCCCCTGTGGCAGCAGGAGCCGAACCATTATTTAATATGACTTGCACGCTGGAAGCACTCATTGTATTACCAGAGCGGAGGAGAGTCATTTGAGGGGCTACGATAGTGCCATCTTCATTAATTTGGTAAGCGGTTTGGGAAAACGCGACGATTGCTGTGCAATTATTAGCAGCGTTAGGTGTTGGTATCGCTTGTAAGTAGTTGCTCGTATTGCGTTGCCCACCTGAACCATTAGAGCAGCGTTGGTTAGAATGTTCATCTTTTTTCCCGTTGCCATTTTCATTGATTTGTGGCTGATTGGCATTATGCAAAATTAATAAACCGACATCATCTTCCTTACCGCCTGTATCATAGACTAATGCATCAATCAAGTTGATTATGGTTACGGGAGTGCCATTAGGAAAATCCGTTGCATTTCCCTGATAAAGTGCCACAGCATCTTCACCGTTTTGTAGTACATTCGTACTAAAGGCGGTGTCACCGACACCATTCACTCCGCTATTACCGACAACAAAGTAGCCATTGCTATTAGTACTATTACCATCTAAATCAATAGATTTATAAGATTTATCATCATTACCATTGAAGAATACCAACACCAGCCCGTCTAAAGCTGTGTTTCCAACACCGCCGTCGTTCTGTATCTGTACTAGGTGTATCAGAATCGACTTCATTGATAATGATTGAGGGGCTGCTAAAGGCGATTGCTGGTGTTATAAGGAGCAACGCAGCGAGTAAAGTCAAACATTCACACCGAACAACGAATTTTTGTTGATGTGAATCGCGTACCCAAAGGGAAACACCGAATTGCACCCCACTAAATGGAAGCAAGACTTTTTGTATATGGAAGGGTATTTTCCATAAATATTCAAAAAGTTTAAAAAGCATGAGCTTTTTTCCTCTTCATTCAATTCTGGATAATTGCTTATCAGTGAAGTCAAAGAAATATTTAGAGAGAAATCTGAGATGAGAAAAATGTTAAAACTTTTTATGTTTTCCTACTCAATATATCTTAATATCTTAGTATTTTTTTTTTTAATTATCAAGGCTGGATAAAAGGAATAATAAAATTATTTTATTAATCTACAATGGTTCGGACCGTTTTTTTTGTTATCCAATGGGGATTTATAAGTGCTTGATTTGATTGAGAGCAATTAAATCAAAGTTAGCTTTTTGGCTCAGTGGCATTTAATGGCACCCGTTAAAAATCAGCGCGTAGGTTGGACTGACGAAGGAAGTCCAACATTCAATGTGGGTGTGAAATGGAGTTGGAGTTCGCAAACGAACGAAAACCTACGTGCTTCGCTCGGAACGAAGTTTCCAAAACCTGTCAGCTTTAGTGCGTGAAATTATTTATCTGAAAAACTATAGGACTGACGCATTGACAGATGAAAAATTTTATGAACCCTTTTAAATACAAGGCATTACACATTTTGGATGAGTCGTTTTTGGTCTGTTTTGACTGATGTCGTTGGCCAAATTTTCATAACCTGATGATATTTATAAAGAAAACAAAAAATGGTGTTTGTCAATGCGTAAGTCCTATGATTATAGGACTTACGCACAAAAAATATAACTCTTTGATTTTATTGCTTTTAAAAGGTCATTCTGTCAAAGCGTAAATTTATAAATAATTGATTTATAAAGTATTTAATTTTTATGTGCGTCAGTCCTAATATTAATCATGTGTGGTATTAAAATCATTTGATGTTATAATTGATAGTTTTTATCAATGCAAAATGAGATTAATTCTACGAAAGTCATATCACCACCTTAAATAACTTGATTTTTAATGGTCGTTATTTTTTATAAATAAATATAAATCAATAAGTTATAAATCTGACCCCGTAAAATTAAAATGAAATGTAAAACATTAAATCAGTTATTTCTGAATACTATTTGATGTTAATCAAGATAATTGTTAACTGAATAACTGATAACTGAATAATAAGGAGCCACGCTTTCAATGCCTAATGTTCGTGTGAGAGAAAATGAACCCTTTGAAGTAGCTATTCGTCGTTTTAAACGTGCTTGTGAAAAAGCCAATATTTTAGCTGAAGTCCATCGTCGCGAGTATTACGAAAAACCCACAACTGTCCGAAAACGTAAGGCTGCTGCCGCCGTCAAGCGACACCTGAAAAGGCTCTATCGTAGTACATTGCATCGTGAACGTCTTTATTGAAGTTCATTTTTCACTAATGGCTCTATGACAACGATTTGCTTGCCTTGACGGGTAAGTGTCAATTGAAAAATCCTTATGTCTGATATCCTCAAACAAAAAATTACTGATGATATGAAATCCGCCATGCGTGCTAGAGATAAGCAACGCTTAGGTGCCATACGTTTAATACAAGCTGCGATTAAACAGCGCGAGGTTGATGAGCGTATTAGTTTGGATGATGCACAGGTGATTCTGGTGCTGGATAAAATGCTAAAACAGCGGCGTGATTCTTTAGCACAGTATGAAAAAGCCGATCGTCAAGATTTAGCAAAACAAGAAGCTTTTGAAATAGAACTGATACAAACCTATATGCCTCAACCTTTGAGTGAAACGGCGTTAACTGAACTTATTGAAACAGCCATTACCGAAACGGGGGCTACCTCTATTAAGGAACTGGGCAAGGTAATGGGTTATATTAAGCCTAAAGTACAAGGGCGTGCTGATATGAGGGCACTTAGTGCAAATCTTAAAAAACGTTTAAGTCAGTAAAATTTCAGGTAGTGGTATAAACTTGGGGCTTTAGAAAATTGTGAATTGTTTTCGAGGTTAAAGTTTCTTCTAAACTTTAACCTCGAAATGAAAAGACAATTCATAAATGATTGTTTTTTCAATAAATATTTTTTGTCAGGCTATAAAAATGGGATCAACTTAACAGGATTTTCTAAAGCCCCAGTATAAACCTGACAGGTTTTTGCAACTTCGTGCTGGAACGCTCAACCTGTCAGGTTTTTTAATACCTTTCATAAATGATTGTTTTTTCAATAAATATTTTTTGTCAGGCTATAAAAATGGGATCAACTTAACAGGATTTTCTAAAGCCCCAGTATAAACCTGACAGGTTTTTGCAACTTCGTGCTGGAACGCTCAACCTGTCAGGTTTTTTAATACCTTGATTTTTCTATAGCCTTTCAGAAAATGAGGAGTCCAAACTTTAGTTTGGAATGCCAAGATAAATCTGGCAGACTCCGACCAAAATATTTATCTGACAAACTATATTAGGACTTACGCATTGACAAAAGAAGTATTCTATGAAACTGTTTAAATTCAAGGCGTTACAAAATTTGTACGCAGTCATTTTTTTGTCATTTTCAAAAATTGAGTGACGTGTAAAAATTTATAACTATTTGATTTTTATAAAGAAAATATTTTATTCCGTTTGTCAATGCGTAAGTCCTATATATAATAAATATAAAATTTTATTTTGTATATGTCCATGATTTTGCGAAGGTATTAGTTTTTTTAGAACGAATTTTTTAGCATGACTTTTTGTGTTCATCTTAAATCATTTAGAAAAATAGGCTCTTCAATCTTCGATTTTTACCTAAAATGAATTGGATTTCTGAACTGAAGCCCAAATATTTATTTGACAGACTTTATTTTTAATAGTCGCTTTCTCAATCCTGTTCTCGTATTTTGCTTCACCAATTCGCCTCAAAATTTCTTAACCTATTGATAATTCACTAAAAATGGCTGGGCGCATTCCTCGTAGTTTCATCGACGAGTTAATGATTCGTGTTGATATCGTTGATTTAATTGATAGTTATGTGTCGCTACGCAAAGCA
>Ga0233403_10000910_pt1 | contig 14092 bp, 13 predicted proteins | sample Na_oxic_1_MG_FD_179866 | JGI IMG/M metagenome (GOLD analysis project Ga0233403, IMG submission 179866) | Seawater microbial communities from Saanich Inlet, British Columbia, Canada - Na_oxic_1_MG | ecosystem: Environmental > Aquatic > Marine > Inlet | place: Canada: British Columbia | collected...
AGATTATATTCAGTGGCGTCCAACTGATAAGGGTAATGTTGAAGTATTAAATAACACGATTGATCTTTACAGATATTTTGATGCCACAAAACAAGCCGAGTTTTTTTATGCATGCCTTGAAGAAACAGTCAATACAACTTTGCCAGAAGAAGTGCAGTATTTAGAAAAATATGATCTTTTGAACGACTTCATTAAAAATTACATCGACATGCCAGATAAGCTGGTAAATTTGCTGATACGCTTTCTCAACAAAAATAAGGGTAAACTTTCAAAGCCTAGAAAAAAAGAATTTGCTCAATTAACCGAAGATGAAGTACTGGCCATTGAAAGAAAATACGATGATATTTTCCAAGGAAGTGATCGTGACTAAAATGGTTTTGGCTTGCTTATAGATTGAGCACAGTCGAAACTGAAAATCAATGCTCAATTTTTTTGTAAGTCACTGATTTAAGGCATAAAGAATAAATTTTCCCCGTCTTTCTTGCCGGGCGGGTAACGTGTTTTTAAAGCCCACCATTTCCCCTAAGTATAAAAGATGGTAAGCACAAATGTATGCTGTCATATTCAAAGCAGAAATTAATGAGTTAGATAAAGCCTATTATGAAATGGCAGCGCGAATGAGAGAATTAGCAATTAATCAGTATGGCTGTACCGAGTTCATCTCAATAACTGAGGGAAATCAAGAAATTGCAATATCTTATTGGAAAAACCAAGAACAAATCAAACAATGGAAAGAAGATTCCGAGCATTTAGTCGCACAAAAACGGGGTAGTTCAACATGGTACAAGTCTTATAATGTGCAAGTAGTAGAAGTCATACGTGAGTATAGTCACAAGACATAATAAGCTACTTTAACTCGGACGGGTTTGACGCGCTATCGCTATGCCACGCAAAACAAGGCGGTTAAGCTTGGGAACGAGAAAATACACCTAAAAATAATAGTTAGGAATTAAGAAATGCTCATAGGTCATTTTCCAGCAGGTTTTATTTTTTCTAGTTTGTTGGTTTCTAAGTTGGCAAATAGAGGATTTGATTTGCGTTATGTTGTTTTGGCTGGCGTAATCGGTGCAGTCGCACCAGATTTGGATATGTTCTATTTCTATCTTATTGATAACAGACAGCATCATCACCATACTTACTGGCCACACTTTCCAATAGTCTGGCTCAGTTTACTGATGGTATTTTCACTTTGGTTTTTATTCGCGGCAAAGAAAACAATTGCATTATTGGGGCTTGCGTTTTCAGCAAATGGATTTGTTCACATGCTGCTTGATAGTATTGTCGGGGATATTTGGTGGTTTGCACCAATACTTGATAAGCCGTTCGTAATGTTTACTGTTCCTGCTCTTTACAATCCTTGGTGGTTAAACTTTGTTTTTCATTGGTCGTTTGTGCTTGAATTAATACTATTATCATGGGCAATTATTTTGTGGTATCGAAAGCACGTAGCGCATAGGCTGGATTGACAATAGTTTTATAGTTAGCACTGTCATAAATTGCGCTTTTCAAAATTTATTTTGCAGCCCGCTTTTCGTTCCTTGTTATTTTGCATCGGCCTTATTGGAGTGCATATGTTATTTTGCGAAGGCCAAAATTGATAATGACTTTTTTTGGAAAGGCGCCCAAACCGGAGTCTAAGATTTATCTTGGATTAAATTCGAGTGATAGGGGAGCTGATTTTATGGAAAAAATGATGAACAATATATCTCTTCCATCAATCCTGACTGTTGATGAAGCTGCACAATATTTACGTGTTAACGTTGATGAATTAAACATTGAACTAACAAGTAGACGTATTCCGGCTTTAAGAATTGCGAACACTTGGCGAATTAAACGGGATACTTTAGACAATTTGTTTGAATCTCAGTTTGAAAAGGCTAATGCTTTTTTTGATGAAACGAATACTTTTCAGGAAATAAATGAAAAACAATATCTAGATTTAGGTGATTTATACAGTAGCACATTGCCCGTTTCAGGGCGCAATTTTTTTGGTCGTGAAAAATGGCTGGTACAACTTTCTGATTTAATTCAACAAGGAGAATTTTTGGGTATTTATGGTTTGCGGAAAATGGGTAAAACTTCTTTGATTTATCAATTTCGCGATGAAAGATTGCGAGGGGAAGCTGTTGCTTATGTTGATTTACAAGCGAGTCCAGCATTAACAGAGAAAAATTGTGCGCCCATCTACTGGGAATTAGAACATGATCTTTATAATCGCTTATCTAAACACGATAAAGAAACAACTGATTTATTAAGGTTAGGTAAAGTAAAACGCTTTAGTGATTTACCTGATCGTGGTGCTAATGCCGGATTTATGTTCAATGAAGATTTACGGGCATTGTTGGAAGCGATGAGTGCTGGCAAAACGCAATTTAAAAAATTGGTGATTGTACTAGATGAACTTGAACGTATTCTACCCATTGCAGGGCAAGACGGTGTACAAGGCTATCTGGAATTTTTTGGACTATTACGTGGACTGGCACAACGCTATCAAGGATTATTATCTAGTATTGTGGTCGCTGCCAATTCAGCCCTCAGCGAGCAGGGGTATTGGGAAGGAAAGGAAAATCCAGTGTTTGCGTTATATAAGCCTCATTTTCTATCACCATTATCTCAAGAGGATTGTGTCGCCATGATTCGTACCTTGGGTAAAGGTATGAGTGTCTATTGGGAAGAGGATGCGATTGAAACCGTTTTTACAGAAACAAACGGACATCCTTTTATAACACGTCTGTTGTGTAGTCGCATTGCGAAACGACATTCTGAGCGTCCTTTAACTGTTACGGTTGATAATGTTCAAGAAGAAGTGCCTTGTTTTATTCGTGATGAAGGAGACAAATTAGAACAAATCACGGCATTGCTGAATAGTCATTTTCCTGATGAAGCCGAATTGTTAGAACAGATTGCACTTGACGAAGCGCCTAGTGAACTTCAGGATAGCGCATTAAGTCATTTGTTCAGTTATCAATTGATTTCATCTGAACAAGGTGATTATCAGATTTCTTTTAATTTATTGCGGCGTTGGCTGCGAAGACGGGTGGGAATTAAAGAATGACAAATCCTTATGTTTGGAATGAAGTTAATCCTCAACTCTTTTATGGACGTGATGCTTTATTAAATGAAATGCTGACGGGACTTGTCAGTAGCCCTCGTTGTTCTTTTGGGATTGCAGGTGGACGACGTATGGGTAAATCGACGCTGCTACGTCGATTAGAAACAGAATTGAACGCTAAAAAAACATCGTTACAGAGTAGCGGGCTTTTACTCATTCCCATTTATGTGGATGGCTTATCATTACCCCGTCCACTTTCAGCTTCCGATATTTTGACTTATCTATTTAGAGCACTACAACGTGTATCGAAAGAACTTTCTCAAGAAGAGAATCTGTCACTGGACTTTGATCGATTCAAAGAATCGATTAGGCCTATTTTGAAAAAACATCCTAGAATCATTGTGATGTTTGATGAAATTGAACCCATTTTGGTACATGATAGCTGGGCAAACGCCTTTCTTTCTCATTGGCGAGCTTTACTGAGTAATACACCCAATGTCAGCGACTATTTTACAGCGGTGTTTGCAGGTGCCCGTGAAATTTCTGCTTTACGCCGTGACGTTGGTTCCCCACTCATGGATATTTTGGAATGGCACAGCCTACGCAACTTAGATTTTGAAGCGGCTTGTCGCCTTATGGAAGAACCTAGCCATCACATCTGGTCAGATACGTTTAAACAACGTACTTTTCAAGAAACAGGTGGGCAACCCATGTTGATGCAGTACCTTATGCAGCAAGTTTATAGTGCTGTTTCTGCAAATGAAGTACCCTTTTCCCCAGAGGCATTACTTGAACAAGCTATTAAAAAGTTTATTTCTCAGCGTCATTGGCAATTTAGTGAATGGTGGGATAGATATTGTACGCCCGTAGCTCAAAATATTTATGCCCGTTTACCGGAAGAGGGTAGCACACTCTCTTTACGTAGCTTGACTAAGGAATTTGGTAAGCAAACATACGATGCTCTTGATATTTTACAACATATTGGTATTGCACAAGCAGAAGACGATGGTTTTGCTTTCCGATTTTCTGGAAAAATGTTTCAGCATTGGTATCAGCTTTACGGTTCAATTGCTGATGCCCCCATTCATGATAGAGAAATCTATGATAAATTAACAAGTATAGCACCAGAATTTGCTGATAAATATCTAAGTGCTTGGCAAATTTATCAAACGGATTTACAGAATTACTCAGGTGCTACTGGAGAAATCAGAGATACATTCACGCAAGTATTGCACAAATTAGCACCAGATGATCAAGTGATATCACAAGCCAATTTTGCTTTAGAAAAGGATCAAACAAAACCAACACGGCGGCAGAGAATCATATATATCATGCAACAACGCTACTCCAAATCGAAACGTAGCAAAGCAATGGCAAAAGAAATTGCTAGTGATATTGATATTTTAGAAACTCAATTGGCTAAAGTCGTTCAAACTGCCTATGCAGAGGCTTCGGGAATGACACATACCACAGCCACCCGCGAAAAAGTCTATCCGTTGTTGAAACGCTTTGACAATATTTTGGCTCAATTGTTAATGTAAAAAATCGGAAAAATGATGAAACAAACCATTACGCTTAACCTTCCTTATGATTTGTCAGAATCAGACTGGGAAAAAGTGAGTGATGTTTATACACAAATGGAGGGTTGGGTTGAAAATTCGGAATACCCAAGCTGGTATGGCACAGATCAGGATGAAAAATAAGAGAGTTTTTTAAAAATCCGTTAAAGCCGTTACCCATGATGAAATGGTAACGCATAACAAGGCACAGCACCTGACCGTTTTTCCGCTGATTTCCAAAGCGGCATGTGAGCTTGAGCGTTATATTTAAAAGAATAAATAGGCCATATCATGAATTTAACTGAAATTCCATTTATCAAAGAGGTAGGCATCCAAAAGCGAGTTGATGGAAATTTGGGGTTGCCATTCAGTGAGAGAGTGCTTAATCATTTGCAAACCATTCATGCCAGTGCTCAATTTGCCCTTGCTGAAACCGCTAGTGGAGAGATGTTGCTAATATTGTTTCCTGATTTAGTGGGTAAGGTTATTCCTGTTCTTAGGGATTCCCAAATGAAATTCAGAAAACCAGCAACCAAATCAATTGTTGCCTATCCAACTGTGCCTGATGAAAGTGTTGCAAAGTTTAATGAACAATTTTCAAAGAAAGGCCGTGCATCAATTTCAGTCACTGTAGAGGTAAGAGATGTTGAAAATACGACTACCTCTGTTGGTATATTTAATTGGTTTATACAAAGTATTGAAGCAACATAACAAAATGTTTCACCTGCTCCAAAACCAATTGCGCTTTTAAAGGTTTGACTCAAACTAAACCCTATCGGCTTGGTTAAATTCTCTGGAATGGTTTTGGGCTGGTGAGCGTAATCGTTAGATTTCAGGAGAACGAATAAATATGTGTGAATTTAGGGAAGCCACTGAAAATGATTTTGAAGGCATAAGCAAGCTCGTCAAGAGTCAGGAAGAACTCTTTCTAATTTACCCAAGTGGCCGATACCCCTTTACTGTCGCCCAAGTTAGAGAACTCTATAAAACCAGAAAAGAACTCACCGTAGCCGTTGATGGAAATGAAATAATTGGTTTTGCTAACCTATATGATTACGAACCAAGCCAATCTGCTTTTATAGGTAATGTGGTCATTGATAAAAGCTATCGGGGCAGAGGATTGGGAAAAAAAATGATGTCATATATGCTAAAAATAGCCTATGAAAAACATCATCTATCAGAGGTCAGAATTTCAGTGTTTAGTGAAAACACGCCGGCATTGTTGTTATATTCAGGCTTTGGTTTTGTTCCTTATGAAATTGAAGAAAGAAAAAATTCACAAGGTAATAGGGTTGCACTTATTCACCTGAAAATGGGCCGTAGAGAAATCTGAAATTTCACAATCATACTAGAGTTTGTTAGCAAAATAAATTTTGCACTCCAAATTAGGCCGCAAAATAAATTTTGCACTCCAAATTAGGCTGCAAAATAAATTTTGCACTCCAAATTAGGCCGCAAAATAAATTTTGCACTCCAAATTAGGCCGCAAAATAAATTTTGCACTCCAATTTGCTTAATAAGCTTTTGTTTTTATTGAAGTTAATGCCTATAACACTGCGTTCATTTTTTAACAAAATAATGATTTCTATACCAGTCTACAAAATGCGCTATGCCTTCTTCAATCGTGGTGCGCGGTTGAAAAGCGATTTCTCGTTCTAAGTCTTTGATATCGGCATAAGTGGCCGTGACATCGCCTGGTTGCATGGTGAGCATTTGCATTTTTGCGGTTTTTCCTAAGGCCTTTTCTAGCGTTTTAATAAAGTACATGAGTTCGACGGGCTGATTGTTGCCTATATTGTAAAGTCGATACGGTGCGGGGCTGGTGCTGGGATCGGGAGAATCACTTGACCAGTTGAGCTTGGGTTCGGGTATCCGATCTAATACCCTGACTATGCCTTCGATGATGTCATCAATATAGGTAAAATCGCGCTGCATTTTTCCGTGATTGTAGACTTCAATGGCTTGATCTTTCAGGATAGCTTGGGTGAATTTGAAATAGGCCATATCTGGCCTGCCCCAAGGGCCGTATACGGTGAAAAAGCGTAGCCCGGTGGTGGGTAAACCGTAGAGGTGGGCATAAGTGTGTGCCATTAATTCATTCGCTTTTTTGGTGGCGGCGTACAGTGATATGGGATGATCGACATTGTGGTGTACTGAAAAGGGCATTTTGGTATTGAGGCCGTATACGGAACTCGATGAGGCAAAGACGAGATGCTTGATACGATGATGACGACAGCCTTCTAGCAGATTGACAAATCCAACGATATTGCTGTCTACATAAGCGTAGGGGTTTTCAATTGAGTAACGCACTCCGGCTTGGGCCGCTAAATTGACTACCTTTTGAAATTTGTTCTGCGAAAACAGTTCAGCTATCCCTGCCCTATCAGCTAAGTCAAGTTGAATAAAATGGAAATGGGGGTGGGTTTCTAATTGCGTTAAACGGGCTTTTTTGAGGTTGACATCATAATAGTCATTGAGATTATCAATACCGATGATCTCAAAACCTTGTTCCAAAAGACGTTTAGAAAGTTGGGCTCCGATGAAACCGGCTGCACCTGTGATAAGAATACTCATATTTATATTAACCTTGTTTTCGTTTTAAAAACCTGACAGGTTTTAAAAACCTGTCAGGTTTGGGTCAAAATGCATTAAACTTAATAATACCTACAATATACTACAAACACAACGTTTTTAGGAGATAACGCATGATAGGTGCAATCGCAGGTGATATTATTGGTTCTGTTTACGAAGTCAACCCGCTTAAAACTAAGGATTTTCCTTTATTTACAATAGGGTGTACATTCACGGATGATAGCGTCTTGACAGTGGCATTAGCGGATAGCATTCTCAATAATATCCCTTATGTCAAAAACCTCAAAAAATATTACCATGATTTTCTTTGGGCAGGTTATGGGGGCGCTTTTGAGGTTTGGGCAGGTTCTCATAAAACGGAACCCTACAATAGTTGGGGTAATGGTTCCGCAATGCGTGTTAGTCCAGTGGGTTTTGCTTACAATGATTTAGAGACTGTTTTAGAAAAAGCGAAACACAGTGCTGAGGTAACCCATAACCATCCAGAAGGCATCAAAGGTGCCCAAGCAACGGCTGCGGCTATTTTTTTAGCGAGAACCGGCAATGATAAACCGATTATCAAGGATTACATTGAAAAGACGTTTGGATACGATCTCAGTACCCCCTTAGATCAAGTCAGGCAATCTTATTATTTTGATGTTTCCTGTCAAGGTTCCGTGCCACAATCTATCATTGCTTTTCTGGAATCTTCAAGTTATGAAGATGCGATTAGAAATGCGATTTCTCTAGGTGGCGATAGTGACACGATGGCTTGCATAACAGGGGGCATGGCACAGGCCTTCTATGGTGGTGTGCCTGATGTTATTCAAGAACGGTTTTTTGAGATATTAGATAAGCGGCTCAGTGATATAACCAAACAATTTATGGCGAAATATCTTTAAGACAAATCCCTCAACCCCAATACTCATCGTTATACATAAATCAAAATGTAGGGGGCTGGTAACGTGTTTTTGTTGCCCACCCTCTATTCATTTATAAATAAACGGTTTAAAAGAAAACGTTATGAGGAAAAAGAATCCTGATTTTTCTAAACCCCGCCCGCCTTTTGACGGCAAAATAGAAGAGACACCTCGTGGCCGTTTTGATGGGGGAACAATTGTACTCGATAACGTGGCTGAAACGGTTACGGTGCCATCCCAATTTCTTTGGCATGAAGGAAAATGGCGTTGTCGTGCGGTTGATTATCGGCTTGTGCGCCCCTGGCTTTATGAACAAGGTATTCGCAATACTATTCCGCGCTGGCAAAACCTATCGCTTCATCTCCAAGAAAACTGGGAACTTCATGCTTATCAAATTGAAGCCCTTAATGCTTGGGTTGCGGCTGATCGTTGGGGTAGCGTTATTTTGCCAACAGGGGCCGGTAAAACGGTTTTAGCTTTGCGTGCTATTATAGAAGCACAGGTTAGCACATTGGTTGTGGTGCCGACAATTGATTTATTGCATCAATGGTATGCCCGTTTGAAAAACGCTTTTGGTATAGACATTGGTGTTTGGTATGGTTTAGAAAAGGATAGGTTGCCTATTACTGTGACGACTTATCCGAGTGGATGGGCACATGCTGACACTTTAGGAAATTATTTTAAGTTATTGATTTTTGACGAAATTCATCATTTACCGGCACCTTCATGGCATGAAATCGCGCTGATGTGTGCGGCCCCCTATCGCTTAGGTTTGACAGCCACTTATCCCCATCAAGATAATTTCACTTCGCCTTATACAAAAGCGAAGGCTTCTACGAATGATCAATTACAATTATTTAATCCAATCGATCCTTCTGATCCGGTGGCTTTATTAGATCAAATAGTGGGCCCTGTGCTTTATCGCAAACATATTGATGAGTTGACGGGTGAGCAGTTAGCAGAATATCGTACTCAGCGCGTTAGAGTGGATTTATATGATTATGAAAAACAGGTTTACGATAGGGCTTATGCAACGTATAGAGGCTATGTGGAAGATAATCGTTTGCGCGAAACGCATGGTTCAAACTGGTGGCATGAATTGACTCGTCGTAGTGCCAGTGATGCACAAGCGCGTCGTGCTAAAGTGGCGGAATTAACTTGGAAAGATATTATTCATCAAGCGCAAGGGAAACTGGATATACTTGATCAACTTTTGCGTGAACATTGTTATCAACCGATGCTGATTTTCACGGCCCATAATCGTTTTGCCTATCGCATCGCTCGACAACATTTGATTCCTGTTATCACTCATCAAACTAAAGCGGCTGAACGTAAATCTATTTTGGAAGAATTTCGGAAAGGCACATATCGAGCCATTGTGACGACTAAAGTGTTAAATGAAGGGATTGATGTACCTGAAGCCAAGATAGCAGTGATTTTAGGGGGGAGTGCCAGTGATCGAGAATATGTGCAACGTTTAGGGCGGGTATTACGCAAACAGGGTAATGCGGAAGCGATTTTGTATGAAGTCATTGTGCGTAATACTGCGGATGAGAAAATTGCAGCGCGTCGGCAACGTCATGTGAGTACAACGGATGACGTGGATAAACGGATTAATAAACAAAATGAAACAATTAATCCAGCTTCTCCCACTATAGCGGAAAACTCACCAAGATCATTAAAATAGAACGCTGATTGAACCTGATCTTCGTTGATTAAAATTTCACAATGACTTCGGAATGAAGTCTCACACAGACGATTCACTATTTTTTAACATGTCTTTCAATGTGGCTATCTTTTACGATATTGAAAACCTTTTAAAAGGATACAGTTTTTCTCAACAATTAATCACGAATTTATCTCTTAAAGATATCGTGGATAGGATTAATCGAACTGATCGTTTAGGTAAAATTGCGATTCAACGCGCTTATGCGAATTGGAGTGATCCGAGATTGGGTTCATTGCGTGGCGAAATCAATGAATTAGGTATTGAACCCATTCAGGTTTTTGGTTTTTCGCGTGATCAGAAAAAAAATGCGGCCGATATTCAATTAGCCATTGATGCGATTGATTTGGCTTATATTCGTCCGGGTTTAGATGTTTATGTGATCGTTTCTGGAGATGGGGGGTTTGCCTCTTTAGCCAAGAAATTACATGAATATGGAAAAACGGTGATCGGTTGCGCTTATCGCAGTACAACGAATCGTATTTTTCAGGCGGTTTGCGATGAATTTATTCCGATTCCAGATCCGGAAGCGCACGATGAAGAATTACAAGAAATCAGGCATGAATTGAAAACACATAATCAAGTTCAAGTGACTGATCCAAAAGTGATTAAATTAACACCAAAAATCAGTCAGATTGCTAACAATCATCTCACAGATGGGATTTCGATTACGCAAGCGATTTTGAAATTATTTGCGGATGATCCGACATTAGGTGAAATATTGAGAGAAAATGGTATTTATTTATCAACGGTTCGAGAGGCTGTTAGATATGCTATACCCGATTTTCATCAAAGCCAATTTGGCTTTCCAAAATTTACGGAATACTTACAATATGTTTGTCGAGATACGCCATTTTGTTTAGTACGTCCTTTACATTCTTCCGTATTTTTGACTTTAAGAAGTGCGGTATCTGAGGAAGTTGAGGTTTTGCCAGATATGGAACTACATTCTATTGAACATTATTGTTCGATTCTAGCGGTAGGCAGTCCTATATTTCGACTGCCTTCTGATCATGCGCTTCAAAAAACGGCAGAATGGATTGTAGACAATCCGATTAAACAACAATCTCTTGGAGATGCGATTGATAATGCGACTGCAGTATTGAGTCCAGAAGTGAATACAGAAGCGGCTAAATTATCTTTTCTGTGCTTTGCCTCAGCCGGTATTTTTGAACGGATTCCTGAAGAGGTAGCGATTTCTGAACAAACACTGACTTTAAAAGAACATTATAGCAGCACTGTTGAAATTCTCTCAACATTACATGAAGCGGTTTATCATAAAATAGCCGATTCAATCTCGCCGCTGAATGAGGCCGTTTTGACAGAAATCATAGCTGAAATATTACCTTTTACAAAAATGATTGAAGACGATATGTGAAAATATAGTGCTCCTAAATGATTTGTGAAGCCAATCGGCCCGAAAGTGTTTAAAGTCGTGGGATCAAATTTACAACTCATTTAGGATGCCTATAGTACAACGGATTAGTGCAAGAAAGCGAAAATTTCAAACCAGGTGCCCCTTTTTAGGGTTGCTTTAGTTTGCCAAATATAGGTATGAACAAAGTCATGAAGCGAAACAATACAATAGCTGTTCCTCTCTCTATCATTCGCCTTGAAGTTGAGCGATTATTTGGGAGATATTCTTATGTTTTGCCAGCGTCAGAATTGAATCAGAACCTGATTTATTCGCCTTTCATCCTATATGGTGATAATGGCTCTGGTAAAACGACTCTCCTAAAGCTGTTATTCCATTTGCTCTCACCAAAGCCAAAACAGGGACATCGTCGCTTTATAGCCCAAACACCTTTTGCCCGTTTTTCAGTTTTTCTGGCTGATGGAAAACGTCTCCTAGTCAAACGTGAAGACGGGAAATTACTTGGTGCCTTTAAACTTCAATTGTTCCAAGGAACAGAAGCGATTGCTGAAGAGACAGTTGAAACAGATAATCAAAAATTGAAATCACTAGGTGACTTTTACCAAAAATTATCCGAACTCCAATTAAATGTCTTTTTTATTGGAGATAACCGAATCATTGAGAGTGATCTTTTTGATGAGGCCGAATCAGAAAATGAGTTTTTGCCAGAAAATGCCAATCTCATTTTTCAAAGATTACTACAAACACCTCATACTGATAGGGATAACACCCTAAAAAGAACACTGCAACGATTTGAAGAATGGGTGCGACAACAAGTTATCAGTGGCACTCATCTGGGGGCAGCCAGTGTTAATAGTATTTATGAAGAGATTGCCGCGCAAATTATCAGCGCCGATATTGAAGATTCAGTTGACTCGACTGAGAAATTGATTGATGAACTCAAACAGCTAGAGACTCGAAGTCATGCATTTTCTCAGCTTGGATTGATAGAAGCCTTGGATATCCAAAAGCTGATCAACACTTTGCAAAACAGCGGCCCGACTCAATCGATGACGTGGAAAGTTTTAAAACCTTATGTTGATAGTGTCGCGGCCCGATTGGATGCCCTCGAAAACATCAAGGCATTATTCAACTTATTTGTCAAACAACTCAACCAATTTTTTGCTGATAAAACAATACACTTACAAGTTCAAGATGGCTTAAAAATCACAACATCAGACTCTGCACAAACTCTTTCACCCCAAATGCTGTCTTCTGGAGAAAAACAACTCTTATTGCTGTTTTGTAATACATTAATAGCCCGTGATAAAGCGACGATTTTTATTATTGATGAACCAGAAATCTCACTCAATATCAAATGGCAACGCCAACTGATTCGTACTTTGCTCAATTTGACTCAAGACAGTCAAGTTCAATTTCTGTTAGCGACTCATTCAATCGAATTGCTTTCTCAATATCGAAGCCATGTTGTCAAGTTATCAAACGTCACAGAGGGTGAAAATAATGGAAGAGGATATCAAACGCCAGCTTGACGAGTTAGTCGCCCGATATGAACTTGAACCGGAGTTGTGTTGTGATATCTATGTCGAAGGCAATACAGATAAACATCTTCTCGAATGGTTTCTTTCGGAACAAGGTTTTCAAGATTTTGCCGTCTATGAAATAGAGACTATCAATATTCCAATGGCAAAGCTCAATGAAATGAAATTAAACGATAGTCATCGTTCTCGTGTCATTGCTCTCGCCTTGGAAATGCAAAATCAGCTTTCAGTCACACCTAAACATCTTACTGGGATTGTCGATAAAGATTTTGACTGGCTATTTGAACAACATTATGAATGTGAATACTTGTTATTTACTGACTACACTTCAATGGAGATGTATCTTTTTAACGAAAAAGTGATCACTAAATTTCTCCATTTAGTTGTTGGGCTCTCTAAAATTCAAGCGCATGATATGCTCAGTCATTTATCCCCGATACTTGAAAATTTGTTTTTGACTAGAGCCACTAACGAAGCCCTGCAATTGGGCATGAGTTGGCTCTCATTTGAACGTTGCTGCAAATTGAAAAACCAGGCCATTGAATTTCAGACGACAACATTTATTGAGAGATATTTAAATAAAAATAATCAACTCGCTCAAAAAACGCTTTTCATCAATAAACGTGAAGCACTCCGATTACAATCAGATTCTCTGTTGGAAAAACGATGTAAAATACGTGGACATGATTTTATTGACGTTTTGCACTGGTATATAAAGCACTTTTTACCTAAAGCCAGAAAAAACGCTTATAATACCGAGGTGATTAGAGGCAGTTTATTGGGTTGTGTTGAAATTGAAGATTTAAAGCAAGAAGAACTATTTAAGCGTTTACTGGAACGTCTGGATAGAACTGATTTGTTTTAGTTGAAAATGGGAAGCTAAGTGGGAGGTTAAATATGTTGCAAAAACTTGCTCAACATCCCAATTCATAAATGTAGGGTGGGATCGCTTAGCGGCAATAAACTCAAGATAAACCCAAAATCTAACCGCCCGCTTGCCCACCATTATCAACCTTAGCGACTTTGCGTGAGATCAATCTCACGCTTTTCGCTGCGGCGCAAAGGTGAAAGGGTAATTGGATGGGGAGGGTAGGGTGGCTGTGGAATCATTTTTTATAACTTTTCACGCAAAAGTTTTGCGCGCAAAACTTTTGCGTGAAAAAGAGACGCAAGAGACGCAAGAGAGGCTTAGATTTCTTCAAAGAAATTCTTTAGCGTCTGTTGCAAAAAAGCGCGTTTATTAATATTCTTTGATTATACGATAAGCCTGTTATCCAAATCAAAAAATATAATGAAACTAAGATTCAAATCAACAGGTTATATCATTTATTGAGTCAACACATTGATT
>Ga0233403_10000911_pt1 | contig 14089 bp, 12 predicted proteins | sample Na_oxic_1_MG_FD_179866 | JGI IMG/M metagenome (GOLD analysis project Ga0233403, IMG submission 179866) | Seawater microbial communities from Saanich Inlet, British Columbia, Canada - Na_oxic_1_MG | ecosystem: Environmental > Aquatic > Marine > Inlet | place: Canada: British Columbia | collected...
GATCCCGATACAGGTGTGATTACTGGTACTGGTAAGTTCACCCTTGCTGAAATGGGTACTATGTACAGACAAGGGCCGTATAAAGCAGTAGAACTAACGAAAAAAGATCAAGACTTAGCAACTAGAACAGCTACATTAGATGCAGTTAAAGAGGCTAGGGATCGTACTGCACTTGTTAAGAACGCCCAAGATAATTTAGGGCTTACTAAACAGCAAGCAGATGCAGCTAGTACTAACTGGTTAAACAGATGGGTACTAAGTAAGCGCGTGGCTAATACTACAGCAGGACGTAATGCAGCAGAAGCCGAAGCAACAGCTAAAGCAGAACGTGATGCAGCTTACATGGCAGAGAGTGTAAAAGGTAATGCAGAAGCTACGGCTGATTATGAGGAATTTAAGTCTAGATTCAACATTACTCACGATGATCAGATAATCCCTACGGAGACTGCACGTGCTGCCCTAGAAGGCGAGCATGGTGTACTTAGTGATGAACAACAACAAGCACTGGACAATGGTGACATGTCTACTTACCAAGCATTACGGTATAAAGAGGTAGTACCAGATACAACAGGGCCGACAGAGTTCATTTCTTCTGTACGTGCAGCTACTACTGATATTGTAGCAGGTACAGGTATATTTCCTGAAGTTGCAATTGCACAAGCAGCATTGGAGACTGGTTACGGTGGAAGTGTAGCAGGTGATAATTTCTTCGGTATAAAAGGTAAAGGTCAAACGTTTACTACACACGAAGAGATTGACGGTAAGATGGTTAAGATGCAAGATAGCTTTGAAGTACATACAGGCTATGCGGGATCTGTACGTTCTTACGTAGACTTCTTACAACGTAACCCGAGGTACATGGATGCACTGTCAGCAAGTACTCCACAAGAGCAAGCTAAGGCTTTACAGGAGGCTGGGTATGCTACAGACTCCGAGTACGCTAATAAACTTATATCTATTATGAAACGTATTTAACTAATTAAGGAGGACACTTATGTCCGATAACACTGAACTATTAAACGACCTAAGTGCTTCTCCTGCACCTCAACCTTTAGGCTTTACTAGGTACTCTGCTGTACCAGAACAAGAGCCAGAAGCTCCGGGTTTTATAGACTCGCTTAAGCCTGCTTTTGAGCAGGAGAATTTATTAGTGAACGCATACGACTCTATGACTCGTACGGAATTTCCTACAGACGAGAATTACAGTTGGTACGATCACGAAGAAGAATTAACTAAAGATATTCCTAATGAGTTCCATGCTGATATAGCACGAGCTAACTCATTACTAGAAGCACAAGACATACGTAAACGTGCTTTAAAAGATATAGCTAACCAACAAGCATTAGCAGACGCAGGTGGCTACGGTATGGCAGCTATGGCTGTAGCAGGCTTACTATCACCTGAGAACTTACTGCCCGGTGTAGTGATTACTAAAGGTGCTAGAGCAGCGTCAGCTATTAAGAGCGGTGCTGTAGGCGCAGCAGTAGTAGGTGGTACTGAGGCTATACTAGCTTCTGATAACGTCACTAAGGACGCAGAAGACGTACTGTACGCAGCTTCCTTTGGCGCAGTTTTTGGCGGTGCTTTTGGCGCAGTTTTATCCGGCCCTGCTAAAGAGTCTGGTGAAATTATGCAGAAGTTCCGAGCAGACCTAGATGATGTTATGATTAAGGATGCTGATACAGTAGCCCGTACAGGCATGGATGATTCAGCAGGTGCTATGCGTAACCCTAATATAGAAGAACAGCTTGTACCTACTACCTTAAATGAAGATGAAATCATAGATAGTGCTACAGATTACATAGCTAACAAAGGCATCAAAGAAAAGCTAAAGAACAGTAAGACTAACGCTATTGCTAAAGCTTCTAAGATTACAGCATCAGATTACACACGGCTGATTAACAATGCCTCTCCTGTAGCTCAGAAGATGGCTTACGATCTATTAGAGGGTGGTACTGGTGTAGTAGGACGTACTAAGTCAGGTGCGATTGTTAAAGACATATACGAGAAACAGCTATTATCTAAAGGTATGATTCCTTTGAATGAGCAGTTCGATGTGTGGGCTAAGTCTATGAAGAAGAGTCCTAACTCTCTGAAGTACCAGACGACAGATCGTGAGGCTTTCTTTAAAGACGTACGGTTAGAACTTGAAGCGCGTAATGTAGGTAAGGTTACTGAGAATGTACACCCCGCCGTTACAAAGGCTGCTGATGCTATTGACGATATGACTGCACACGCTGCTAGGATGGGCAAAAGTTCTGGATGGGAAGCTATGCAGAACATAGAACCTAAAAGTGGTTATGTACCTCGTAAGTGGTCAGGTAAAGCTATTTTTGCCGCAGGAAAAACTAAGTCTAAATTAGCTATAACTCAAGGGTACATGTCAGTTGGTTTTGATAAAGAGTCAGCCGAAGTTATGGCATCTGCTGTAGTAACACGTGCATTAAATAACGAAGCAGGTGTAGTTACTAATGTAGAAAAACTATTAGGCAAAGAAAATAGAAAGCAGCTTAGGTCTGCATTAGAACAGTTAGGACTTACAGAGACACAGATAAACAACATAGTTAAAAATCTAGACGAAGCAAAAACAGAAAACGCTATTATTAGAAGCCGTAGTAAAAATAAGCGAGCAACTAATCCTAGCTTTACTAAGAAACGTACAGATATGGACTTAACAGAGGAAGTTAATGGCGTACGTTTGCTTGATTTAGTAGATAATAACCTTAATGAGCTTGTCAGTACGTACGCACGTGATGTGTCAGGACGCTCTGCATTAGCCCGTAAAGGCTATACTAATGAGGGTATATGGGACGCACATAAGAACGCTATACTTAAAGACAACGCTAACGTCACAAGTGGTGAAGGTGCTAAGCTTGCACAACACATTGACGATATAAAGTCTTACTTTACAGCAAGTCCACTAGCAGGCGGTATTAACCCCGACCTCAGACGCTTACAGCAGAGCGCTACACTGGCCTCTCTTGGTATGGTAGGGGCAGCACAGCTTGCAGAGCTAGGGACTGTTATAGGGCGTGTAGGGCTACGCTCAGCGCTTAAGGAATTACCTGAAATAGCTAGCGTATTCAGTAACGTTACTAAGGTAGGACGTAAGGCTAAACGTGATGTACTCGATGAACTTAGACCTATTCTAGGTGACTTCGATTACGACCACCTCATGTACAGACCTGATGTTATTATTGATGATAAGTTCAGTACTACCCATACAGGAGCCGCACGTAAACAGATAGATAAGGTGCTAGGTAAAGGTAGTCAGGCTTTAGGTTACTTGTCTGGTATGAATAATGTGCGACACATGGAGCATAGGATTGCTGCTAAGACAATGATTAATAAGTTTGCTAAGTTAGCTAAGAACCCTAAGCTACGTGAGAAGTCGTTAGCACGTATGGAGGATATTGGACTAGACCCTAAAGAGCTAGATAAGGTAACTAATCTTATTAACAAATACGGAGAGTTCAATGGTACTGGTACACTCACTAACCTTAACTTAACTAAATGGCCTGATGATGTAGCAGAAAGCTTTGCTATTGCTATTAACCGCCATGTAGCTCAAGTAGTACAGCGACAACTTGCAGGGGAAACATCTAACTGGATGCACAAGAGTATAGGCTCTATGCTTACTCAGTTCCGACACTTCCCTATCGTAGCGTTTGAGAAGCAACTACTACGTAACCTGCATCACCGGGACCAAGAGTTTGTTACTACAGTACTCTATGGCTTTGCAGTATCTTATGCAGTACAGAGCGCTAAGGCAGCATTACCGGGTACACCTGAACGTGATCAAGAGGCACTAATAAAGCAGAGCATTAACTATATGGCTATGGCTAGTATAGCTCCTGATTTGCTTACAGTGCTGTCTCAGTTAGGTGTTGGTAATGACCTTACTAACTTCCAAGCATTAGGTAAGACAGGTGGGCCACCAAGAGACTTCAACATAGTCGATCAAGTACCTGTAGCAGGACAGATTAACAAACTAGCTAAAGGTGTAGCAATACCCTTTAAAGCTATGAGTGGTGATCTAACTGCCAGTGATGTACGTGGTGGTGCAGCAGCTTTACCGTTATCTACAACTATTTTCTTTAAAGAACTCATGGAAGCAATAGCGCCACGTGAGGATTAACAATAGGGGCCATGCGCCCCTCTATGGAGGCTAACATGGCTTTTTCAGTAAACTCGCCTATAGGTGATGGTGTTACTACTCAGTTCGCAGTATCCTTTACTAACGGACTGTACTCACGTGATAACGTGCATGTATTCGTTGGTGATGAAACTACAGAGCGAGCATTCACATGGATTAATGATGGACTTATAGACGTACAAGGTACTGTACCTGCTGTAGGTGAAGTCGTTACAATCAGACGTATCATGGATAAAACTAACAAAGCAGTAGACTTTGCTGATGGTGAAATCCTCGATGAACGTAACTTAGATACAATGGTAGACCAGTTATACAATATCTCGCATGAGTTTCTAGATGGTTATGGCCTTACAGAAGTTAACGTAGATATTGATATGCGTGGTAACTCACTTACTAACGTAGGCGGCGGTGATCCTAATGATCCCGGATCGCTAGCTACTATTGGCGACTTACAAGGCGCCATTGTTAGCCCTGAAGATTTAGTAGACGCTGTACGTATCAGTAATAACTTCAGTGATTTAGATGATACTGCGGTTTGTAGAACTAACTTAGACGTATACAGTAAAGCCGAAGTACAAGAAGTTACACAAGCTAATGCTAATATACTTATTAATGGTGACTTCCAAGTGTGGCAACGTGGTAGTAGTCATACTCCGACTGTAAGCGATACCTATTATGCAGACAGGTGGCTAAACTCCACTACCTCAAACGGGGAAACTCGTCAGATACGTGATGTAGGACTTGGGCAAGGCTATAGAATTGTTGGAAGTAACACTACAGCGTTCTATCAAGTATCACAGAGAGTAGAACTCAACTATGCTTTACGAGAAGCGCTAAGTAATAATACATACACCTGTAGTTTTGTAGGTAATTTACCGGATGTAACGGACTCTTACCGTGTCTTTGTCAGCATTGTACATACAGGAGGTACTGAAGTAGTTGGGTATGTACCTATAATAAAAGTAGGCAACAAATACACGGCTACCATAAACTTGCCTGATCTTAGTAGTTTAGTGCTTGATGATACATCTTATCTTAACATAGCTATAAACAATAATATTTCACCTGCGCCTGACGGAAACTACGACATATACCAAGTCAAGTTAGAAAAGGGTGATGTTACTACTCGGTTTGAGGTTGAGCCTTACGGCGACGTATTGGCGAAGTGCCATCGGTATTACTTCCAAATGAGTAATAACTGGATAGTTACTAGGGAATCTCAAACAAGTGGCGCAGGTGCCAACACAGCAAGGAAAACGGGCTACCTGCCATGCGTTATGAGGACTAGCCCGTCTGTCCAGTTTATAAATACTACCTACGAAAACATAACAACTGTACCTTATGTAGATACAAGTGTTACTCCGGCCATATCTTTCAACTACCTTCCAACAACAGCGGTCAACTTCCACAGCATACGCATGGGAATAATTGCAGACGCAGAACTATAAGGAGAAATTATGAAAAATTACACAGAACAAAAGAACGGCAACTTCTCCTTTGAGGGCATGTCTATCCCTGCTGATACAGCTAACCGTCACTACTCTGCTATGCTACGTGAAGTAGCTGACGGAAAGGCTACGGTAGAGTACTACGCAGGTAGTGCTAGAGAGGCAGCAGATACACTAGCAGAGGTAGCAAACACAGAGCGCTCATGGCGTGATGCTGAGTTAGCTAAGACTGATATTGACATATACAAGCTAGAGGATGCAGGGCTAGATGCTACGGCTTACAGAGCGTATCGTATGGCCTTACGTGACTACCCACAACAGTCGGACTTCCCTAATGGGACACGTCCTACGGCAAATTAGTATTACACTAGAGGGTGGACATGCAGCGCAGCGAGGACTTAGACCGATTAGCTAGGGTGGAAGCAGAGGGCCACCAAACTAGACAAGATGTAGCGGGATTAAAGGCACAAGTAGGTGCTCTTGGGGCATCTATGTCTGAAGTATCAGCAGGACAAGATAGACTCGAACAGTTGTTCTTGAACAAACAACCTACATGGACACCACCTATTATACTTGGATTAATTGCAGGTGTACTTGGTTTCCTTGTTGGTATTCAAGAATACGTAGCCCTAACGCAAGAGCCTATTAAAGGTGCTATTGTACGTATTATTGACCGTATGGAACATGATGATGCTAATGAGAAACAGATAGCAGCATTCATGAGTAAACAAGAAGCTATTAACGAGTACATCACAGAAGACGTAGATACACTTAGCGATTCTGTAGACGTACTTGAACACGGCCTTAAGAAGAAGGCTTATAAATAAGGAGGTGATCTGTGTCTAACAGTGCAGGAACTATGGATGATCTAGGTAAACTGCACGGTAAGCTAACTAATTATTACAATAAAAGATTGGATACTCAGTTAGCCGAGCAGGATGATGAAGACCTTAGTATGCCTTTATCTCCTGCGGAACTTACCGCAATGAATAACTTTCTGAAGCAAAATGAAGTAACAGCGATAGCAGAAGATAGTGAACAACTATCCGATCTACAGAGGAAGCTTAAGGATAAGCAGAGGAAAGGTGCAGCTAAGCTTGCATCTGTAACAGCAATTTAATAGGAGATAGGATATGTCTAAGAAAGAATCAGCAGATTTAGCGCTACTACGGTGGGAAGAACTAGAGGCTCTACAGAAGCATTACCCGGAGTTTACAGACTTCCTGTACGACGGTATTACTGAGCTAATGGGTTTTCAATGCACAGCAGTACAGCTAGATATTGCAGCTTTTATGCAGCATCATCCTAATCCATTTAAACAAGTACAAGCACAGCGAAGTCAGGCTAAGACTACTATTGCAGCCTTCTTTGCTGTGTTCTTAATGATACACGATCCTAAATCCCGTACACTTATATTCTCTGCTGCATCAGGTATGTCTAGCGAGATAAGTGGGTGGATCATACAGATTATTATGGGATGGGACATACTTGAGTGTATGCGTCCAGACCGACAAGCAGGGGATCGTGCAGGCATAGATGCCTTTGATATACACCATTCCCTTAAAGGGCCAGAAAAGTCACCCTCAGTAGCATGTCTCGGTATTGAGTCTAGTATGCAGGGTAGACGAGCTGACCTAGTAATAGCAGACGATATTGAGTCTAGTAAGAACTCACGTACTCCTGTACAGCGAGATAAGCTACTTCACTACACTAAAGACTTTAGCTCTATATGTCAGAACGGGGCTATACTGTATCTAGGTACACCACAATCAGGTGACTCTATATATAACAGTCTACCGGGACGTAACTTCGAAGTACGTATATGGCCGGGACGTTACCCTACTCCTGAAGAGTTACCGGGATACGGTGGTAAGCTCGCTCCTATGATCCTAGAGAGAATAGAGGAAGACCCTAGCCTACAGACAGGCGGTGGAGCAGCATTCAATAGAGGTAAGCCTACTGACCCTGAGTTACTAGGTGAAGCTAAACTAGTAGAGAAAGAGATAGACCAAGGGCCAAGCTACTTCCAGTTACAGCACATGCTGTGTACGGAACTAACAGATAAAGAGCGATACCCACTTAAAATACAAGACTTACTTGTGTACCCTCTAGATAGAGAAGAAGTACCGGGTAAGTTCCGTTGGGCAGCTGTACCTGAGAACCGTGTGGATCATGTACCTCAATCGGCTATTACAGATGAATACTTCTACAGAGCGTCAGCAGATACCTCAGAGTACTTCAAGTACACTAAGAAGATCATGTACGTTGACCCCGCAGGTGGCGGTCAGAATGGCGATGAAACAGCCTTTGTTATCTTGTATTACTGTAACGGTTACATCTTTGTAATGGATATTGGTGCTACTAAAGGTGGTTGGTCTGAGCAAGGCTTTGCACATCTAAGTGATGCGTATAACGCTTGGGACTGCGGTACTGCTTATGTAGAAAAGAACTTCGGTCATGGTGCTCTAGCAGCTATGTGGAAACAGCATGATAAGCTAGTAAACATAGAAGATGATATGGTTACTGGACAAAAAGAAGTACGTATATGTAACGTCCTAGAGCCTGTTATGGCCGCTCACAAGATAGTAGTGAATGAGTCTGTGCTTAAGACTGATGTACAGTTATGTGCAGATAGACCTTCACAGCATCGCTCTGTGTACCAATTGTTCTTCCAACTACAGAAGATTACACGTGATAAAGATGCCCTTATACATGACGATAGACTAGATGCTCTATCAGGCGGTGTCAAGGTTCTTATGGATTTAATGGCAATTAATGCAGATGTAGCTATTAACAGAGTACAGAAGGAACGTTACGAAGCTATGATGTTAGACCCATTAGGTACTGGCATTAACGCATTCAACAGAAATAATACCTTATCTAAGAATATGCTAGATAGGTATAAAAGGAGATAGATATGCTACAACTTACAGACTTACCTAACGATCCTAACGGACACACTACACCAATTAAGCGTGCAAGTGTACAGTTAGTTAATCAGTGCAGACATTACCCTAAGAAACGTGCAGCAGTTATAGCTATGCTTAAGACGCTCTTAGAAGCCCTAGAAGGGCAGGAGACAGTAAATGATACTGACGTACCAGTGCAGCCTAAAGAGGCTACTGAGGACGCTCCTGTGAAGCCTAAGACAACTAAGAAGCGAAGGGCTACGGCTAAAACAGCAGAGGATTAGATTATGCGGAAATTACCTGAAGACTGGTGCATAGATAATGTACTAGATACATCTGTAGGAGTAGCACTAACAGTGTGGCTAATACTGATATTAAGTATTGTATTACCCGGTTGCGGAATGTTACCTGAGAAAGTACCTGCACCTGTAGCGTCCTCGTCTACAAGTACAGCTAACGTAGCTACAGCAGATAACATAGAAGAGATAGTAACTAATAATGAGACTACCAATGAAACAATTAACAAGACTATTATTGAGGGCGGTTTAGACCCTTGGTGGTGGTTGCTTATAGGTATGCTACTCCCTATGCCTAAATTTATGAGGGTGATATTTTGAGTGTAGATATGACAGTACAATCTCTGCTAGTTAAGCAGAATTGGATTAAAGCAGGTAACGCTTACGTAGGGGACCGGCCTGAAGGTGCAACGTCAGGTGGTGATGCTGCACTGAGTTGGTCTGCGCTTAATGGTCTAGCTGATGGTAACACGATAACAATTACCACAGATGGCACTTACAGTTTTGGTACGAAGTCTAGCGCTAAACCGCACTTCTACTGGACAGCAGACGGTGGACAAGCAGCCAATACTACGCTTGGTACGGCTGATTGGGATATAAGCTCTTTTACTGCGGATATATCTACTGCACAAGTTGCAACTAACTCTACTCAATCGTATGTATTCGATCATGGCGCATCTTCAGGTGCAGCTCTAGGGGCGATCACATACAGCGATAGAGATTTATTTGTATTCAGGCGCATATACACTGAGCACAACCCGTTTAGTAACTACGCAGCGCGTATTAGATATGTGGGTTTAACAGGTACGCTAAATGTTGGTGATACTTTAACAGGTGCAGTAACAGGTGCAACAGCAACAATACTAAGCTTCGATGGTTCAACTATTTATTGTGATCGTTCAGCTTCTTCTGACTCTATAAACCAAGTGCCAACGCCTATTGATTTCAACATAGGCGAAGTCATTAACACAAACAACGGTGCATCGTTTACAGCCAATGAAGGCTCAAACGTACCGTTCAGGACTTATAACTATAAGATGCTAAGGGCTTGGGGTGAGCAGGGCGGTAGCTCAATTAACAACTTCTATTTCAGTCCAGTTATTAACGGCTCTTCTTATTTTGATCCTGATGCTGATACTTATTTAACTATCACTAAAGAGTACACAGACTCAACGTATTCACCTAACACGATCATTTTATCTAGCGATCAGTGGGAGTCTCACGAAGTATCTGTCAGAAGCTCAAGCGCAATCAATACTGCTGACGGTGAGATACGAGTAAGAATCGGTGGCGTAGAAATGTACGAGACAGGCGTTGTAACACGAGATACAGAAGACCCATTAGAGTATCAAGAGTTATTCCAAACTCAAGCGTCTAACGGCATGCAGCCTAACTCAAACACTTACTATGATTGCTTGTACGTGGATGAAGGACTAAACAGGGCTATGATCGGTAATGCGTCTACTTGGGCAGCATGTACTGATGCAGAACCTATTATTTGGACTTCATACGCAGATGCGTCAATCTCAGGAAAGATCAGACAGGGCGCGTTTACATCATTGACAGGTAAGTATTTGTACGTCTTTGACACAGATGGTCTACCAGTTAGCAATACAGGAGTAGCACTATGACTAGGATTCTAGTTGCATTTCAAGAAGGTGGTACAATACCGGACAACACAGCCCCCGGAATATGGAACCATTCAAACGACGGCTCTGTAGGTACTAAGGTTGCTGACTTGTTAGATGAAACGGGTGCTACTACTGGCATTAGTTGGGCGGTAGGTGCAGGGGCATCTTTTACCGAACTAGGCAGTAGCGGTGCTTTTTCGTCAGACCACCAAGGTTATGCAGAAGAGTGTTGGGAAACAGCTTGGTACGCTAACGGAGACAATGACCCCATAGAGTTTGATGGCTTTGCTCCTAACCAAACAGGCACACTAAAGTTTGGTGCTTGGACTAGCTCAGGTAGAAACACGCGACTTAATGATGGGCAAGGCAACACGGCTACAGCAATCGCAAAGTCTGAGCCGCCAAACACAGTTACTACTCTTAACTGGCAGGCAGACGGTACAGGTAAGCTAACGATTAGTCCCGAGGTTGTGAATAACTTTGTCTATGTACAATTCTTTGACCTTGAATATACAGCCGCAACAGGTCTAGCCGTAGACAGCACAGACAGCACCATGCAACGGGGTACTAACTTCGAGCTAGTCTGTTCAACTCCTACTACAGCGCCTACCACAGCTAATACAACGCTTACTAATGGTAACGATACCCTAACGCCTACTAGCGTGACAGGGAGTGATCCTTATACGTTTACGTTTGCTGTAGGTGATCTGACTAAGCAAGTTGATGCCACTGGCTACGACTGGACTTTGACTGTAGATGTTGAGACAGATACCACAGGCAACATACCCCTAGTTATCCAAGCAGGCTACACAAAGGTTGACCTAGTTAATCCTGTTACGACTAATGCCTCTCTGTTATTTGGCGTTACTGGTGACGCTCCTGTGACTGGTGACGACCTAGAGTATGACGTAACAAGCGTACTCAACTCAGGTGTAACCTTCTCGGTTGCAGCAGATGGTGTGTGGACTATTACAGAAGCTAGTGCAGGTGACTGGACTACGGCTATAACTGTAAGTCGTAGAGTGGTACAAGCTAACGGTACTATTGGTGCTGAAGCTGTTATGACGTTCGACCCTAGAGTTGGTGCTCCTGCTACCGCAGGTAGTATCCCTTACGCTATGCGTCAGATGGCTATGCGGTTATCTTTCCACAGCTATCTAGTACAGGAATCTAAAGGTAGATGGGAGCAGGATCAACTTAACGCTGCTATTGTAGCTTTAGGTGGAAGTGCTATGACACCTCCTGTAGGCGCTCCTGACGCTGCTGTAGGCTATACTGGTACACAGACATACCTAGAGTTCTACAAGCGCTTACAGCGTGCTCTCGTGTATCCTACGCCTATTGACGTAGTACCTGCTGTACAAGCAGCGCTACTAGCTAGAGGTTGGACTTTATAACAATAACAATGCCCCCGCAAGGGGGCTTACTAAGGAGAAGTCTTATGGCTTTATTACGGGCAGGGTTTCCTGCTACAACAAATATAACTGCATTGAATGTACGAAAAGTACTTAGCCGACTTAATACAGTCATGGAGCGATCTGCACCTGAGGAAGCTCGTGGTATGGAGGGCTTACTAGAAGACGAGGTTATCGCACTGGGTTTAGTTGACGCTAGCCTAGATCAGGTTACTCCACCTGTTGACGGTGTTACAGCAGACTACAGCACTCTTATGGAGACTTACCCTGCGGTACGTGACCTATTTAAGGACTACCGTATGTACGTACGACACAGCCTTACAGAGGGGCATGTTACGACTTGTGGTGAGGTAGGTAAGCAGCTTATCCATGCTCTAGAAGACCGAGGATGGACAATCGTATAATTGACTGGCTAAGGAGTAGATATGACTAGAAGTGAGTTAGAAGCTCAGATAGCGGCAATAGATGCGCTGCTTAAAGAGAACTACAGGGGCAGACAGTACAAGCAGGATTTGCTTAGTCAGCGTGCGGTGTTTCAGCAGTCGTTAGACGAGATAATCATAGGACACGCAACGCATAATATAGATCAGGGTTTTATAGATTATAACGATGTAGGTACTTCTAGCTCGCCTATTGCTCTTACTGTAAACACATGGACTACAATTACGAACGATGGAGCAGGTGCATTCACTAACAAGGTGTATGGCCCTGTAGGTGTAAGTGATCTTATGAATAGTTCAGGAGAGTTCGAGTTCTCTGAGCTACCTTTAGGTACTGCTGTGCTTATACGTAATGACTACACGGTAGTACCTGCTGTTAACAATACTATATTAGATGCTAGGTATCTATTAGGTACAGGAGCAGGTGAGTACGCTCTAGGTAGTACAGTAGCTACACTAAGTCATGGTTCAGGTCAGCCGTATCAATTCGCATTAAATACTAGCTTCTTGTACATGGGTGATACTAATACAAGAGACAACGTAGGTAGGTTTCAGTTAAGAACGTCCTACGATGCTACTGTTACTAACGCAGGCTCAGTTATACACGTACTAGGTACATAGGAGATAGCATGATCAAGATATACAAAGATGTAGCAGCTAATGCTATCTTTATAGAAGACCCTAATGGCGCGCAGTTTATGAACACTCTGCACGCTACAGTAGATGTACCTGATACGGTATCTGTAACAGATCAAGCTAAAGGCTTTGAGATACTTACAGCTATATCGCACACTGATATAGCAGACGAGAACGGTAATCCTTATCCGGGTACAGCAGTACAGGTATGTGATGCCTTGAACGCTCTGTTTGCCCTCTCAGGGGCTTCTCAGGGCGAAGTACCTAGTATCACCTCTAGTACTGCTGTAGCCCTTGTAGAGGGCGAGACACTTAACTATGAGCTTACAGCAGACTATGGTGTAGGTTATGAGTGGGACTTATCTAATGTATCAGGTATAACGCCTGTAGAAGGTAACGTACGTAAGCTAGTAGGTGGAAGCTCTCTTAGTGCAGGTACGTACAATATACCTGTTAAGGCTATTAACTATAATGGCGAGGACAGCGAGACTGTAGTGCTTACAGTGAGTACACCTCCGTTTGCTGATACCAAGAGCTTACAGTTCAATAACAACGATTACTTAGGGGCTACCGCTGCTTTACTGGATGCTACTTTAGGTCGAGCTTCTAACGGAGCAGGAGCTAGTGATGCTTGGAGTATAAGCTTATGGTTCAAAGGTAGCTCTAGTACCAGTAACGGACAAACAATACTGTACTTCGGTGATAACGATATTACTAATAGTGGTCATTTCCATCTTAGGTATCGTGGTGGAAATAACCAGTTACGGTTAGCTTATGGCTCTAGTAACAACAAAATTCAGTGGGATAGCGCAAATAACGTATTGCCAGTAAACACTTGGAAACAAGTTACAGTTACTTACAACGGAGGCACTACAGGGGCTAGTAGCGGCAACCTTAGTAACTTTTACTCAAGGTTTAATGTATTTGTAGATGGAGTTAACATAACTTCAAGTGGGGCATGGTCACACAATAATTTTGGGTACTCTGGGGGCATAGATGCAGATAACTTCCGAGTAGGTAGGTACGCCAGTGGTAATTACTTACAATCTGGCTGTAAAGTAGATGAACTAGCTATATGGAATAGTGATCAAAGCGGTAACGCTAGTGCTCTGTATAACTCAGGGAGTACGTTTGATCTGACTACACTAGGGACTTCTC
>Ga0233403_10000912_pt1 | contig 14083 bp, 11 predicted proteins | sample Na_oxic_1_MG_FD_179866 | JGI IMG/M metagenome (GOLD analysis project Ga0233403, IMG submission 179866) | Seawater microbial communities from Saanich Inlet, British Columbia, Canada - Na_oxic_1_MG | ecosystem: Environmental > Aquatic > Marine > Inlet | place: Canada: British Columbia | collected...
TCGAAATGACACGATGGAGATTTCTAAGCAAAACTCGATATGACAGAGATTTCTAAGAAGCAAAGCTCAATATGACACTGCTTGAGAAATTTGGTGCATAACATAACATGAACTGATAACTGATAATTGATAACTGATAACTGACTAAGTCGCACGCACTTGTTCTAAATCGGCGGGTGTATCAACAGAAATGGGATAATGGTTGGTTACAAAAGTCAAAATTTTTTTACCTGCTTGCATAAATCGAAGTTGTTCTAGTTTTTCAGCTTCTTCTAATGGACTTTTGGGTAGTGAATGGTATTCTTCAAGTACTTGTCGCCGATAACCATAAATGCCAATGTGTCCAAAAAAAGGGCCAAATTTTGACCAGTTTTTCATCTCAACATCACGGAGGTACGGAATCGGATGACGGGAAAAGTAGAGGGCATAACCATCATGTTGTCGTGTGACTTTGACGAGATTAGGATCAAAAATTTTATGGTCTTCAATTGGACAAATTGGGGTGACGATATCAGGTAATGGTGTTGTTTTTTCAAATATTTCAATCAATTGGTCGATAAGAGTTGGTTCAATAAGTGGTTGATCACCTTGTACATTGACAATAATATCGCCATCTAATTGCTCTAAGAGGGTAACAATACGTTCTGTGCCGGAAACACATTGAGCATCTGTCATCCAAACTTGTCCTCCCCAATTTTGTACGGCTTCTGCAACTTCTTTGGCATCGGTCGCAATATGTACTTCGCTAACTTTTGCGGCTTGCTGGCAACGGTGATAAACATGCCATAGCATTTCATGTCCGTTAATATCGGCAAGGACTTTATTTGGTAAGCGAGAAGAGGCGAGGCGTGCGGGAATAACAACAATTGCTTTCATATAAGGTAAAAGGGGACAGGGTGCAGAGGACCAGTTTCAGGGAACAGGGTGCAGAGGAGCGATGTCAGGGGACAGGAATGAATTGGTTAGATGAGATGTTTCGTGAATGAGGAACGAATTCCAGAAATCTTTTATCAGTTTTGGGAATTCGTTATAAAATTCATGCCCCATTTTTCCTGAAACCTGTCCCCTGCACCCTGTCCCCTGACATCTTAATGCCCTCCTTCTAAATTTAAACCAATGACTCCCATAATAATCAATAGAATAGAAACAATTTTTATTAACGTTGCTGGTTCTTCAAACCATAAGATTCCAATAGTCGCAATTAATGCGGTGCCTAATCCGGACCAAACCGCATACGCAATACTCAGCTCAATTTTTTTGAGTGCGAGTGCTAACAAACTAAGTCCAAAGGCGTAAAAAATAAACATGGCAATTATGGGACCCATTTTAGTGAATCCTTCTGACAATTTCATCGAAATTGTGCCAAATACTTCCAAAACGATGGCTATGATGAGAATAAGCCAACTGATTTTCATTAAATAAGCATCCACTATTCTTCTTCTCCTTCTCCTTCTCCTTCTTCGCTTATTTCCAAGAGCCGATCTAGCCCAACCAATTGTTCACCCTTTTTTAAACGAATTAGGTGAACACCCTGAGTATTACGACTGATAACAGAAATACCGTTAACCGGTGTGCGTACTAAAGTACCACGATTACTAATTAAGACAATGTCTTCATCGTCTTCAACTTGTACCGCGCCAACAACTTTGCCATTGCGATCAGAAGTTTTGATGGCGATAACGCCTTTAATTCCTCTGCCTTTAACAGGATAGTTATCTATCAGGGTACGTTTGCCGAAGCCATTGACAGTTGCTGTGAGAATCATACCACCTTCGCGGGTAATAATCAGAGAAATGACTTTATCATTAGGCATTAATCTGATGCCACGTACACCTCGCGCTGTTCTACCCATTGAACGCACTTTCTCTTCATTGAAACGCACTGCTTTACCATCTTGGCTAAATAGCATGATATCACGGTGTCCATCAGTTATATCGACACTAATCAGTTTATTACCTTTGTCCAAACCAATGGCAATAATACCATTAGAGCGTGGGCGAGAAAAGTTGATCAAAGCCGTTTTTTTGACCGTGCCATAAGCGGTAGCCATAAAGACAAATTGATTGTCAGTGAATTCACGTACCGGTAATATGGCATTAATCCGTTCTTTTTCTTCGAGAGGCAATAAGTTGACAATGGGTTTTCCGCGTGATATGCGGCTGGCTTGTGGTAATTGGTAAACTTTTAACCAATAGACTTTGCCAAAACTACTAAAACATAAAATAGTATCGTGGGTATTAGCAACAAAAAGTTTGTCGATAAAATCTTCTTCTTTCATTTGCGTAGCAGATTTGCCTTTACCACCGCGTTTCTGAGCATTGTAACCGCTAACAACTTGCGCTTTAATATAACCTTCATGGGATAGTGTCACCAAGACTTCTTCTTGGGTGATTAAGTCTTCCATGCTTAATTCGGCGGTATCAAATACCATTTCACTACGTCGTTCATCGCCATATTCATCACGTACTGCTACTAATTCAGTCCGTATGATTTCCATCAAACGTACATGAGAGTTAAGAATCTCTAATAAATCACGAATGCGCTCTAATAAGATTTGAAATTCTTCTAAAATTTTATCTTGTTCTAAGCCGGTTAAGCGGTGTAGACGTAATTCTAAAATGGCTTGAACTTGTGCGTCTGATAAGTGGTAACCCGCTTTTGTTAAGCCAAATTCTGCTGCGAGTCCGTCAGGGCGCAAGTTTTCTACTTCAACCCCTTGTAACATTTTGGTGACAATATCTGGTTGCCAAACTTGGGCAATTAAACCGACTCGCGCTTCTTGCGGGTTTTTGGCCGCTTTAATTAAAATAATGATTGCGTCAATATTGCTTAATGCGACAGCTAAGCCTTCTAATACATGCGCTCTTTCTTTAGCTTTACGCAATTCAAAGACGGTGCGTCGTGTGACGACTTCGCGGCGATGGCGGACAAATAATTCTATGAGTTGCTGAACATTGAGTAGGCGGGGTTGTCCGTCTACGAGGGCTACCATGTTGATGCCAAAAACAGTTTGCATTTGGGTGTGCTGAAACAGATTGTTCAACACCACATCAGCGATTTCTCCACGTCGCAATTCAATAACAACGCGAATACCGTCCTTATCTGATTCATCGCGTAATTCTGTAATACCTTCGATTTTTTTCTCTTTGACGAGTTCTGCAATTTTTTCGATTAAACGGGCTTTGTTAACTTGATAGGGCAATTCTGTGGCGACAATCTTTTGTTTGCCATTTGGGTCTTCTTCTATGTGAGTGCGGGCCCGAATATAAACACGCCCACGTCCGGTTTGATAGCCTTCTACAATGCCCTTTGCCCCGTAGATAATGCCGGCAGTGGGAAAATCAGGGCCGGGCATCAATATCATTAAATCTTCAAGGGTTAACGCCGGATCATCAATGAATGCGATACAAACATTGATGACTTCGCGCAAATTGTGCGATGGAATGTTGGTGGCCATGCCAACCGCAATACCGCTAGAACCGTTGATAAGTAAGTTGGGAAGACGAGACGGAAAAACCGTTGGTTCTGATTCCGATTCATCATAGTTGGGCACAAAATTAACGGTTTCTTTGTCAATATCTGCAAGCATTTCATGGGCAATTTTGGCCATACGGACTTCAGTGTAACGCATGGCTGCCGGTGCGTCGCTGTCAATGGAGTTGTGGACAAATACACCCGCTGTGAGTAAAAAATTGTGATGCTCATCTACCGTAATATCATAAGTATCCGCCGTTTCTGTTAGCCATTGTTTGGCGATGATACGATGGTTGTAATTGCGTCCTGCTTCTAGCAATGTTTTAAAATCATTAAAATATTTCAGTGCGTTGCAAAGCGATGGTATCCAATTTTTCTCTCGTTTGGCTTCATAGAGTGCCTGAGTAATTTCTTGTTCTGGAAATTCATGAATGAGATGGTACACATAACCGGCAATTTTCTGACGCATAACACGTCTTTTATAATCCGGATTTTGCCAATTTTGGCGTAAAGCAATGCCTGATTTTTGACTTAATTCCCGCATCATCTCCGGATTTTCTTGCAAGCGTTGGCGATTGCTCTGTTGCACGCTTTGTCTTTGGGATTGTCGAAAAGCATCGTCTTGCCATTGTTTGGCTATTTTTTTCCGCTGGATATCGCGTATCTTTGGATTTTCCCAAAGCTTCTGGGCCATCGAAGAAAAATGTTGTTTTGAGAATTTGGCTCGATATTCAGGATTTTGCCAATTTTGGCGAGCCGCCTGTCTAAGTTTGGACCGAATATTTGGAGAACTCAAAGCACGAGAAATAGCCTCTACAATTTCTGTCCTTTTTTCCTCATTGCGCCACATAGCCTTGCTTTTTTCAGAAACAATTCTGGCAATACGAGCTTTTTCTACCGGTGTAAGTGCCCGTTTTTCTATTCCACGTAAAGCTTCACACATTTTTTGCCGATACGCTGAATCTTGCCATAAGGCTTTCATGCGTTCTGAAATTTCCTGGCAGGCTTGTGGATTTTGAGCATAATAACGTTTGAGTCCTTGGGAAGTACGTTGGGCATTTTGCTGGCGAAATACGCTATCCTGATTTTGTCTAGTAAAGCGTTGTTTACGCTCTGTCAACACTTCTGGATTTTGAGAGTAATAGCGTTGTACGCCTTGCCTCTGATTGACTCGAAAAGTTTCATCTGCCCAGAGTTCTTGAATTTTAGCCGCATGTAAATGGAGATGTTCCATGAACGCTAATCGTTCAATATTAGAAGGGGTATTATCCCAGCGGTTAAAATTTTTATGGTGGCGTACATAAGGACCACTAAATTGATTGACATGGCATTTTTTGCCATTAAATTCATCAGCAAGATGATGAACAAATTCGTATTTGTCGGTATTCGGTTGAAATATTCTCAAATACTTATTCAAACCTTTTTTGACCGGGTAAGTATCAAAATAGCCTGGCATCAAGCTATCTTCGGGCATTAAATCTTGTGCTTCCTTGTAACTGCCATCCCGCAACATAAATCGGTGATCGGGGGTACAACGCACTTTTTCGCCGTTGTCCAATGTTAATTCAAGTAATTGGGTATTTTGGCGAGTAATACGCGCATGTCTACCTTCCCCAATGACAATTTTTCCGGCTTTGTTGACAGAGTAAACGTAAAAAATTTCATCCGGTGGCAATTGGGCAAGCTCAGCAAAACTTTTTTCAGTGCCATCGACTAATTTAATTTTGGTGTCACCCGTGAAACAACCAAAGTTCCCTTGTCCATCAACCAGGGTATAACGCAAAGAAAAAGGCTGGGCCATGCGAACAATGGTGTCATAAACAGCACTATCTCCGTGTGGGTGGAAACGTCCCAAGGCTTCACCGACAATTTTTGCGGATTTTTTATAAGGCTTATTCCATACATTGCCAACATCATACATGGCATATAATGAACGCCGATGCACCGGTTTAAGCCCATCACGCACATCGGGTAACGCTCTACCTACAATCACACTCATGGCGTAATCTAGGTAGGATTGTTTCATTTCGTCTTCGATGTTAATAGGCTGGATTTCTTTGGCAAATTGAACCATTTCTATTTCTATTTCCCTTAGTTTAACTGTGGTAATATTTGAGGTGCTAAAAAATTGAATAAATTATATCATAAATGCCCACTTTTTATTAGCAAAATTTAAGCCGAGTTTACTAAAATATATCATTGATTTTTAATGAAAAAATAGAAATGGTTTTTGGATTTAGGCTTTCATCCGGAAAATTCATCATAATTCTTTGTTTATACGAGGTTTTTAACGTGGAAAATTGCGTACCACGAATTAAACGAATAAATTGGGTAATTTTATTCGTTGTGATCATTTTAATGGGCGTTCTGCCACTTCGTTTCGTTGTACTGTTGATAGTTTGTACTAGCATGAACTTTGGGGAGGGCCATTTAACGAGGTAAAGGGATATATAATAGGGGGAATTAATGTTAGGAGAATTATACGAAATGTGCTTCAAAACCTTGAAAATTTTCAAAGTGATAAAATCAAAAAGCAAACCGTATTAAATGGGCAAAAAGATTATTAATTCACCATTCACTATTTATAATTATATAACATGGCATCACCATCATTTTTACAAATTGGGTTTGGCGCATTATTGGAAAACCCCGCCATTGTCGAATTTGCAGCACGAGTTGGCGAAAAAGCGTTTTCTATCGCCAAAGCCTATTTTACGTTTACTGCTCACGAAATTACGCAAGCATTTCAAGACAGTTTTGCTGAGGCTCTCAAAGCTATCAGTGATGAATTAGCCCAAAAATCATCAGCCCAAAAGTTACGTCAAGATTTTAAGGGCCAATTTGCTGACGCTATCAAAACGGCTAATCGGGATAATATTCAACGTGATGCGTTGAAACCGTTTATCAAACAAAAAAATCAACTGTTTCAAGTTGATAAGATTACCGAAGCCGATTTAGTCGCGTTATTCCAAGCGCAAAATACGGCCCCATTAACAGATTTAATCCTAGCACAAATGCAGCATATCGCACCGGTGGATGAGCAATTAGCGGCTTTTCTCCGCCATGAAGATTTGTTGGGCCAAGCGATGTTGTTTTTTCTGAGGGAAAAATTCCGCACGGAGGCTCGCTTTGAAAAAGCGGTGGCGATAATCGTTTGTTGTGGTTCATCTTTAACCGCGTAACGCACTAAAATATTGACATCAACCCCAATCATTTCTGTTTCCCCGCTTCAATATCGATAGCCTTTTCCATCTCTTCCAAAGTCAATGGCGCACCTTGGTAAACAGAAGGCGTATCTGGCGGTTCTAGTTGAGAAATGGGAAACGGTGATACTGGTTTCAGTATAATTTCATTTCTGAATCGAATTTACAAAATTTAAGAATTAACAGAATGAAAAACACAATTCTTTTGATTTTATTCGGTAAATTCTGATTCAGACAAAAAAAATACTGTTCAAAATTTTAATGCCCCACAACAATTCTTATACCGCTTCCCTGAACCACACGGACATAACGCATTGCGACTTATTTTTTGCTGTTTTGGTTGATTGACTCCAACACTCATCTCAACTTGAGGATAAACGGGAGCAGGTTGGCTGGTTTGAGCCGTTCTACCAGACGCTTTTTCTTTTTGCTTAAGTAAATCTGCCAAGTTATTGCGATAAAGGACTGTATTAGGATGTTGATGTCCTAAAACATTTTCAAGAATTTCTAATGCTTGTCGCAATAACGGTTCTGCTGCATTATAATTGCCTTGATTATAAAGTAATCCAGCCAAATTATTCAAGAAAGTAGCCGTTGAAGGATGCCACTCACCTAACACTTGTTCACTGATTTCTAACGCTTGCCGATGTAACGGTTCAGCCTGGTCATACTTGCCTTTTGTTTTTAGTAATCCAGCCAAATTATTCAAATCACGAGCCGTTGAGGAATGTTGTTTACCTAATACTTGTTCATCAATGGCTAATGCTTGCCGATGCAACGATTCTGCCTCATCATATTCACCTTTATCTTGAAGTAATAAAGCCAAATTATTCAAGGAAGTAGCCGTATCTGGATGCCACTCACCTAACACTTGTTTATGGATTGCTAATGTTTGCCGATATAACGGTTCTGCCTCGTCATATTCGCCTTTTGTTCTTAGTAATTCAGCCAAATTATTCAAGGAAGTAACCGTATCTGGATGCCACTCACCTAACACTTGTTCAAAGAGTTTAACTGCTTTACGAGCTAACTGTATTATCGACTCTGTAACAACACCCATTGTCCAACAGAAAGCAGCGAATTGAGTTAAAGCATGAGCTAAATCTTTACCAACCACCGTTTTTTCATATTCTGCTAACGCTTGTTGATAAGCGGCTATCATTTCATCTTGTTTTTCCAGTCTTCGCCAATAGCCTAATAATGTATATGCTCCGCTTCCATCTGTTTTCAACAACTGCAAAAACATCGGTATTTCGGTAATACAAGCTTGCAAGCGTGTTTTTTCGCCAGCTTGTTCCAATTGATAGGGCAGTTCATCGGCTTTGCGGCTGTCGGTGGGTTGGTGTTCAAAGTAATTCGCTAATTGACGGTGGGCGGCTCTTTTTTGAGCAATGTCAGTTAAATACAGTTGTTCAACCGCTTGACGAAAATCGGCATTGGCAAAATGCAACAAACCAGAACGATTGATTAACGCGGTTTGCAACGCCAAATACAACGGCGACCAAACCGCTTGCGGCACTTGTAAAAAGGTCAATAATTCGGTTTCAGTGAGTCCGCGTTGGGAAGCCCATAATAGCGTTAACGCATTTTCCACCAAATGCGGATAAGTTTTGGGTGGATTGTTCGGTTGGGCAAACCATTTTTTCCAGAAAGCCGGTTTTTCTTCCCACGATTGATAATCGGTTTCTAAACGTTGCAGCACTTGTTGATATAAGGCGGCAATGCTGTCCGCTTTCAGATAGTCCGTGATTTGTTGATCGAAATCCCTAAATGTGCCTTTATAAAAACGCAATTCCTGTAAAATAATTTGCAAATACAAGGTATTAGCTGTTGGTGGTGCGGTGGCTAAACGTTGCAGTTGCGCGTATTCTAAGGTTTTGCCGTAGCGTTGCAAATACCCAGTGAGCAAAGAGCCGCGTTCTGGCACCGATAACGGTTGCACAGTCAATGTCGGACAAGGCCCTTTCATTTGTAGGGTTTGCCAAGTCTCGTGATTGGGCCACGTAGAGACAATCAAACGCATTTCCGCCGGCATCACATTTAAGATCGCGTTCAAATCCGCATTTTGCGAATGCTCTAATTGGTTGACCGCATCAATAATCACAATAATGCGCTGTTGCAGATTCTGCAAATACGAAGTTGACAACAAGTGCATCAAAGCTTGGGGCGTGTAAGCAATTCTTTCATCAATGTCAAACCAATGTTGCAAGGCTTCGGAAAGGCGTTGCATGACCACAATCGGATTGGAGCTACCTTCGACCGGCCCACAAAAATGCCAAAACACAAAATCATCGGGATGGTTAGCTTGATAATCATGGGCCCAATTCGCTAACAAAGCCGATTTACCACTGCCCGCTTCCCCTAAAATCACCAACGGCTTTGGATTATCACCCAGCGCGTGGGCCGTTAATGGGTCAAAATCGGCAGAGCGTCCCTGATAAAACTGGCATAAATGATGGGCATAAGCGTCATGTTCCAGCGTTTCTCTTTGCTTGTCAGTCGGTTGACTGCCTTCTGGAAAATCCTGTTCAATCAAGGCCCATAATGGCTCAATCACCAAATCTTTCAAATCCATCGGTTTTTGATAATCGCTAATCTGACAATCCAAATCCCGAATGCGTTGTTTTAAATCCTGTTGCTGTTTCTGATTGTCTGCACTACCAACAAAATCCGCCCGCTTTTCTTCAGATTGTGAATAGGCATAATTGGGATCACGAAAATAAAATAACGCATGTTCAATCGTGGCTTGTCGATCAGCGTCAGACACATTTTGCCCGACATCAAATAGGGCATGTAAAATTTCAAACTCGGTGATACTACGCCCGACATAATTTTTGAGCCAAGGATAAGTATCAAAGACATGCTCCATATCAGGCTTTTGAATCACCGCACCATAACGTTCCCCTAAAAATCCCATAAAATAGGGGTGGGCATCTTCAATGCGTGTCAAACAAATCGGGATAACTTCGCCGCGTTCTGCTTGCGATTCCGTAATGCCCCAACGTAAATCAATTTCTAAAAAATCAACTTTACGCGCTTGGCATCGGCGGCGGATTTCAGGGAAAACGTGTTTAGCCAAGACATCGCGTTCATCTTGCATATCCAAAAAAGTCGATGAAATAAAAACACGGACTTGGCGGTTTTGTTTATATGTAGACATGACTTTAAACTACAAGGATTGTATATTAAGAAGGGATTTTAGAGGATTTTATAAAAATTCAAAAAATAAAATACTTAGGAAAACACTTGAACATCAAGTTTCAATAAATATGAAAACCTTAACATTAACAGAGCAATGGGAACTTATTAAACCCATTTGGCGTATCTTATTAGCCACAATGATATTTCAAATTATTGGTGGTATTGTTGGCCTATCTTACCCATTGTACGGTATGTTACTGATTGATCTTTGGTTTGGTAGTGCTGTCAGTACAGCACCGGGTTTTCTGATAGGTGTTGTATGGCAATCTATAAATTCACCGAAAATCATACGCCAAAATCTACTTATTGTAGCGATTATGGGGATAATGTGCGTAGTTCTTACAATATCGGCATTTTTTATGCCGCTTGAACAAATGGCTTCTGGTTTAAACCAGAATTTTGGGAAATTTTTTTGATTTTTCTGGTTCCAACGCTCCGGCGTTGGAATCCATCTGTGACGCTCTGCGTCACTCCTTTTTTTTCTGGTTCCTTTGCTACTGCAAAGGAATCCATCTGTGACGCTCCGCATCACTCCTTTCCCCCCGCCTTCTTAATCCCCTCATTGATAAGGAGGGGCTGGGGGAGGTTTTCGTTGTGATCTTTTATAATTCGTTGTACTCAATTGTATTCCTAAAAAACGCGTCCGGCCCCAGCCACGATAATGGTGATTAATCCTAACCACAAATTCACCACAATAAGTTGGCGAATGGTGGCTAAATATTTGCCGGCTTCAGGAAACGTGCCTTCTGCAATGGCTTGTTTTAATTTGGGAAATGGAATAAAAAAGAGGTAAATAAATACGATGGTCATGATAATGGCTATTGTGAGCATGATATGAATAGATACATCTATATTGCCCATACCACCGAAAAATCCAAAAATCAACCATCCACCAGTTATCCATAGCAGCACTATTGATAGCCACACCCAGGGGAAAAAATGACCCAAGACTTGTGACATCAGGGGTAAACGTGCTGGCGGTTCAAGTAAACTATTAGCAGCCGGGCGCAAAGCGAAATGAGCGAAAAACATTCCGCCGACCCAAACGACAGCAGATAAAATATGCAAAGAAATAGCTGTTGCGACTAAAATTGTATTTAACATATCAGTTACCAGTTACCAGTTATCAGTTATCAGTTATCAGTTATCAGTTACCAGTTATCAGTTACCAGTTATCAGTTATCAGTTATCAGTTATCAGTTACCAGTTATCAGTTATCAGTTATCAATCATTAAACAATGCAGAGAATATAGGCATCCTAAATGATTTGTAAATACTTAAAATGTCGATATCTTTTCGATATCAAATTTTTTAGCCATTATTTTGGAGTATTCTCGAAATAACAGCACTTGAGAAATTTGGTACCTAACGTGAGTTAATAACTGATAACTGATAACTGATAACTGGTAACTGATAACTGATAACTGGTAACTGATAACTGATAACTGGTAACTGATAACTGATAACTGATTTAAGGAGAAAATATTGAATCATTGGACACCACCCATTTCTCGTCAGGGTGACATTGTGGTGATGGGCATGGGAAAAACCGGCGTTGCTTGTGTTAATTTTTTAGTTAAACGCGGTTTTAAAGTGCGCGTAATGGACAATCGTCCAGAACCGCCTGGTTTAACAACTCTTAAACAAACATGCCCTGAAATACCCTACCTCACCGGGCGTTTTGATGCCGAACTATTAGCACAAGCCACTGAAATTATTATAAGTCCAGGTATCTCACGGGCCGAACCTGCCCTTGCTAAAGCCTTATCAATTGGTGTACCCATTGTCAGTGAAATTGAATTGTTTGCCCGTTATGTCAATGCCCCAGTTGTGGCTATTACCGGTTCTAATGGTAAAAGCACCGTCACTACCCTATTAGGAGAAATGGCTGAACACGCCGGTTGGCGAGCGCAAGTGGGCGGCAATTTAGGCACACCCGCACTAGAACTGCTTTGCACCCCTGCACCAGATTTATATATAGTAGAACTCTCTAGTTTTCAACTTGAAAGCACTTATTCATTAAATCCTAAAGCGGCTGTGATACTCAATATCAGCGAAGATCATAGAGATCGTTATGCGAGTATGAAAGACTATATTGTTGCTAAGCAACGCATTTATCAAGGGGATGGCATAATTGTTATTAATGCAGATGACCCAAATGTTGCTACACAATTACCGCCAACTCGCCAACAGTTAAGTTTTAGCTTATCTGATGATCGGGGCGATTTTAGAGTTTATCAACATCAAAACGAATTATACCTCGCTCGTACTAACAATCATTCATTGACTCCCTTGTTACCGGTTAAAACCATGAAATTGCAAGGGGCTATAATGCGATCCAATGCGTTAGCCGCATTAGCATTAGGTGAAGCGGTCGGCTTGCCTCTGCCAGCTATGTTAACAGCACTACAAACATTTCAGGGATTACGCCATCGTTGCGCTTGGGTAGCTAATAAAAAAGATATTGATTTTTTTAATGATTCTAAAGGTACCAATGTAGGAGCAACAATCGCTGCTATTCAAGGCTTAGAAAAACCGGGACAACTCATTCTTATTGCCGGTGGCGATGGCAAAGGAGCAGATTTTGGGCCCTTAAAAGATGTGATAAATCAACATTGTCGCGCTTGTGTGTTGATAGGACGAGATGGGCCCTTAATAGCTAACGTCTTGGCTGATACAGTACCGGTGTATTATGCTAAAGATATGATAGATGCTGTACAAAAATCAGCTACTATCGCTCAACCCGGCGACGCAGCATTACTTTCACCAGCCTGTGCCAGTTTTGACATGTTTAATAACTATGAACATCGCGGGCAAGTTTTTGAAGAAGCTGTGATGAATGATGAATGGTGAATGGTGAATGGTGAATGAAATAAAAGAAATACTATTTCTTAAAGAAATAGCATTTGTGCGCCAGTGTGAAGAAATAGAATTTCTCGCGCTTTATGTTTTTTAGAGAAACTCCAAAGCTAAAGCTTTGGACTCCAAAGCTGGTATGGAGTCCAAAGCTTTAGCTTTGGATATCCATCCAAAATAATGAATATTGATAACAATAACTTATTGGAAAATGACTCCTCGGTACCAACCGAGGAATCAAAAGAAACGATTGAAGAAAATACTCTTTCCGTCAAATTGGAGCGCATTGAAGAACAATTGAATACGCTTCAAGTCGATTTTCAAGGCAAAATAAAATATGATCAGCACAAAGAGAAAATCATCGACAACTTGCACAGCGAATTACAGGAATATAAAAACGATTTAATCAAAAAATTACTGCAACCCATGATAATGGATGTTATTCATACCATTGATGATGTTAAAAAACTCATCAACCATTATCAGGAACAATCTACAACAGAAATTGATCCACAAAAATTGCTCCAATTAATGGAAAGCATTCCAGACGATTTAGAACATTTGCTTTATCGACAAGGCGTAGAAACTTTTAACTGTTCAGAAACGATGTTTAATCCGAATCGTCAAAGAGCCATAAAAACCTCGCCCACTTCAGAACCAGATAAAGACAAAACGATTGTTCACAGTTTGCGTGATGGCTATGAATGGGAAGGGAAAGTTTTGCGTCGAGAAATGGTTGAAGTTTATGTTTTAAAATCCGATAAGGAATGAGGATTAAATAAAACCCGAAACTAAACCTGCCAGGTTTTAAAAACCTGGCAGGTTTGGTACCAGCTTGTCGAAATTTCTTTATTACGTCCATAACCGATGTCTTACACTAATTAATTTTATTAGCATTTCGTTATCTTTTTGATATTGTTTATCATTTAACTCATCAATTTGCTCATTTGTATCCTGTATTTTTCTTTCTAGCCACCACTGATAAAGTTCCTCAAGTATCTGTTTGTCTCTTTTGAATTCTTCATTGTAATCCCAATCCGTATGCCCATTGAGCAAACTTTCTTGTTCAACACAGTTAACTAAAAGCTGAAAGCAAGCATGAAGTAAAACAATATCTTTATCTGTCCATTCTTCATCTAAACTTTCAATGTTGAGTATGTTAGATGGTTGCATATTTATTGTTTTTTTGTGACTTAAGGGTTGTCATTTCTCGCTTCGCTTGAAATGACAAGCTCTGTGCTAATTTACTAGAGTATTTTTGGAATGCTTAAAAAACTATTTATTATTAAGTAGTTACGATAAATATTTTGATGTATTTTAATGCAAGCTAATAATTCTTAAGTTATTTT
>Ga0233403_10000913_pt1 | contig 14073 bp, 10 predicted proteins | sample Na_oxic_1_MG_FD_179866 | JGI IMG/M metagenome (GOLD analysis project Ga0233403, IMG submission 179866) | Seawater microbial communities from Saanich Inlet, British Columbia, Canada - Na_oxic_1_MG | ecosystem: Environmental > Aquatic > Marine > Inlet | place: Canada: British Columbia | collected...
AAATTTAACGATTGACATTTCAACTTATCGAAAAGTTAAATTATAGAAAACATCGAAAGCATTTGAACAACTCTATATGTCGCTCAATTACCATTTCAAAGTCATCCACCAAATAAAGTTCTTGAAAAAAAAGAAGTTCTTGCAAAACTCTGAAAAACGCTTTTTTATAGAATGGGTAAAAATAAAATACCCATAAAAACAAATAGTTGCATTATTTTCTTGCAATGAAAACTGATTTCATTAAGCGATAAGTTATATAATATTTTATTTTTGTTCTGATATGATTGCTTAATATCGGCAGATCAAGAATGCGAATTAAGGGTTCAAAAATGTGTTGACAATTGGAGTCTAAAGCTTCAGCTTTAGGAACTTATATATTATACTTGGCACGGGAACAAATTGTGCCCGTATGCAGTATCAATGCCATTAACTTAAGCCAGGGCGAACACACAGATTCGCCCCTACAATCCCTAAATTGGACTCCAAAACATCTACTCTTAATTCGTATCAATACTGTGCATTGAACTCAGTGCCAACAAACAGAGGGACTAAAATTCGTATGAAGCCATCAAATATTCGTTCTCAAACTGAGTCTGCTGAGAACGAACAAACCCTTTACGCCAAACATGAAAAAATTTACCCACGCATCACTTTTGGATTTTTTACCCGCCTAAAAACCCTGAGTGGCATTGTTTTATTAGGTATTTATTATCTACTCCCTTGGTTCCAATGGGGAGAACGTCAAGCCGTTTTGTTTGATCTCCCCGCTCGTCAATTTCATATTTTGGGTCTCACTTTTTGGCCTCAAGATTTGATTTATTTGTCCTTTTTATTGATTATTGCGGCTCTTACCCTCTTTTTCTTTACCACGCTAGCTGGTCGGCTATGGTGTGGATTTGCTTGCCCACAGACGATTTGGACAGATGCGTTTTTGTGGATGGAACGTTTAGTCGAAGGCGATAGGGCAAAACAAATGAAACTCGATCAAGCGCCCTTATCCTTTCGTAAATTTCGCATTAAGACGACTAAACACATTTTATGGATCGTCTTTTCCCTATTTACGGGCTTTACCTTTCTTGGTTATTTTACACCCATCCGTGAATTGACCCAAGCACTCATGGTATTTAATCTCGGTGGATGGGAGACTTTTTGGTTCTTGTTCTATAGCTTTGCGACTTATGGCAATGCGGGCTGGTTGCGGGAACAAATGTGTACTTATATGTGTCCTTATGCTCGCTTTCAAAGTGCGATGTTTGATAAAGACACGATGATCATTGCTTATGATGAAAAACGGGGAGAACCAAGGAGAGCGAGAAAACGGCGTGCTGATTATAAAGCACAAGGTTTAGGTGCTTGTATTAATTGTACGATGTGCGTTCAAGTTTGCCCTGCGGGTATTGACATTCGTTATGGTTTGCAATCTCAATGTATTAGTTGCTCAGCCTGTATTGATGCCTGTGATGAGATCATGGATAAAATGGCTTATCCAAGAGGTTTGATTCGTTATACCACTGAAAATAGCCTCAAGAGTGGTATTCCCCCTCAGATTTGGCGACCCCGTATTTTCGTTTATGGGGGCATATTACTGGCGATATCTATTGGTATAATGATGTCCATCAGCGCACGCTCGCTGGTTGAACTAGATGTGATTCATGATCGCAACAGTTTATTTCGGGAAACCAATGCGGGTTTGATTGAAAATGTCTATCGTCTCAGGATTATGAATAAGGACAATCAACCCCATACTTATGACGTGACAGCAAGCGGGATCGAAGGACTAGAATTGAGAAAAGACCAAGATATTCAAGTTGATGGAGGTAGTGTGATGACGCTACCTGTGGATTTAGCGGTTGAACCCCAAATGTTATCAAAACGCAGTATGACAATTATCTTTCAATTAACAGCGCGGGATAATCCAGAGTTAACGATTATGGAAGAAGCGCGTTTTTTAGGACCCTTTGTTCGTCGTTGAAGCATTGGTAGTGGTATAAACCTGACAGGTTTTAAAAACCTGTCAGGTTTGATCGAAGATCACGGTTTTTTTTGAGTTTGTTCTATTTTCTTGAAGGAGGCATGAAATGAATTTTTTAACCAAAATGTTTGGTTCTAAGTATGATAAAAAAATACCCTACTCATACCAAGCCATCATCAAAGTTGTTGAGGATGATGATTCAATACGGATTTCTTATCTTGCTGATAAGATTTGTACGCTAACCAATTTCCTCAAAAAGCGTCAAGTGGCTCCTGAAAGCATAACGATTTTTGAAGTCTATAATGGAGAAGAAACCCTGATCCCTAAAGACTGCTATATGACTAAAGAGGGCGAATGGTTTCCTAAAACTAAGTTATGCTCTCCAATGACAAGCCGATATGGGGAATCCAAAAATGACCAAAATTGTCAATTTCGTGATAGAAATAATCGGGTATGTGGCCCTTGCTAATTGTGAAACGCAGTGAAGGAGTCATTGTGAATTGTGAACTGAAATAACTAAAAAGAACTGAAAATGAAAAAACCTTGGTATCGTGAACCTTTTGTTTGGTTAGTGATTTTATTTCCGGCCTCTGCTGTCATTGGTGGAATGATCACTATTTCGCTTGCTATCAGTTCTGATGATGGTTTAGTGGTAGATGATTATTATAAACGGGGATTAGAAATTAATCGCACTTTGGAACGCGACAAAGCAGCAGCACGTCATGGAATACAAGCAACACTAGGTTTTAATGTGGAACATCAATTTATCCACCTAAATCTCAACGCGCATTCTGATTATCACTTGCCCGATCAAATCACATTGCATTTTCGCTATCAGACGCGCTCTGGTTTTGATCGTTCAGTTATGTTGGAACGTACTGGTAATAATTTTTACCAAAGCACATTACCTGAATTGATAGTTGGCAAGTGGCAAATACAATTAGCTGCGGATGATTGGCGTTTGTTGAAGTCGGTGCAGATGCCCATGACTCAAGAAGTGTCTATTGGAGTGGTAATGTGAATGATCTAGGTAGCTCGGGTTAGCGAAGCGTAACCCGACATTTTCATATTTTGGTTTGAGTTATTAAAACCTAATCTGATTTAAACCCTATCTCATGAGGTAATGGTACTGGAAATGAATAAATGTTGGGTTACGCTTCGCTAACCCAACCTACATAAACTTATTCACTTGCAAAAAATAAGGATATTATCCGTTATTATAAGCAATCCTTGTCGTTATAGAGTGAGGTGGAAAAAACTTGAACATCGAGTAAAATAATTATTAAACAGACAAAAATAGAAAAATGCCAATCTTTCAAAAATCTGTCATCCAAAAACATTTAGCACATCTTGAACCAAGTCAGCTTGATGATGCCTTCCAAAGATTTAAACACAATTACAATGCGGATAAAATTCAACAGATAAAAACGCTTAAAGAAGAGGAATATCAAGACGGCTTTTTGCGTGATATTTTTGTGGATGTGTTTGGCTATACATTAAAGCCAGATAAGAATTTTAATCTGGTTAGGGAATTTAAAAATCAAACCGATAGTAAGAAGGCTGATGGAGCGATTCTTAAAAAGGCAAATGCGATTGCCGTAATAGAACTCAAATCCAATAAAACCAAAGACTTAAAAAGTATTACCCAACAAGCATTTAATTACAAAAATAATCAGCCACACTGTCAATATGTCATTACCTCAAACTTTCAAAAACTGCGGTTTTATATTGACTATGCCAATGAATACGAAGAATTTGATTTATTTCAGTTAGACAGAGAAGCGTTTTCTTTGCTCTATCTCATTTTGAATCAAGAGAGTCTGCTTAATGGTTTACCTTTACAGTTAAAGGATGAAACTAAGTGCCATGAAGAAAATATCTCGGCTCAGTTTTATAAAGACTATTCTAAATTGAAGCAAGAGATTTTTGTTAATTTATCCAAGAATAATCCTCAGTTTGATCAACTGCTACTGTTTAAAAAATCCCAGAAGTTTTTAGATCGTTTGCTGTTTGTGTTTTTTGCGGAAGATACTGGTTTGGTGCCGCCTAATTCGATGGCAACCGAAATTGAAAATTGGCAAAAGTTAAAAGAACTTGAGGCTTATGATTCCTTATACAATCGCCTGAAAAAGTTTTTCAATCATCTCAATAAAGGATATCAAGAGATTCCCGCTTATAACGGCGGTTTGTTTGCCACAGATAAAATTTTAGACAAATTAGTCATTGCTGATAAAGTATTGAAAGATAATCTACTGAAATTGGCAACTTATGATTTTAATACCGAACTGGATGTCAATATTTTAGGGCACATTTTTGAGCATTCTTTGAGCGAATTGGAAGAAATGGCGGCTCAAATTGAAGGAGTCGCGACGGAGAAGGGAAAAACGAAGCGCAAGAAAGATGGCATTTTTTATACACCTAAGTACATTACGCAGTATATTGTCGAAAACACATTAGGCACACTTTGCGCCGAAAAACGCCAAGAACTTAAATTGGTTGAAATTGAGTTTGACGAATCGTATCGAATAAAAAAGGGTTCGCTTTCGGCAAAAGGGCAGAAGTTGTTCAAGGCTTTGGAGGCTTATAAAAAATGGTTATTGCAGTTAAAAATACTTGATCCGGCTTGTGGTTCGGGGGATTTTTTGAACCAAGCGTTGAATTTCTTGATAGCGGAGCATCGGGATATTGATAATTTAATTGCGGATTTAACTAATGCCATGCCCAAGTTTTATGATACGGATAAGATGATATTGGAACAGAATATTTTTGGTGTGGATATTAATGAGGAAAGCGTTGAAATTGCTCAACTTTCTTTATGGCTACGCACTGCCAAGAAAGGCAGAAAACTTTCTAATTTGAGCCGTAATATTAAATGTGGTAATTCTCTGATAGATGATCCGACTGTGGCTGGTGAAAAGGCTTTTGATTGGAATCAAGAGTTTCCTAAAATCATGGAGAAAGGTGGATTTGATGTGGTGATTGGGAATCCGCCTTATGTTTCAAATAAGGTTATGCACAGGCATGGGCTTCAAAAACATATTAGCTACTGGAATAAAACTTTTGAAAGTACGAAATCTGGTAATTATGATATATATATCTTATTCGTTGAAAAAAGCTTAACGCTTTTGAAACATAGAAGGATTATGTCATTCATCATCCCGAATAAATTTTTAGTGGCAAAATATTCCAAAAATCTTTTAAACCTTATAAAAAGAAAATACTTTTTTAGACAAATAGTAGACTATTCAAACGTGAATGTATTTCCAGATGCATCCGTATATCCCATAATAGTCACAATTGAAAATATTGAAAAAAATGTAGAGGTGACTGACAGGATTATTGTTGATAAGGGGGTTTTAGAAACTTATGGTTTAAATCGTAAATGGAATTTTATCAAACTAAATTACGTCGATTCATATAAAAACAGTCATGACAGACTGATTGTAAAAATAGAGAATCAAAAAAACATTATTAATTCTCAATTGTCTTTTGAGCCAGGAATTAATGGATTTCAATTTACAAATTACTCCAAGTGCGTTTCTGAAGGAAAAAACTCCGATGATTCTAAGAAACTTGTCGTTACAGGAAATATTGATCCTCATATTTTTCTAGACAACATGACTAGATACAAAAAGAAAGATTATATAGAGCCATATATAACGTTTAATTCAGAAATAATTTCAACAGGCAAATGGGAATTATTCTGCAAATCCAAAATCATGGTGGCTGGTATGACAAAGGAATTGGAAGCCGCACTTGATGAAAAAGGAAATTTTGCACCTGCAGTCAGTGTTTATAATATTTGTGGAAAATTGGACGTTTTAAAGCAATTGATAATTATTATTAATTCACGATTAATTAATTGGTTTTTTAAACACAAGTTTTCAGATAAACATTTAGCCGGAGGTTATATCAGTGTAAATAATCTGTTGTTACAACAAATCCCTTTTAAAACGTTCGCAGATAAAGAAAAAGCCATAGTTCTAGGAATTGAGACGAATGTATTAAGGCTAAAAATTAATCAAATAAAGAAAACTTTTTCCGATTTATTGCAAACAAAATTCGATATAAAAAAACTAAGTAGAAAACTTCAAAATTGGAATGAGTTGGAACTTAAAGAGTTTTTGAAAGAACTAAAAAAAGCCAAAGTGCAATTATCTCTTGCTGAAGAAGCTGAATGGATGAAATACTTCAACGATCAAAAACAAAAAGCACAGGTATTAAAATTTAAAATCAACGAGATTGATACAGAGATAGATCAGATGGTTTATGCGCTTTATGGGCTGACTGAGGAAGAAATTGGGATTATTGAAAATAACGGTTAAACATGCCATTAATTATCTAACTATTTTATGAATATCACACTTAAAGAAGTCAGGATTTGGAATTTTCGCTCAATCAAAGCGGTGCAAGTCACACTTGATCCAAATGTCACTGTTTTGGTAGGAGCCAATAATACGGGTAAAACCAATTTTTTGAAAGCGTTACAAATTGCTTTAGGAACTAAATTACGTTTTGTGAGTCAAGAAGATATTTTTATTGACAAAGGTGAAACATTACCTAAAGATCGTGCTGCCATTATTGATATCAAATTGGTTCCCACCGATAATCAAGGTAAGCAAGTATCCGATTTTAATGACGTTTGGGCTGAATATTGGGGACCCATAATTAAGCAGAACACCAGTATCGAAATTGAACAATTTGTGTCAATTCGCACCCAAATTAAATATGATGACAAACGTTTAGGATATGTTACCAAACAATGTGTATTACAAGATTGGAAGGATGAATTGTCTGAAGTTGATCCGTATTTTTGTGAAAATAAAACGTTATCTCGTAAACAAAGAGAAGCCATTCCACTAGAATTTATGGATGCTCAACGAGATATTTATGAAGACCTTAAAGAACGTTACTCTTTTTGGGGGCGTATGGTTGCGGATGTTCCATTGGAAAAACCTGAGATTGAAGAGATTGAAGAGATATTAGATGATATCAATAAACGGATTGTTGATTCTAGCGATGGTTTAAAACAGGTAAAAACAAAGTTAGAATTGCTGAATAAAACCATTGCTAATTCAGATAAAGGCGTTAGTATTGCTCCAATTCCGCCTAAATTACGAGATTTAAATCGTAGTATGGACATTCATTTTCAATCTGAAGGGAGTGAAAGTTTTCCCTTATCTTATCATGGAATGGGAACACGCAGTTGGTCAAGTTTATTAACGTTGAACGCGCTGATTTCTTATCATACTGATAAGAATAAGAATGCTTCTTACCACCCATTATTAGCCCTTGAAGAGCCAGAAGCACATTTACATCCTCATGCTCAACTTCATGTCTTTGACCAAATTAAAGATATTCCGGGGCAGAAAATTGTTAGTTCACATTCGCCTTATATTGCTAGTCAAGCCGATTTAGCTGCGTTACGATGCTTTGGTCGAAATGGTTCTGAAACGCAAGTATCACAAATTGATATGAGAAAGCTTGATGATGAGAGCAAAAGAAAAATTCGTCGTCAAGTTCTCAATACTCGTGGCGAATTATTATTTGCTCGTGCTTTGGTTTTATTTGAAGGCGAAACAGAAGAACAAGCATTACCTATTTTTGCTCATGCTTATTGGGGTAAACATCCTTATGAACTAAGTGCTAGCTTTGTTGGTGTCGGTGGAAAATGGAACTATTTGCCATTTATCAGGGTAGCAAAGGGCTTAGGGATAAAGTGGTTTATATTTTCTGATGGAGAAAAAAATACCAAAGAAGCGTTGAATAAACAGCTTAAAGAGGCAAAATATGAAGACGAATATCAAAATATCCATGAAATAGTTGTAATAGATGAAAAAGATAAGATTGTTATGCTCAAAAGTAAAGGAAAGAAAGTTGAAAATATTGATTTTGAAGCACACATGTTAGGTTCGGGCTACGAAAAAGAATTGGAAGAAATCATTAAAAAATCTGAATTGGATAAATTGAATCATGAATTACAAAATACCACTAACAAATATCATCGTGCTGATTTAAAAAAGCAATATGAAAAGCTATTGCAGCAGCCAAAAACCATGACGAAGGATGAAATCAATAAAGCTTTGAGAAAAGAAAAAACAATGTATGGCTTTCTTATTGCCGAAGCATTCGTAAAATTACCCGATGAAAGTCGTCGTTTTCCACCCAAGATAAAGGAGTTATTTGAAATAATGACACAAAAACTTAACTTACCGCCCAAAGAGACAAATAATGAACAAACCTGAACTCTCTCCAGAACAACGACGTGTTGTCATTCATGGCGAAGGGCCTTTATTATTAATAGCTAGTGCGGGTAGTGGCAAAACCCGGGTTTTGACTGAAAGAATCCGTTATTTAATGGAAAACAAAACGGGTCATTACCATATTCTCGCCTTAACCTTTACCAATAAAGCCGCAGATGAAATGCGGAAACGTTTAGATATTGATGAACAGGAAGAACATTTGTATATCGGAAATATCCATAAATTCTGTATGCAAATTATTTGTGACAGAGGGGCTTTTATCGGATTAAGTAGGGAACCACAGATTTTTGAACGGAAAGATTGTTTAGATGTATTACGTCAAGCCTTTGATTCTGAACCGAGGTTGCAACAATATCTTCAAAAGAATAGCAACAATAAATATTTTCTGGATAACATTTTAGATAAGATATCTAATGAAAAGAAAAATCTGCGTTCTCCATCCTATGATACTGCTTTAGTAATGGATAATGAAAGCCAAATTTTTGCTTATCTTTATGAAAAATATAACGAAATTCTGATTAACCAAAATGCCTTAGATTTTGATGATATTCTTGTGTTTACTTACCGGATTTTTAATGAGTTTCCAAGGATTGCAGCATTTTACCGGCGTTTGTATCGTTATATTTGCATAGATGAAGCGCAAGACCTTAATTTTGCTCAATATAACGTCATTAAATCCTTATGTGGAAAAGAGATGAGAAACCTAATGCTTGTAGGTGATCCCAAACAAGCCATCTATGGTTTCAACGGTGCGAGTAGCGATTTTATGACGGAACATTTTATCCGAGACTTTGAGGTACCGAAAGAAAACCAATTTGAATTAACTCAAAATTACCGTTCTTCTAAACGGATCATTGCCACCGCTAATCTGTTGCAACCTGCCCAGATGAAGGAAACTGATCAAGCAAAAACGGGTGAAATCCAAGCCCTCAGTTTTCCAAATGAAGACGCTGAAGCGGATTGGGTTGTTAATCGTTTACAAACATTAAAAAACGAGGGGCATGATGATATAGAAGGTGCAATTAACTGGGAAAACTGTGCCATAATGGGTAGAACCCGTTATGTGATGCTAAAACTGGCAGAAAAACTACAACAATATAACATTCCGTATTATTATAAACGGACTCAAGATTATATCGAAAGCGAATCAAAATTTATGCGTTGTTTTGAATTAGGTATGCGCTTGTTGATGAACCCACAAAATCGTTTGCATTTTCAAAAACTATTGGAATTAGTTGATTTATACAATTTACGTACAGAAATTGATAGGCAAAATTGGCAAAACGGTTTTGATATGTTGACTTGGACAAATCATCACATAAATACTGATTTTGCACCACACTTTGAAACACTACTTACTGCATGGCAATCCTTGGCTGGTGATCAGATAAAGTTTAGGGAGGTTGGGGAGGTTTTAGAAAAATATACCAAAAAAACTTATGCTGAAGAAGAACGGGCAATGGTGTGCAATGACATAAAAATGTGGTTAGAACATTGGCAAAGTTATGTTAAACAAACAGATACTGAACGACGCTGTTTGCCCGATTTTTTGACTCAAGTCTCTTTGGGTGTCACTCACCAATTACAAAATCATGGGTTAGCACTCTTAACAGTACACACAGCGAAAGGATTAGAATTTGAAGTTGTCTGTGTTATGGGAATGTCTGAAGGTGTTTTTCCTGATTATCGTGCTGTTAGGCAAGGTGGAAAATTTATGAGAGAAGAAGATAATAATATTTATGTTGCCTTAACTCGTTCAAAACGCCTTGCTTACTTCACTTATCCTCTTGAAAAATTGATGCCTTGGGGTGATATTAAGCGGCAACTGCCTTCACGCTATATAGAAAAAATGAAACTTGAGATAAATAGACATTAGACATCTTTCCTAAATAACTTAAATTCCTTTTATATCAATGTGTTATAATTTCACACTGTGAGATATTGAAATAGAAAGTAAAAAATTATTTAGGAAAGATGTCTATTATACTGATTAAATTTAAGAATTTTATTTTTATGGAACAGATTTGCAACCAACTCCGTCACTTTTTATGATCTAAAAAAATAGAACGAGAAAAAACGGTTAGCATGCACTTGCAAACCCCATCCAGTACCAAGTATCGTGCTTACCATTAGTTTGAAAGCCTTTTGAATTTCCATCTTAAAGAAATCACATGAAACCTCCTATTGTATTACCACTGACTATTTTGTTTAGTGTTTTTATGATTCCACTCATCAACACGGCTTTAGCAGCTTCCTCATCGGATAGTGCTGCACCTTTTTGGTTTGTCATGGCATTTGTGATCGCTTTTTTTGCATTCATAGCATTTGTGATAGCACTTTTAAAGTTATCTCAAGTGATCACTTTAATATTACCTAAAAACAGCGAAAGTCATCTAAATCTTTCTATGCCGACTCATAGTGATAGTTTGAGTCTGTCGAGCAGAGAAGAAAAGATGATGAACAAAGCATATCCAACCAGTCGTATAATAGATACTGTCTCCGACGTAGATGCTATGTTTAATACATCAAAACGTCGTTTAATGGTTCTAATGATAATGGGTTCGGCGATAATAGCCATTCTTGGCATTTTAGTCGTAACGATACCGGCTGATGTTGCTATTGCAATAGTTGTTTTATGCTTATTATCGTTTATGATTATCGTAATGATTGTCACTGCATTCTATCACTTCAGCGAATAGGCGTAGTAAAAGCGATTAAGGAACTGAGTAGGAATCATGAAAGTAGTATCCAAAAAACGCTACGCCCCGCCTAGCCTATTGTTCCAATGGCATATCACAGAGCGTTGCAACTTGCGCTGTGTTCATTGCTATCAAGATAACTATGCACGGGAAGAACTGAGTTTTGATGATTTGCTGACTATCTTGGCGCAATATAAAACGCTACTCGCTACATTAAGCGAACGGCGAGGCAAACCGCTTTATGCCCATATCACAGTGACTGGTGGTGAACCCTTTGCGCGGCATGATTTTATGGACTTATTAGAGGTATTTGCCGCACATCGGAACGAATTTAGCTTTGCGATTTTGACGAATGGTAGTTTTATTGATGCCAAAGTGGCACACCGTCTGCGTCAACTCGCGCCACGTTTTGTCCAAGTCAGTATTGAAGGCACCAAAGCCACCCATGATCAGATTCGCGGAAAGGGTAATTTTGCTAAAACTGTCGCCGCTATCAAATGGTTACGGCGTGAACAGATTCATACCCTTATCTCATTTACCGCCCACCGCCAAAACTTTCGTGAATTTCCAGCAGTTGCTCAACTGGGGCGACGACTCAAAGTCAATCGCGTTTGGGCGGATAGGTTAATCCCTTGGGGAAGTGGCACACAATTACGTGAACAAGTCATGACACCAGCAGAAACCCAAACCTTTTTTGAGATCATGAAAAAAGCACGAGATAAATGGGTTTGGTTCAATCGTACAGAAATTGTCATGCACCGTGCGCTCCAATTTCTCGTTGGGAATGGAAAGCCTTATCACTGCACCGCTGGCGATACACTATTAACTGTTCAACCCAACGGTGATCTCTATCCCTGCCGACGAATGCCGATTCGGGTAGGCAATTTATTAGAAACCCCTTTGTTAGAACTGTACGACAATTCTACCCTATTGCGTCAACTCCGCCACCCAGAACAAATCAGCGAGGGGTGTCAAGACTGCTTTTACGCCAAACTCTGCCGGGGTGGACTTAAATGTTTATCCTACGTTGTGACAGGCGATCCATTAAAAGCCGACCCGGGATGTTGGTTGCAAAAGCCAATACCATAAGTTTTTGACTATGAACCAAATCACGACGTTGAAGTTTGATAATACCTTTTTCAATTTCCCCGATACTGATTGACTTCCAATAACTACAGGGATTGTATTTTATAAGGGATTGGTTCATTGTGTGATTTAGGTTTGTTACCAAAAATCCGTGAGTATTAGCGATTAGACCAAATAAAACTCTGATCTAATCCTTTCTAAAATGCAATCCTTGTAGTTATTGTCATGGTTCGTTGTGTCATTTGGGTTTGTTACCAAAAATCCGTGAGTATTAGCGATTAGACCAAATAAAACTCTGATCCAATCCTTTCTAAAATACAATCCTTGTAGTTATTGTCATGGTTCATTGTGTGATTTAGGTTTGTTACCAAAAATCCGTGAGTATTAGCGATTAGACCAAATAAAACTCTGATCCAATCCTTTCTAAAATACAATCCTTGTAGTTATTCTCATGGTTCATTGTGTGATTTAGGTTTGTTACCAAAAATCCGTGAGTATTAGCGATTAGACCAAATAAAACTCTGATCCAATCCTTTCTAAAATACAATCCTTGTAGTTATTCTCATGTATCGTTGTGTGATTTAGGTTTGTTCCTTTTATCTGACAAGAACTACAGGGATTGTATTTTATAAGGGATTGGATCGTTGTGCGATTTGAGTTTGTTCCTCTTTACTTCCAATAACTACAGGGATTGTATTTTATAAGGGATTGGATCGTTGTGCGATTTGGGTTTGTTACCAAAAATCAGTGAGTATTAGCGATTAGACCAAATAAAACTCTGAGCTAATCCTTTCTAAAATACAATCCTTGTAGTTATTGTCATGGTTCGTTGTGTGATTTGGGTTTTTTCCTTTAAATAAAAGAGGTTATCTCTCCAAATACCGATAATCCAAATACATTGCGTTGAAATTAAAAATCAATCCTCTTTGACAGTTAAAATATCTGAGAAAATGAGAAAACTTGGAGAGTGTCAATTGATTGAGTGTCTTGACAGCAACGACTAACAACAATAAATCACCTATCCGAAAAAAACCGACTTCTTTTGATTTGAGAGTTTTCTCATGATAAGTTGCCGTAACGCATTTTATCACCTCAAAATTAATCTTAGCAATTTCTAATTCATAATAAAATGCGCGTCGATAAACTTGATGAAAATAGCCAATGCCCAATGTCACCAAAATTCTATTAGCGATTAACAGCAAATCTTTAAATTCTTCTTTGCCTTCAAATTGCACTTTGTTGAAATCAAAAGTATCTGTGAGTGGCGTTTTTTGAGCCAATTTATTTGGAAAGGTTTGATAATACAGTGATTTTTCACCAAAATTTGCCAAAATGCCAAGCGGCTTGTTATAGCCCTTTAAATATGAAATAAGTTGAGCTTTATGGAGAGCTAATACTTCAGGCACCGCTTTTAACTCAATAATAACAGTATCTTCAACCAAAATATCAACCTGATAAAACCCCACTTGTTCATCAAAATAAAAAACCTGAAATTTTTTTTGACGTTCTGCTTGTAAACCTTTGCTTTGTAATTCTAGGTGAAGAGCTTCTTCATATATCTCTTCCTCCCAAATATTTTTTAACTGATTGTAGACTTGGAAGAGACAGCCATTGATTTGATAGGTTAAATTTTTGTGCATAAATTTTTTGTGAGAACGACAGGGATTGTAGAATAACGACAGGGATTATATTTTATAAGGGATTGGATCGTTGTGTGATTTGGTTTTTTCCTTTAGTTGGTTAAAGCTATTATAGCAAGCTATCACTCTGATCCAATCCTTTCTAAAATACAATCCTTGTAGTTATTCTCATGGTTCGTTGTGTGATTTAGGTTTGTTCCTTTTATCTGACAATAACTACAGGGATTGTATTTTATAAGGGATTGGATCGTCGTATGATTTGATTTTTTTTCTTGAGTTCGTTAAAGCGATTATAGCAAGCTATCAGTCTGATCTAATCCTTTCTAAAATACAATCCTTGTAGTTATTCTCATGGTTCATTGTGTGATTTAGGTTTGTTACCAAAAATCCGTGAGTATTAGCGATTAGACCAA
>Ga0233403_10000914_pt1 | contig 14067 bp, 9 predicted proteins | sample Na_oxic_1_MG_FD_179866 | JGI IMG/M metagenome (GOLD analysis project Ga0233403, IMG submission 179866) | Seawater microbial communities from Saanich Inlet, British Columbia, Canada - Na_oxic_1_MG | ecosystem: Environmental > Aquatic > Marine > Inlet | place: Canada: British Columbia | collected...
GTGTTCTATTTCGCGGTCATAGATAGTTTGCTCCTCAACCATTTTGACGAGATTTATCTCACAATAAGCACATAATCCATGTTGAATATGAGTCAGCTTATTAATCAGTTCACGGAAAGTCTCGCCGCCGTTATCATTTCTGAAGGCAGCCCAATCGCTTATATGGCGGCTTGTCGGGGGAAAAATTTCTAAAAAACGCTGCAAGTTTGTTGGTGCCACATTCAATTGTTTTACTTTTTTCATTTTGGTGCTTCGCGGCGCCGTTCAATTTCCATATCCGCTGTGATTAAATCTGGGTCATCAACAGACAGTTCATTCAGCCTTGAACGTATTTTTAAAGCAGCCTCGCTCTCACCTTTAGAGCGTTCAATAAGGTGATAATATTGTTCAAGCAGCCGAGTAAATTCATTCACATCAGTCGGTGGACGTTCATCTACATCCATGATTTCACTTAATAAACGCCCACTTTCAGCACCATAAGAAGAAATCACCTGTTCTGCAATCACCTCTTTTTCATGTTCTAACAAAATAATATGCTCTGGCTTGATCGTTGTGAGTACCTGCGGACTATGTGTCGTTACGATAAATTGTGTGTTGGGAAATATTGCCATGAGATCAATCAGCAGACGCTGTTGAAATGAAGGATGTAAATGCAAATCAACTTCATCAATCAAAACAATAGCTTCCGATTCAAGGGCCTTTTTTTCGCGCTGAGGATTAGCTTGCAACATGCGTCTTGCTAAGTTCATAACTAAAGCGAGTATCATGCGATAACCATCACTTAATTGATCAAGTGACAAAATTTCCTCCCCTCCTTCATTTTTAAACGTTATCAAAAAGCGGATTGACAAATTCACCGCATCCATTTCGGTGTGCAAATGAGAACAACTGGGAAGAATTCGACGAAGTGCTTGACGAATAGTTTCCAGTACCGCAGAACGATAGGAAGGTAGGCGTTCTTTTGCTCTACGTTCCAAGTCCTCTTGCAAAGCAAACCAATCTATCATCACTATCGCTTCAGAATGCAGGTTATTGGTTAGTGCATTTTCTAAGGCTTTAAAGCGATTAAATGATTTTTTAAGGTGGCGTTGTTGAGAAATCGACATCCACGAGCGCAGCGCACGCCCGGTATCATAGTAGGCTATGACTGGCAAATCTGAGGGTTTACCATCCTGAACGTCATTTATGATTTTATCCAAAAAATCATGCAATTGACCAAGCTTCTTATCAGGCGGAATTTCTTCTTTAGTCCTTTTAGTTTGGTCACGTTTTTTAGTTCGATCCCAACTCATCCCATCCAAACTTTCAAGCGTGACCCGCGTATAAGGTGCTTTATTCATAGCACTTAAGGGAGAGTCATCAAGCTTAAAACTGCCATCCAAAGTTGCTAATTCTTGACGCAGATCATTTGCGCGAAAGTCTATACCACTGATTTCTGGTAAACGTGTCAGCACGGCTCCTAAACCCACCGCAATGGCATCAAGAATGGTCGTTTTACCAGCCGCATTGTCGCCTACTAGAACAATTAATTGTGGATCAAGTAGTAACTCTAATTTCTTAACTGCGCGAAAATTTTCAATTGTGATACGACTTAGTTTCATTTTTTACAAAATAAATGGAGTCAAAGTAAAAATAAATCTAATTGTTTATTATAGATGTTCATAAAAATAAATTCTTAAAAAGCAAGCAAGCGTAGGGTGGGTAGTTTCACTGCACCCATCTATTATGAATGGTGGGTTTCGCTATCGCTCTACCCACCCTACAATTTACCCATCCTACGCTCGCTATCGCTCTACCCATCCTACGCTCGCTTATGCTCGTTTATTCATTTTAGAGCTTCCCATTGGGACAAAACGTTGCGGATTTTCTTTTTGACGTTCTATATAATACTGAACGAGCTTAACCGGATCATTATCACATTTAGCATAAATACGACGGCGTGCTTCCCAAATACATTCCAAAGTCGGTTCTTTAATCATCAGTTTCTCCTAAAAGTTCAAGTGGTGTAGTCAAAATAGGAACATATAACAATAAAAGATTATTGACATATCTGATATGATTAAACTTATTGGCATTTGCCAAATTTTTGCAGTTCCAAGACAACAATATATCACACTTATGGTTCGATGCGATAGCCAAATGTAAAGCATCTCCACTCGTATCGTCTGGTATTAGCTTATGTTGCAAGTAGGTTTTAACAATGGGTGCAATTTCCTCTTCAATCGGTAGAAAGGTCAAATCATCTAATAACGCCAGACAATTTTGTCTTTTAGAATCGGGGTAATCACCATTATTTAATTCATTAATAACTGCTTGACTACTAACCAATTCATAAGCATTGCGATGATTATCCCACCATTGACGAGTCCATTCTTGACGAGCGACGGCAGCCGCATCGGTTCTATTTTCATAATAGAAGCTTGGGATACTGGTTTCAATGTAAATTCTTTTTTTCATCTGATAAGAACATTCATTAATGTCAGGGCGAACATATTGTGTTCGCCATTTTGTGTGTTCGCCCTCATTGCCGAAAGAAGGGCAAACCGGTTTTAAAGAAGGGCAGACACGTATGTTTGCCCCTACGATTACGATTATGGTGCGGTATGGTTAGCCAATCCACCACACCATCCCTCATTGCAATAGAATCCAAAATAATGTCTGAATCAGAATTGACAGAATTAAAGAATTAACAAAATAACACCCAACACCCCATCCATCCTGAAAATTCTCAAATTCTGAAAATCCTGATTCAGACATAGGAAAAGTCAAAACGTCGGGTGGGTAGAGCTTCGCGGACCCACCGAAATCCAAATATCATAACCAGAAAATAAGGAAAATGAATAGAGAACGAAATGGTGGGTGTAGCGAAGCTCTACCCACCCTACGCTTGCTATCGCTCTACCCACCCTACAATTTACCCATCCTACGCTCGCTTGGCGCACCCATCCTACGCTCGCTACGAAAAATATTTTACATCAAACAAAGGTCACACTCTTATTAACATCCAATTTGGCAATAAAATGTAAATTTCTGTCAAACAACCAATGAGCAGGTAAAGGGTACAGATTCAAATTGGTTTTCCAGCTTGCTACAGTTAAACCAAGCTCTGTAAAAGTTCTGTCCCATTGAAGTTTTGATTGGTAATTATAAGGCAAAGCCACACCATAGTGGGCGTTACCAATCCAATCCATGAAGCGTAAAGTTGGTATTGCAAACATATCGTCTGTAATATGATCCTTAAACACAATCGAACGCCGCGCAATTCGTTTAGCTTCCCTTAATAAGATTAAGGGATGCTCGGTATGATGCAATACATCAACAAATATAACAACATCAAAACTATTATCCCCGTATGGGATATGAGTGCCATCAAAAAGCTTAACCGGAATATGTGTATGTTCCCGCAAAAGTACATCAATTCCTTCAATCTCAAGCTGTTCTCTGTGTTGTTTAGCAATCAAAAAATCAAGCAATCCATCCCCACAACCAACATCCAGAACTTTACTATTGTGTGGCAACCAGTTTGCAATATGTTCTGCAAGAACATGTACTCTACGCTGAAAAACATATTTACCATGGACGATCTCTATAAGTTTCATCTAATCTATATTTCAACCCCGTTTTATTCCACATAAACGACAAATTTTAACAACTTTACTTCCTATTATACTCTCTTGCATGACATCCGTTATAGCCAATACTAAGAAAGTAAGCAAGAACGGAAATAGAGGACTCATATATAAAAAGTTAATAGCCGGAAATGAAGTCACATCAATCAGCGCAAGAATAAGCAGTCGTGCTATCATTGCGCCCAGGATAGCTGTATTCAAAATAAAAAGAAAGGTAAACTGGCGGCGTAAAATGCCAATACCAAAACTGACCATATAAGCCATAATAGCCAAACCACAAAGCCAAGGGATGACGAGTTGGTATAATTGTGCGATTTTTTTTAAAATACCAATCTTCAGTTGATTGAGATAGTTTTGCCTCGGTAATAGCTGTTCCTTTTGGTTTCCTATTGTTATAGCATCAATACGAAACTGTAACACATCAGAAAAAACTTTTGCCTCCTTTTTATCTAGATCAACAATTGCCAATAAGGAACGATTGTCAAATATCAGTAAATCACACTGTTTTAAACAAGATGAAGTGATGACAAAACTGGCATTTTTTGCAAATTCGTAGTCTTTTCCAGTTTGTTTTTTCACATACTGGTAAACATCGGCACTGGAATGCCTTTCAAATGAAAAGTTTTCCAGAGAGCCACTTTCTTGTGATCTCACTTGGAAATAAACTTTTTCGTCTTTACGACTCAATCCCCAACCTCTTATTGTGATAGTTGTTTTGGATGGTAACGGTGCCAATCGTTCCCGTGTCATATCACGAAATAATACCAATAATTCTTCTGGCCCATTACTGGTAAAATTATTATTAATGCGATAGTCAAACCCCATCACAAGGAGCTTAATTCCTCGCCAAAATGCTTCCATGCTTGGTTTAAGATACGCTTGTGTCAATGGTGGTATCAGAGTAGCACGTTTAGGCAAACAATTTAAGAGACTTAGGGTACATGCTGTATTTATTTCTTTAGCGAGACGTGAATAGTAACGATCAGCCCGATCTCCTGACTTATGATAACCCGCTAAAGCAACCGCTTCACGCAACGCCCACATAAACCACCCCCCGGCAATGTCGCCACAAGTTTCAGGGTAATGACTGCAGCCATGGCTGTACTGCCACCCTTTTAGTCGTTCTTCCAAAAGATATTCTAATTCTTTAAATGCCGGACTTACCCGGTAAATTGACTGGCGCACCTCTTTTGGTACCGGGAGGTAGCGTTTCCAATTGGGATGTTTTACCCGCGATAATGCACCATAAGCAGATAAAAATGATTTTGATTTAACTTCTACAACAGTGTAAGTGTTGTAATATATCTTATTAATAATAGAAACAAGTTGTAATCCTCCAAATAATATTAACAAAGGTAATAAACAAATGGCAGTTCTTTTAAAAAGTGCAGAAGATAACTGCTCAGTGCGGTAAGTTAGGAACACCACGTAAGCAATCATTAGAAGTACGGATGGCATTATCCACACGCCTTCTTCGCGTGTCAACCAAAATGCCGTTAAAACGACTCCTAAAAAAGTTGCCCATAATCCAAAATTGAACAGCTTATTGGATCGGTTTGTATAAAATCCCACCAAACATACTAAGACCAATACTGATAAAGCTGGATATATGCCTTCTCGTACCACTCTTGTGATTTCTTCAAGATGCGGACTAAAAATAACAAGAGCATAAAGAAATACCAGTATGATTGAAGATTTTATAACCTGCCTTAACGCAATAACAAGCATCAAACCAGCACATAAGTACAAAATATGCTGTGCAAATAACAGGGGTAATCCCATATGGAAATTAAATGCCAGCCATATTGAATACATTGGTCCTTTTGCAAGAGTTAGTTGATTATAAACACCCAACCACTCACCTTGGGCAAAGGAATGTGCCAAATTTAAATAGAGACGGTCATCATGACTGGCAGTACCTATTGCAGTGATCGGAATTGCAGCAATAAGCCAAAGTTTTAAAACGGAAAGCATTGCAATGATCAGTTTGATTTTTTTGGACATTTTTTAATCCTCGTTATAACAGATTTTGGAAAGCACCAATTTCGTGTTAGTACTTTTAACATTAAGTTAAATTTTGGTAAATAAATTATTTTCTGATTAGGGGTAAAATTTAGTCCACTAATCCAAGATATCTTGCTATATCCTTATTGACAGCGATGATTCGCATATCACCTGCCCAAGAAGGATAATAATCCAAATTGACTTCATAAATTCCAGATACCACTTTATACGTACTATGCTGGTTTGCTATCCATTTTGTCCAAGGTTTTACTTCATAACTGGAAAAAATTATATAATCAGCCTCTTTAATAACATTTGTTACGTTTATAAACTGATTTGTTTCTCCAGAATTTATATAAGGTTTGACCATCTCAGACACAAAATATTTATTATCTAAATTTTTTGCTAAATATAAGATTATATTTGCTCTATGATCAATCAAATCTCTATATGATATTGATTCCGCTGATCTATATAGCCACGCAAAATTTAAAACCAGAATAGAGCATATTCCTATTAACACTACTACACGAGCTATTTTCAGTTGTATCAGTTGGATTGCGTAGCATATACCCCTACTTGCTAATATTGCAAGAAAAGGTAGTAAAACTAAAAGGTTTCGTACTATCATCACCTTTTGGTTTGCAAAATATAGCAAATAGAAAAAGGGTACCATAAGAAACCAAATAGCAATATTTCTACTCTCATTGATAATTAGATGATATGTTCCAAAACATACAAACACAAACAATACAAAAGTCAGTAGCCAGTATTTAGAAAACACAGCAAAAGTAAAATAATTTAACATTAACCAGCCATGGTGAGTCATGGAGTCTACAGTATATCCACCATGGCCACCTTTATAATGGTTTATCTCATGTACAATGTCTCTGATAAAATTTGTAGGTTCAATAATTGCACCTGGAGTAGAAACAATGAAAGTCACTATAAATATCAAAATTACAATTAAGTATTCATAGATTTTTAAATGTTCAGATTGTATTTTACTATTAACAAGATAAACCGTATAAATTAATGGCAATAAAAATATACCACCTGGATATTTTGAACCACATGAAATCCCAACAACTATAGCTGAAATTCTTAGAAAAAAGAGATTAGATTTTTCTGCTTTTATTGCCAAGTGCATCAACAGCATCGAAAGTATGCCAAATTGCATCAGAAGCCCATCAGGAGCAATCCATCTCGCATGGTAATGCAATTCCCATGAAGATAGCAGCAAAGTAGCACCGAGAAACGCTTCTATACTGTTGTTTCGCCAGTTAAGTATAAGCAGAAATACCCAGACAGAAGAAAGTAGCGTAAGGAATAGAAAAATACTTCGTATCCTAATTTTAAAAACGTTTTGATTGACTATGTTTTTTATTTTAGTTTGAAAATTTGCTTGTATTTTTTCTATTGAGTTACTTTTGAATATATAAGAAAATGCTTCAGGTATAATCCCTAATAACGCAATATCATAAGAGACAGAAGGGTAGTTATACCACCGTGGCAATAATAATCCGGTAACCGTGGAAACTTCCACACTTCTAATCAATTTTTGTTCGTCCCAATGTTTTCCAAAATCAATTCCCTTTAAACCAACTAGGAATACATAAAGAAAAATGGAAAGAAATAATAGTATAACAGAAAGCTTGGTTTTATGTTTTATTAGCATATTATACAACCCCTCAATAAATATTATAATCCATCTTGTTGTTATCTTGACAATGTCACATTTCAGTAATGATAGTTTCGAGCTTATATTTTTCAAGGAAACTTGGTTTCTTTGGGTTCTAATGTGACATTGCCGAATTAATAAATCCTATTAAACTCGACTATCAAGTTTTTTATAAGTCCTTGATTTAAAAAGAAATATAATTTTAGACCTAAAAAATAAATAACCTTAAAAATCAATGAGTTGGCTATTTTAACACTCAAAAATAGAGCTTCGCAAAGCCAAATAACATCAAAAACTTGATAGTCGAGTTAAATAGCACTTATCGTATTTGTAAGCTTAAAATTCCTTTAAAAAAACTAGCAATAATAATCTGAAAGCCAACTGCAACCAGCGTCACAGAGGGAACCAGAATACGCATCATATAACTGGATACAAGTGCCCCAAAATCTACGGTTCCCCAAAAAAATATGCTATAACCTATTCCAAAAATACCGCTAAGCATCATTAGTACACCAATTATCAACATTTTTTCCATCGAAATTTTGTCGATTAACGATATAAAACGTGAATCGTGTGGCAAGAGCTTGTTGTTAATGGCAAATTGTTTAGCTAAAATAGCAAACGTTAGAGTTTGAACGCCAAGCACAATAGCCGTTCCGGAAAGTAACAACGTATGGATATCAAAGGTGACAGCCCCAATACTGAGCGGGCCTGGCAGTAATGATACCATACCGAATAATCCAATTGCAATTAGTGCGAGTCCCGGGTAAAGAAACAACCAACGGGGGCTATACATTAACAGGAACCGCAAATGTCGCCAACCATCACGCCAACTTTGTAGATGAGGTGGACGACTACGCCCGTCTTGGTGTAATATTGTTGGCACTTCAGTAATACGGAGTTTATGTAAAGTAGCTTTAACCACCATTTCGCTGGCAAATTCCATCCCAGTTGTATGTAAATCTAAACGCAAGATTGACTCTCTTTTAAAACCACGTAGTCCACAATGAAAATCTCCAATAGGACTCTTAAAAAAAAGCTTACCAATACCACTTAAAACAGGATTACCCAAATACTGGTGAAGAAATGGCATTGCGCCGGATTTGATTCCTCCGCTAAACCGATTACCCATGACTAGATCGAAACCTGCTCGTAATTTTTCTAAAAAATATTCAAGCTTAGAAAAATCATAGCTATCATCTGCATCGCCCATGATGACATACTCTCCTTTCGCTGCATGAATTCCGCCCATCAGGGCATTACCATAACCTTTTTCTGTCACGTTTACGACTTGTGCCCCATGCAATTGAGCAAGATCTTGTGAACCATCTGTACTGCCATTATCGGCGACAATGATTTCACCTTGCACATTATTATTATCAAGAAAACTTTTGGCTTTCCCGATACATAAGGCAAGCGTTTCTGCCTCGTTAAGACAAGGCATCACAATGGATAGCTCGCAATTTGAATGATTGATTTGATTCGACATAACAATTATTTTACAAACACCGTCTTTAAACATTTTAGTTAGACTACTCTCTTGACAAGTAGCGTTCTTCCCAATATCCAACCCTTGATTGATAAGGTATATGTATTACTTCAATTACTTTTTTAGGTGTATCTATAGAGAATCCCAATAATTTTTCTAAGTCAGGATCACTATAAAGAGCTTTTACGATTTTTACTAGTAGGTTTTATGTCCCCAAACATTTTTCTCCTTTTCCTTCTTATTCAAGGTTTATTCTTGCAGCGATAGGCAATGCCCACGCAATTGGCCAGACAATGCCAAATTCAAGCACCTTATCATGGTAAATTTTGACTTTGTCAAAACACGCATTTTCAAGTTCTTCACGGAGCGAAGGTTCAGAAAACATTCGCATTTCCAGGGTAAATCCCTCACCACCATGAAAGGTAAGATTGTCAAAAATTTGTTCTACTCCCTCTTTAGTCACATTGAATAAAAAACTCTTATCCTTGTGTGTAATGATTCTAAAATCAAACAAGTCAGGAAAGTATTCATCTGTAATACCTTCCTTTCTATAAGGTACAGTCAATATGAAAACACCCCCCGGTTTTAAAAGTCGTTTTGCATTAGTAAAAGCAACCGAAATCGGGGGAGGAATATGTTCAAAAACATCACTTGAAATAATAAAGTCATATTGATGTTCTTGGTTTGTCTCAATATTCGTAATATCCAGCTTAGGTTCTTGATGATAATAAGTATTAGTATAAGCCAGTTTTTCTTCCAATCGTTTAGCATATCCTTCCCAATCACTCATACCAATTCCTGTGATAGTCTTATCTTCTGGAAAATCTGGTAAAATGATACATTTACCAAATAGTTCTACTGATAGAGCATACATAACCGAACGCATTCTTAAACTTGAACCACATTGTTGACACGACTGCGCTTCCCTATTACTGACAATTTTTAGGGGAATATCCTCATTAATGTGACCACACACATTACATTGGAACGTCAGTAATTCAGGTTGTTGTTCAATTTGAGGAACAGGAGGAGATTTAAAAATCGATCTCAGTCTTTGTTTAATTTTGGTTTTTAGATTAATTGACATAACAATAAACCTAATCTGGTAGAGAAGTGATATTATGGTTTTATAATTTTAAAGCATAATATCACTTAACTTATTGAAAATTAAAGATAATTACAGATAGAAGTTATTCTCCTGTATCATTTGTATCATTGATCCAATAGGGGTTCAAACATCTTCCCCGTTCTTTTTAAATTCGGATTATAAAACGGATCTCCTCTTTCAATCAATGAATTCCAACGGCTATAAAACAATTGTCTATCTGCTGGATGTGGATCGCCATGATGATATCCACGGCTTGCAGATTCGTAATGAATAAGACGCGCATAAGGTGTAAATAGGCATTTATAGCCTTCAGAATGCAACCTTAAACACAAATCAGTATCCCCAAATCCAACTTCCAATTTTTCATCGAAACCATCAACGGCATCAAAAGCAGAACGGCGTACTAGCATACAGGCCGCTGTTACCGCCAGACATTCTCTAATAACTAACAGTGCATGATTATGTCCTCCTGCCATCCTATAATGTTCAAGTTCAGGAAAAAACTGATGATCATGCGATGCGGGTCCATTGACACCCATCATTACGCCAGCGTGTTGTATTAAGCCATCGGGGTAAAGTAATTTAGCACCTACAACAGCGACTTCTTTTGGAGCCATTAATTCTAACATGGCTTCCAACCAGCCCGCTTCGATTACTTCAATATCATTATTCATAAATAAAAGCAGTGCTCCCGAAGTTTGTGCAACACCTTTATTATTGAGTAATGAAAAATTGAAGTGTCCCGGCTCATTCAATATATGATGACCGTTTGACTTTAATTCCTCAAAATAGCTTAGGGTTTCTTGCTCAGTGGAACCGTTATCAACTATTAAAAATTCTAGTTCCACACCTTCTGGAAAAAAGGTTTTCTGCTGAACCGATTCAATACAAGAACGTAATAAATCTACCTTATCTTTAGTAGGAATGATAACCGATACTTTGACAGGCTCTATTTTATAGCGTATTCTGAAAAAATTAAAAGAAAACCCTTCCATAGCCCAGGCTTCTGTCATACTAAAGCCTTTTAAGCGCAAATGCTCATTAATGGCAGCTTGTGAAATGGACATAACATTATGTGCTTGTTGATGCCCAGTAGAACCTTTATATGTACGCCATCGATATAGCACTTTTGGAATATGAAAAAAAGACTGGGTAGAAGCAGCTACACGTAATAGTAAATCATAATCTTGACTAACTGTCAAATCCCGTTTAAAGCCACCCACTTCGATCAATAAATCGCGGCGAATAACTGTAATATGCACAATATAAGGGTGACTTAGTAAAAAATAATAATTAAAATCGGGCCGAAATACACACCTGATGATAGAGCCATCTTCATTGATTAACATTTCGTCAGAATAAATAACATCAGATTGGTATTCTCTAATCACTTTGGCTACTTCAAATAATGCTTGTGGTTCCAATTGATCGTCATGATCAACGACACATAAGTAAGTCCCTTTCGCATTTTCTACACCTGTCTGGGAGGTGCTACCCACCCCCTTATTTTGGGGATGTTTTACTAAGCGAAAACGACTATCTTTTTGACACCATTTTTCTACCACCGACAAATGGTTAGTTGTGGTAGACGCATCATCAACCAGTATACATTCCCACAGTGGATAAGTTTGGATATGGATACTAGATAACAGGGTATCCAACCAGTTAGGTTGACTATTGAATAGTGGCAGCACAATAGATATTAAAGGCAAATCATGCCATTTTTGCACTTCCCTTTGTTGCTGTTCCAATTCTTCGGATTGGCACTGATTGAGTTTGTACCATAATTGATAAGCTTTTTTATCAGGTAAAATTAAAGCAGGCGGACGGAAAGCGCGACGAGTTGCCTCGTCATCTATTTTTGGTGCAAGTTGTTGAGTCATTGCACGCGGCAGCTGATGTTCAGAAACAGAGTAAAACGGATATTCTGCAACCTCTTGTAGGGTTGCTCGAATATGATCTTGTGCTGTAAGACCTGCTTTTCTAAACGTCAATTTCAAAGCAAGTTGTGTGAACAGATTGCCAGTATGCCACGTCAATGAATTGAACACTGCTGCGATATCACCATCTAGGGCCGATATCCAATACATAAGTCTCTGGATATCCAGATGTTGGTGTTCAACTTGATCGGCTAGAATAGACAATTCATGCTCTTTATCAGCAAGCGTATTTTGGGCTTCGGTTAACTGTATTTGTAATTCATGTAACTGTATTTGTAATTCATGTTGTTGATTATTCCGTACGCTTATTTCTTGTTCCAAACTGTTTAGCTGATTTTCAGCAACTAATAACTTGTTTTGATAATGGGCAGCTTGAGTTTGCAAAGTTAGATTGGCTTGTTCAAGTTTGTTCTGTAAAGCAGCAATTTCTTCATGACATTGAGCCACTATTGTTTCAAACTGATCAATTTCTTCATGACATTGAACAATTTCTTCATCGCGTTTGCCGATTTTTTGCTGCAACTCCAATGCTTCTTGTTTAGCAGTTATTTTATTTTTATAATCTTCTAAAACTTCAGCCGCCCCTTCAGACAATTCAGGCAAAGGATCGAGTTGAAATATACTGCCATTTTCAAAAGCCTCAAATAAAATCGCTTGTTGAGGGTTAATATAAGCATTTTGTAACTGTGTATTGCCATGTTCACGGAAAAGCTTAGGCTCTATAAAAGCACGTATCTCTTTTTCAGAAGGCAAGCGTAGTCCTTGTACCTCACAATCTACCAAATCTTGATGTAATTTTTTGACTGCTGCTACTGGATTAGTCATTAATTCTTCATGAGAAACCAGTATTTTAGGCATATCAGCACAATGGGCTAATCCGTGTAAATTATATTTTTCCCATAAAGCAATACCTAAAGTCAAAGGAAAACCTTCGCGTGTTTTTAAAGATTGGGCAATTTGGATGGGGCTGCGATGTACATAAACACATACAGGGATTTCCAATAGCGATTGCCAAAGTGGGAATAACAAGCATAGACGTGGATCTTTCAACATCCAGGGGCGATTGGCATCAAGTCCCGAAATAATTTCGCGTATTGACGATTCAAATTGACTATGGATTTCAGGGGTAATCTTTTTGCTATTAAAGTCACTTATATTATCCCACGTCAATTCTAAGGCTTTTAAAATATTCTCATTTAAAATAAGAACATCCCATCGTTCCCAATAACCTTTGGGATTAGCCTCAGTTAGTGGTAATGCTGCTTTTTCGGGTATCGTTATTTTTTCCGGCGCAAAGTAAGCCCCCATCATATTTAATAGTCGCGCAACGACAGAGGTGCCGGAGCGGTGCATTCCTAAAACAATTATTTGCATATATTTTAATGGTTAATAGTTAATGGTTAATGGTAAAGCGCGAGCGGTGTAACTCAATGTTCAAGTTATTTTTTGTGAACTCCGATCATTACGAAATTCATTCCCATTAGAAATACTATTTTTGAAAAATAGTATTTCGGGCAAGCCTTTTGAGTTTAAAAACTTGAACATCAAGTGTAACTACTTTCACTTACCGGTTTCTAACAATATAGGTAAAATCTTTGTTTTCATCAAATAAATAGTCAAATCCACTGGTTAAAATAATTTCTATGTTATTATCAATTAATAAATATCTATCGTGATAATCATTATAAGTATTTTTATTATCTGGTTGAATTTTCCAGTTTTTACCTTCTTTTTTTAAGCGACTTATTTGCGTTTGAGATAATTGCCCATTTTTATAAATTATATTCAGTTTCTTTTGAGGCAAAATGTTAGATATTTTTTGAATCACTTTATCATTCATGTATTTATCATAAATAAAAATATATTGAGCATTTCTACATAACGCTTTTATATGCCTAATCGTTTTATCACGACTTTCATTTTTATTATAGGTTGCGGTAAAATTTCTTTCTATTTTATCAGCATTAATATTTATATAAGGGTAATCATTCTTTTCAGTATTTAAAATCAATTTGTATATCGTTTTTTCGCAAAGCTCTTCTAAGGTTTGATTTGTATAACCTTTCCGTAATAAGTTTTTTCTGAAAGAATCATCCACCTTTATTGCAATTCTTTTTAATTGGGCAATATTGGTTAAATGCCTAGAATAATATTTAAAAAGATTGGTGATGATATTTTGATCAACCTCTTTGGCATTTTTAAAATCATAATACGCT